>Ga0255345_1006745_pt1 | contig 11036 bp, 9 predicted proteins | sample wastewater_treat_6_FD_192415 | JGI IMG/M metagenome (GOLD analysis project Ga0255345, IMG submission 192415) | Wastewater microbial communities from Lulu Island WWTP, Vancouver, Canada - plant20 | ecosystem: Engineered > WWTP > Wastewater > Unclassified | place: Canada: Vancouver, British... | reverse complement strand
TATCACCCCCTCCTCTCATTTCAGCATAAACGGGTCTCATCATATTGCCCAAATCACTATCCATAGTAATTTCTTCAGATTTTGATTTTATTTTTTTATGTGCTTATCTGACAATGTTCCACCCCAATTAACATTTGTGTTCTCCATTTTAGCTCTAAATCCTTTATTTAAAACATAAACTTTTCCATCATTTACGCATCTGTTCCTAAATAGTTTCCATGCCGATCATAAAAATCCCCGTCATTATCGCCCGATGCAACAGCCGTCATTCTGCCATTTGGGTCTACAAACTTCACTGGATTATTCTCACAATAGGCGTAGAGAGTTAAGTTCGGGTATTTGTCACTTAGTGGGTCTACATTAAGCCAGATACTTAGGTCGGGGTGGTAGAAGTAACGCAACGTTTCCATAAACTTTGAGGATTGATACGGCAAAGGTAGATAAAAAAATGAAAGAAAATGCCCATAATTCTCATTTCTTAATTTTTATTATGTCGGGATTTACGTTCCACTTTAAATCGTTTCATAAGATGCTTTATATGAGCATGTTGACTGCTACCGTCTCTACTTTTTGCCCTACCAACGCACGTGCTTCGTGGCAAAGCTAATTTTTTCATTTTTGATAGTATCCCCAAAAGTATGTAAAACACAAAGTTTAATGGTTCTGCACGAGCAGGTTGGCTGCGTGAGGCGCTTAGGTGGAAAGCCCGCAAGGGCGGAAGCCGCTGGGGACGCGGCGGCAAAAAAGCGACTTTAGAAGCTCTTTTTGCCGCCTTGCGTCCCCACGGCTTGTGCCCGCGGACTTGGAACCGGGCGCCGACCCCGAGCGAAGCGAGGGGGCACGCCCAAAAGAAAATTAAAATGTAATTATAAATCTAAAATTGAAACTGAAAGAGTTTAATAAAATTGAATAATAGAACTGAAATTTGAGATTTTTCGTTATTTTTGCTGAAAATTTGGGAAAAATGCGTGGGGAGAACGCTAAAATATTTTGGATTTTGAAATGAACAACTTGAGAAAACGGCTGTTTTATAACATGCGTGCATTTATTTGAAACCTATTTTATTACCTAAAAAGAGCTTTATGAAAGAGAATGTCAAATGTCTAATTATCGGTTCGGGACCGGCGGGATATACAGCGGCAATTTATGCTGCCAGAGCGAATTTGTCTCCGGTTTTAATCGAGGGAATGTCCCCGGGCGGGCAACTAACCTCAACAACTTTAGTGGAGAATTTTCCCGGCTATACGTTCGGAAAACAAGGTCCGGAAATTATGAATGACTTGCGTATGCAAGCTGAAAGAATGGGTGCCGATATTCGTTCGGGAATGATTACGAAAGTTGATTTCTCTAAACGTCCTTTTACTTGTATTTTGGACGATGAACATGAATTGGTTGCCGAGAGTGTGATTATTTCTACGGGAGCTGTGGCAAAATGGCTGGATATTGAGACGGAACAACAGTTTAAAGGCTACGGTGTTTCAACATGTGCGACCTGCGATGGATTTTTCTATAAAAATAAGACCGTTGCCGTTATCGGCGGTGGAGATGCGGCATTGGAAGAAGCTCTCTACCTAGCGCAGCTATGCCAAAAAGTCTATTTAGTACACCGTAGAGATGAACTCCGTGCTTCTAAAGCAATGCAAAATAGAGTTTTTGATACTCCTAATATCGAAATAAAATGGAATTGCATAGTTGATGAGATTAGAGGGATTAATGAGCCGATGAACAAACGAGTAACATCTATGGTGCTGTACGATAAAATTAAAGACAGTAAAGAAGATATCCCTGTTGACGGTATTTTCATCTCTATTGGGAATACGCCGGCGACTACGCTGTTTGAGGGGCAAGTTGAACTGGACGAACAAGGTTATATTAAAACGCAACCGGGAACGACAAAAACGAATATTCCGGGCGTGTTTGCGGCAGGGGACGTGCAAGATACGCGTTACCGACAAGCTGTTACAGCAGCAGCATCGGGCTGTATGTCAGCATTGGACGCCGAACGATTTTTAAATCAAATTGAATAACGGCTTTTTTCTACAGCGTAAAGAAATGTCGTGAAGCACTGCGGCACCCCGGACGAAAGAAGGAGATGTACTCCACAAATATATCATCAAGAGAAACTAACGGAGCTAATCCGAAAAGTTGACTTAATTGGTCAACTTGTTTTAAATTATTATAATTTAACGGGGCATTTCTTATCGGCGTTACCGAGCGAGGTATGCGTGTACTGTCGGTATAAATCCCTCCCACCTCCTCGGGGTACGAAGCGGGCAGCAGCACATCGGCAAACCGGATAGTTTCGTCAACTTCGAACGTTTGTATAACTTTAAAAGGAATATTTTCAATAAGTTGTAAATCTGACGCTTCTATTTTGCTTCGTCCAAAAAGAAATAAATTTTGAAAATGATTCTTTTTTAAATTTTCAAAAACATCTTGTTCTTCGACACAAACGGCTGTCTGCCAAAAATTTTCAGCTAACTCTTTATTTTGTTCGTCCCATTTGTTACCGCCCGGAGCCAAAGATGGGAAAAAGCCCATATCAAATAATCCTTGTGAGTTATTGTTGGCTTTGAGTCCCAACAATCCGCTTCCCATTCTGGTTTGTATCTCCGTTAACATGGCAAAATTTGTCATTTCAGCTATCGCTGCCGATGAAAAGTATTTTTCCTGATAAACTAAAACAGGATTCACTTCCTTACCAATAAGTTCAATAAATTCAACAACAAGTTGCTCCGTAGCCTTGGCAAGAAGAAGCAATTGTTGAAAGTTTTCATTTATAACTTTCTCCTTATAATTTAAAAAATTCTTACCGACTCCTTCAATAAATATACCTTTAGCTAAATTATTGACCAATAAATAGTGATTTACTGCTCGAAAAAAGTAAAAATAGTCAATGGTAGGCGGGAAGAAAGAATTTAAAAAGGTAGTTGCTATTTGATATCTTTCAGCAATATTTTTACTTTTTTGGAACTCTTTATGTTCCGATTGGGCATCGAATGCAAAAAAGAAGATATGCGTTGCAAGGGCTAATTCCGCGAAAGGGACAATATCATTTTTATCGAAATAAAATTTTTCACCTCTGCCTAAATACTCGAAAGAGGCGAGGGCATTACTCTTAACGCCGCCTCGGGCCAATCGCTGTATCTGGTACAACTCTTCATTGGATAGATTTCCATCGGTTAAGAAAAGAGTCGAGGCGGGCGACTTCTCTTTAACTTTTTGAAGAATGTATTGGAAAACTTCCGAAAACGGAACTTCTACAAACTCATTATTAATTTTACGTAGTGGCGTAAGCAAACGACTTTTCATAACTTTATTTTTCTTATTTTTGTTGTTCAAATCTTTTACAAAGATAATGGAATATTTTTTAGATATGGATAGTCAATTTTCACTTCAAGAGAGTGCAAAATATGTCCTACTTCCTGTTCCCTATGATGGCACGAGTACTTTTGTAAAAGGTGCGGACAAAGGACCGCAAGCCATTATCGATGCCTCAGATAGTATAGAACTTTATGATATTCAATTTGATAAAGAAGTTTATCGCGAAGGCATTTACACGGCGGCGCCTATTTCTGAGCTTTCTTCGCCTGAAAAAATGATAGAGGAGGTTTATAAACAGGTCAACTATTTTATTGAAAAAAAGAAAATTATCGGACTTTTAGGCGGCGAACACTCTGTTTCGATTGGTGCCATAAAAGCGATGAGTGAAAAATACTCCAATTTATCGGTTTTGCAAATTGATGCTCATGCCGATTTACGAGACCACTATCAGGGTTCGCCCTACAACCATGCTTGTGTTATGAGGCGAGCACAAGAATTGGCAAAACGGGTAGTACAAGTCGGGATTAGGAATGTATGCTCGGAAGAGAAACCATATATTGTAGAAGAGCATATCTTTTACGCTCACACGCTCCGTTTTCGCCCGACATGGATGAGCGAAGCCGTAGAAAAGCTCACGAATGAAGTTTATCTCACGATTGATTTGGACGGTTTGGACCCTTCTATTTTACCTTCTACGGGCACTCCGCTACCAGGCGGCTTGGGTTGGTACGACTTCATCGATTTTTTAATTTTGGTTTTTAAAAATAAAAAAGTTGTCGGTTTTGATGTGGTGGAATTGTGTCCCAATCCTTATGATAAATCGTCTGATGTTTTAGCAGCGGTGTTAACTTATAAGATACTAACCTTATTCTCTTTATATCAACAAAATAGATAACCAATGAAACAACATAATTTTGCATTAATCGGAGCGGCCGGCTATATTGCGCCACGTCATTTTCAGGCAATTAAAGAGACAGGACAACAATTGGTGGCTGTTTTAGATAAATCGGACAGTGTCGGCGTTCTTGATAGATTTTTCCCTCAAGCGGTACTCTTTTTAGAACCTGAACGCTTCGACCGACACATCTACAAACTTTACAAAAAAGGAGACACCGCCAAGGTGCATTATTTTTCAATTTGCTCTCCCAACTATTTACACGACTCACACATCCGTTTGGCGCTTCGCAACCATGCAAGTGCTATTTGTGAAAAGCCTGTTGTTTTAAATCCTTGGAATTTAGACGCTCTCGCAGAAATTGAAAAAGAGACAGGACAATCTATTTTCCATATTTTACAACTTCGTCTACACCCTGCCATTGAGGCACTTAAATCAAAAATTGAGAAAGAGGAGAATAATAAAATCTACGACATTGACCTCACGTACATTACCGGTCGCGGAAAGTGGTACCATTATTCGTGGAAGGGCGATGAGGCAAAATCGGGAGGGCTTATCTCCAATATTGGAGTTCACTTTTTTGATATGTTAACTTATATTTTCGGCAACGTAAAAGAGTATCGGGTACATTATAAAACGGAAAGTGTAGTTTCCGGCTTTTTGCAATTGCAACGGGCACGTGTACGTTGGTTCTTAAGCATTGACGAAAACTTTGTCCCTGAAGAAGTGCGACTGCAAGGTAAGCGGACTTACCGCTCCATAGAGATTAATAATCAAGAATTTGAGTTCAGCGACGGCTTTACTGATTTACATACTTTGTCATACGAAAAAATTCTTCAAGGGAAAGGATTTGTTTTAGCAGACGCCTACCCATACGTTGTGCTTTGCCACAAACTCCGAACCGCCCATATTTCACGACAAAAAGATATGGAACATCCGTTAATGAGGTTATTATCTTGATAAGATTATGAATAGATTTAAAGAAAAGAAGTCAACTATTTTAAAAACATGAAGTAAAACAATAATTAATATTTTAAAATCAACATTATGAAAAAATTATCGCTGTTTCCAATTTTATTATTTTTTATTCTCGTTTATTCCAATTCTCTTTATTCACAAGAGAAGAGTGAAGAGGGGTATGTTTTTACAACTGTAAAAGAGGTTAAGTACACGTCTGTAAAAAATCAAAATCGTTCCGGCACATGTTGGAGCTATTCCGGAATCGGTTTTCTTGAATGTGAACTATTGCGTATGGGAAAAGGGGAATATGATTTAGCTGACATGTGGATAGTAAAAAAAGCATATAGCGACAAAGCCGACATATACGTTCGCATGCATGGGAATATGAACTTTGCAGCCGGAGGGGCTTTCGTTGATGTTTTTAATATGATAAGAAAGTATGGAATTATGCCGGAAGAGGTATTTCCGGGGAATAATTACGGCACAGACCTTCCTGTTCACGGGGAGCTTGATGAAATTTTAAAAGCATACGTAGATGCTGTGATAAAAAATGCAAACAAAAAACTGTCAACAGCATGGAAACGAGGCTATGACGCCGTATTAAGTGCATATTTCGGAGACGACCCCGAAAAATTCAATTACCAAGGGAAAGAGTACACGCCTACTACTTTTGCTCAGTCATTAGGTTTAAATATGGACGATTATGTGAGCATTACTTCTTTTACGCACCACCCTTTTTATACAAAATTTGCTATAGAAATCCCTGATAATTGGGCGATGGAGGAATCTTACAACGTTCCGTTAAATGAATTGTTAGCTATTATGAATAACGCTATTGATAACGGCTACAGTATTGCATGGGGAAGCGATGTGAGCCATAAAGGCTTTAATTGGAAAAAAGGAGTAGCCATAATCCCTGAAAAAGATTTTGAATCTACCGAAGGGTCAGACCGTGCCCGCTGGGAAAAATTATCGCAAAATGAAAAAGATAAAGAGCTTTACTCGTTTAACAAACCCGGCAAAGAAGCCACGATTACCCAAGAGATGCGTCAACAAGCTTTTGACGATTACACAACAACAGACGACCACGGCATGGTCATCGTTGGGAAAGCAAAAGACCAAAATGGCACCCCCTATTTTATTGTGAAAAATTCATGGGGCGTTGATGACCGCAATCCTTACGAAGGTTTTTTCTACGTTTCGGAACCTTTTGTGGAAATGCAAACAATGAACGTTATTGTGCATAAAAATGCAATTCCAAAAAATATTTTACAAAAATTGAATATAAAATAAATCATTAAAAAAATATATAGTAAACATGAGTTCATTAACTTTAATTGAGAAAATAATCGCTCAACACGCGGGGAAATCGGTTGTTTCTCCCGGAGACATTGTTGACGTTGAAATTGATTGTCGCGTAGCTCGTGATTTTGGCGGCGCAAACGTTGTTAAAAATTTGATTGACAACAATTTAAAAGTTGAAAATCCCGCCAAAACATTTTTTACATTCGACTGTAATCCCGGAGGTTCTGACCAGAAATATGCTCAAAATCAACATTTTTGTCGTCAATATGCCCGCGAAAACGATATCAAAGTTTATGATGTAAACAGAGGAATTGGTACGCACCTCGCCATCGATTCGGGATTTGCATATCCCGGAGCGACTTTTGTCTCTACCGATTCACACGCTAACATTATGGGAGCGATTGGCTGTTTTGGACAAGGAATGGGCGACCAAGATATTGCGGCAGCATGGGCAAACGGTAAAGTTTGGTTTAAAGTTCCCGAATCCGTTAAGCTAACGCTTAAAGGGAGATTAGCACCTAATGTTTCGGCTAAGGATTTAGTATTGAATCTATTACATATTTTTGGTGCTAATAAACTGTTAGGAACTTCGGTAGAACTTTACGGCGAAGCTATAGATAATTTGACCTTAGACGGACGAATTACCATTGCTTCTATGGCTACGGAAATGGGAGCCATAATTCTTCTTTTCACTCCTAACGATGCCATTCTTGACGAACTTTACGCTAAAACGGGAAAACGTTTTACCCCTATCGCAGCAGATAAGTCGGCAAAATATATGAAAGAGATAGAGATTGACGTTACCGATTTCGTACCCATGGTGGCAATACCCGGGCACCCACACGATAACGCAACGGTTTCAAGTGTAACGGGCACAAAGATAGATTCCGGGTTTATTGGTAGTTGCACGAATGGGCGCATGGAAGACTTACGAATTGCAGCAGATATTTTAAAGGGGAAAAAGGTTGCTCCGGGCGTAGTTCTTAAAATCGTTCCTTCTACCGATGAGATATGGAAGCAAGCGCTGAATGAGGGGTTAATTACCATATTTAAAGAGGCAGGGGCGTTGGTTTCTAACGCCGGGTGCGCCGGTTGTGCCGCAGGACAAGTAGGACAAAATGGACCTGAAGAGGTTACTATCTCAACCGGAAATAGAAATTTTGCAGGGAAACAAGGAAAAGGAAAAGTCTATTTGGCAACGCCCGCTACTGTTGCCGCTTCCGCAATCGCCGGCTACATTACAGACGCCGACAATATCCCTGAAGTAGCTTCGCAGTTTACCAAAACAGGAAAATTTGACCAAGCCGCTACTGCCGTGAAAGAAGAGAAAAAGATAAAGGAAACGCCCTCGGTTGTAGAAGGAAAAGTTTGGTTTATACAACAAGATGATATAGATACCGACATGATTTTCCACAATCGCTATTTAACTATTACGAATATCGACGAAATGGGGCAATATGCTTTTGATAATCTCAAAGGTTATGAAAATTTTGCAAAAGAGGCAAAACCCGGCGACATTGTGATGACAGGCAAAAATTTTGGCGCCGGCAGCTCCCGACAACAAGCCGTAGATTGCTTTACAGCACTCGGCATATCTTGCATCATTGCCGAATCGTACGGAGCTATTTATGAAAGGAATGCGATTAACGCCGCCATGCCCATCTTAACCTATCAACCCGAAATCCTTAAAGAGGTTCCTATTAAGCACGGTGATATAGTAAGAATTGATTTTCTCTCCGGTGAGTTAAAAAACCTAACCACAGGAAAATCCGGAAAGATAAATCCGTTTTACCCGGCTCAATGGGAAATTTATAAGAAAGGCGGACTGTTAGGATAAATTTTCAGCTATCAATTTTGCGAACTCCACATTTGCAAAATGTCCCGGTTTTTTGGCGGTAACTTTACCTCTTATCGGCTTTCCTAACAGGTATAAATCACCAACGAGGTCTAATAATTTATGCCTTGCCGGTTCATTCTGATATCTCAATTTAAGATTATTAAGAATCCCATTAGGCATAACACGAATATTAGACTTTTTAAAGAAGGTGGCTAACTTCTCTAATATGTGCTCATCGGGCATTTTATCGACAAAAACGATAGCATTGTCTAAATCGCCACCTTGCACAAGGTTATGCTCAATAAGCGGGGCTATTTCATGGAGAAATACAAAAGTCCGACAAGTATAAATCAGTTGCAAAAACTCATCAATACCGTTCATGGTTGCTTCTTGTTTTGCTAATACATCTGTTTGATAGTCAATATGGACTGTAACGTGAAAATAATCGGCGGGAACGATAGAGAGTTCTATTCCTTGGTCCGGTTTTTCAAATCTAATCTCCTCACTTATTTTGATACACTCTCTATTCGCATCAAGTTGTTTAGTGCCGGCTTGTTGTAGTAATTCAACATATAATTTCGAGCTTCCGTCCAGAATTGGCGTCTCCTCGGCATTAATTTCAATTAATACATTATCAATTTGCAGACCTGCCAAGGCGGCCATGAGGTGTTCTATTGTTCTCACTTCGGCATTATTCTCGCGAACGGACGTCCCCCGTGAGGTATCATAAACGTTAAAAACAAAAGCTCTAACTAACGGTTTATCAGGGATATCCACACGTTGAAATTGAACTCCGAAATTTGCTTTTGCAGGACGAAAAGTAACTGTAACCTGTTTTCCTGTATGTAATCCTTTTCCTGAAATAGAGACTACATTATTAATTGTCGTTTGTTTTTCCATATTTAGAAATTGAGAGCTATAGAGTTACTTTTGAGATTTTATCTCTTTTTCTAATTTTTTAACTCTATCATAAAGTTCAGGTAATTTTCTTCTTAAAATAATTAATTTTTGTTCATCTCTTAATGGTATTGCGGGGCTTCCGAACAAGATTTCATCATCATTTACAGAGGTCAATATGCCTGAGCAAGCCCCTACCCTAACATTATTTCCAATTGTAATATGCCCGTTAATAGCTGTTTTTCCTCCGAAAAGGCAATTATTGCCAATCTTGGTAGTTCCGGCCACACCACATTGAGCGGCAAAAGCTGAAGCCTCGCCCACATCAACATTATGTGCAATTTGAACTAAATTATCCAATTTTGCATTTTTCCTAATGTAAGTACTCCCCATCGTAGCCCTATCCACACAACTATTCGCACCAATCTCTACATTATCTTCGATGACAACATTTCCGATTTGAGGAATTTTCAAAAATGAGTTCTCTTGCGAAGCAAAACCAAAGCCGTCAGCGCCAATAACAGCACCTGCATGGATAATACATTGATTACCGACAACACACTCCGCATAAATTTTAACACCGGCATAAAGTACGGTGTCATCTCCAATTACAACATTATCACCGACAAAAACCTGAGGATATATCTGCACATTATCACCAATTTTGGCATTATCGCCAATGCTGGCAAATTCGCCGATATAGACATTTTGCCCAACTTTTGCCTTTGGCGAAACGTATGCTTGCGGCGAAATACCGCTCTTTTTCGATTTTAGCGTGTTATATAATTGCAACAAAGAGGCAAAAGCCGAATAGGCATCTTGCACTTTGATAAGAGTCGCTGAGACGGGACGCTCCGGCTCAAATGATTTATTTACAATAACCGCAGTCGCCCGCGTTTCATAAATATAATGTGTGTATTTCGGATTTGCAAGGAATGAAAGCCCGCCGGGAACTCCTTCCTCTATTTTACATACTGTTTTTATAATTGCCTCCGGGTTTCCGACTACCTCCGCAGATAACTTCTGAGCAATTTCAGCAACGGTAAATTCCATTTCAAAAAATTTTTGCAAAATTACAACAAAAAGAGGAGGTGGTAACCTATTAAAAAGTATGTTTTATTAAAAAAGGTTAAAAAATATTTTCCTTTGCACGCTTTTCGGCTACGGGCTCACACGGTAGAGAATGGCATATACGCTATTCCCTACGAAACAATACCGCAATTTTCTATTAATTCATCTTTGTGGTTGAGGCAAAGGTTCTTTTGATTTCATGTTGTATTTGTTGAACCTTATTACAATCAAAGTAGAATACAACTTTACTCGCCTTTATAACTTTCTGAATTGAATTTTTGCGACTCATTCCGCCAACTTGTCCGTACAGAATCCTTTATGTGCAGAATTGAAAGCGGAGAGCGGGAAAATGAAAACAGAAAACGTTCCACCATACACTCTGAAATCGTGGCAATTTATAATTAGGGAACCTATTGTCAAAGTTGGAAAACGCTGGACTTTCCTTTTTCAATTTTCCATTTATCCCGCGTGTAGGTAAGGTGATAATGCAAAATTAATGAAACTTTACTTTTTATTTCCCAAGTTATAATATTTGTAACCTTATAACCGTTACTCTTTTATCTGTTTTATTTATAATTTATTTTTTGCCTATGAAAAAAAGCATTACCCGTTTTAAAAAAATAAAAACACAACAAATTTATAGGCCGAGTAAACTGATTATTCAAAATCTCCTTAACTACTCACAAACGATTGAATTTTTCCCGCTCTCCAAATCGAAGCAAATAATGTGGGTGAATAACTAAACTG
>Ga0255345_1006739_pt1 | contig 11041 bp, 2 predicted proteins | sample wastewater_treat_6_FD_192415 | JGI IMG/M metagenome (GOLD analysis project Ga0255345, IMG submission 192415) | Wastewater microbial communities from Lulu Island WWTP, Vancouver, Canada - plant20 | ecosystem: Engineered > WWTP > Wastewater > Unclassified | place: Canada: Vancouver, British... | reverse complement strand
GCCATGGCGGTTTTGTCGTCGAACAACGGCTCAGCGGCGCAACGCTCCGGCGCCATGGCACCGCCGTGGATACGGCGCAACTCGCCGGACGCCTCGAGCGCGGCCAGATCACGCCGCACCGTGGCGACAGAGACCCCTAGTTCTGCGGCCAACTCCTCCACGCGCAGGATGCCGTGTTCATGCACGAGGTCGCGCAGCTTGCGCCAACGGACTTCGGCCAACTCTTTGGTTGCGGTTTCACTCATTCGCGTTCACTTCCGCTCGCAAACGCGCACAGTTAATCAAATATGCGCACTACGCGCAAGGCGAAAGATTGGCGGGCACGATTACAGTCTCAAAAAAATTGTGAGGGCTATTGACTAAAGCGAAAAAACGTCTAAAATGCGCGTCAAGGTTGTGTGGTGTTTTTGTAATTCGGTGAGTGAAAGGATGTGCATTATGTCAATCCGTCTGTGTGGTTCTGATCGTCTGTGTGCCATTGTCCATCGTTGGTTGTTTATCGGTGCAGGCGCTTTACTTGCCGTCGCGCCCGTGTTGGCGCAGACTCAGCCACGCGCACCCTTAGCCGCCCCCCCGTCCGGTACAGTCGGCTTGCTCGATGCGTCCGGTATGTGCACATGGACCGGTCTGGGCGCCGACGCCCTCTGGTCAACCGCTGCCAACTGGAGCGGCGGTGCCGTGCCTACCTCCGCTGAAACCGCCTTTTTCACCGGTGACGGCAACGGCAAAACAGCCATCGGCTTGGGTAGCAGCGCCACAGCCGCCGGCATCACCTTCGCCCCGGACGCCGCCGCGTACACGATCGGCCTGCCGGAAGAAACGCTGACGCTCGCCGCCAACGGCACGCTCACACTCCCCGCCGGCGCAGCCAATGATCAGACCGTGAACGCCTCGTTGTGCGTCAACGGAAACTTCTACGTTTACAACTACGAGCCGACCAAGACCCTCACCCTCAGCTACACCAACACCGTCAGCCGCAGCATCTATCTGCGCGGCAGCGGCCCGGTCACCTTCAACACGCTCCGCCGCGCTCCCGCCCAAGAAGAGACCGACACCAACTACACCATGCTCGAATCGCGCATCAACGCCCCGTTGACCTTCACCGAGCGGACGACCATCGGCGCACTCTGGAGTTATGATTTCCCCCTCAACCTGACCTTCGCCCCGCACACCACCAACATCTTCTGCCGCAACGACTGGAACTTCGCCATCTATGTCGGCGGCTCGATGAACGGCGAAGGCGCAGCCCTGCGCATCATTCCCTCGGACCCCACCAAGCGCGCCCGTATCGCCATAGAGAGCCGGCGCCTCGACATGAACGTCCAACTCATCGCGCCCAACGGGTTTGAGACCACAGGCGGGTGGAGACGGGGCACGCTGGTTCTGAACCATCCGGACAACGACATTCGGGGCACGCTCGCCTTCGACAGGGGCAACGGCGTAGAGGTCGCCTTCCTCGCCCCCAACGGCACACCCAACCCCCTCGGCTCCTGCACGACCGTCAACTTCGTCAATCCGCTCGACAGTGGCATCTACTCGCGGCTGCGCGTCACCGGCGCCACCGCGTCCTCTGCCGACAAGATATTCACCGTCGACAAAGACCGGGCCGTCATTGAAAACGCCGGCTCCGGCACGCTCACCCTCACCGGCGATATGACCGGCGCGGGCACATTCGTCTTTGACGCGTCCGGCCCCATCGTGCTTTCCGGCGTCCGCTCCGGCACCGGTGGCCTCATCAAAGCCGGCGCAGGCACCCTCACCCTCACAGCCGCCAACACCTACTCCGGCGCGACATCCATCGAGAGCGGCACGCTCGCACTCCCCGCAGGCGCGTCCCTCGGCTCCGGCACGTTCACCCTCGCGGGAGGCACGCTCGCCCTCAATCCCGCCGCCGCAGACAACTATGCCGTCACCCTCCCGGCCATCACCCTGACCGAAGCTTCTCAGATTACCGTCCCTGCCGCAGCCACGGCGTCATCGGTCACATTCGCCGCAATCACCCTCAACGGCAATGTCCTCACCATCAACGCCCCCTCGGTCGGCACCGCCGCAAACCGCATCTTCATCAGCGGCCTCGCCGCCGGTCCCGTTGACGGCATCGTCATCAACGGCGGTCCCGCCGCCTACAGCACCGCCGATGGCCTCATGCCGCAGGTCCTGCCCGCCGCCGCCATCGTGAACGATACCCTCCCGGACGCCGCCGGTCATGCCGCGACTGCCGACACCGCGCCTGCAGGCGACTTCACCATCGCTGCCCCCCTGACCACGCTCGGTCAGTTCAGCTACACGGCAGCCGCTCCCGCCACGCTCGATCTGGGCGGCGGCATCCTTGCCCTCAACTACTTCCAATCCGAGGCTCCGCTCTCCGTCGTCAACGGCACCCTCACTGCATCCGGCGCGTCCTCGGCTATCACATATCCCGGCCTGCGCACCGTCAATATCGTGCCCCTCACTTCGGATGCCGCCACCGGGCTCTCGACCTCCAAGACCTACTCGCACCTGATCGACTTCGGCAACCAGTCCCCCGCCACCATCAACGGCGTGACCTTCACCAAGGGCGCGGCCAACGGTACCGGCACCGATTACTCCGGTTTCCCCAACGGCAACGGCTTTGCCAACTGGAACGAGTGGACCAACGCGCTCCCGCCTGAAACGTGCTCAGGCCTCCTCTCGCTGCTTTACGACATGAATTACAACAGCAACTGGACCGGCCAGCTCACCGGGCTCACCCCCGGCGCCATTTACGAGGTCACGCTCTATTTCCGTGCCTGGGACCCGCCGTCCTCGACCCAAGAGCGCCGTTGCCTCTACCAGTTCTACTCGACCGCATCCGCCTTCCCGGACACCAGCGTCATTTACGCCAGCCAGCCCAACTCTGCCAACGCGATCGTCTACCGCTACATGGCCCCGGCCAACGGTACCCTCAAGATCGCCGTCAATGCGGTCGCAACCTCCGGCAACGTCCACAGCGGCTGTTTCGGCCTGTCGAACGAACGGCTCGCTACCGCAGCCACACCGCCTGCATCAGGCCTCCTCGCCCTGAGCGGTCCGCTCAACATTTCTGCCGCCCTCATCGATAACGGTGCGCCCACCACATTGACCACGGCCGGCGACGATGAGATAACGCTCTCCGGCCCGGTCTCGCAAAGCGGCACAACCCGCCTCGACGCGCCCCTCGCGCTCGCGCCCGGCGCAGCGGTCACGCAGACGTTCAACGGCCCCTTCGTAGGCAGCGCGCCCCTCACGCTCAACGATGCGGGGCGTGTCATCCTCGGCGCTGCGAGCCCGACTTTTACCGGGCCGATAACCGTCTCCAACGGCATCCTTGAGGTCGCCCACTCGCAGTCGCTCGGCGGTCTTGCCCTGCCGTCCGTCACTGTCGCCGACGGCGGATCGCTGGCCGTCGGGCAGGCCCCCAACAATTCGATCGCCCTCGACAAGACCGTCATGATCGCCGGCAGCGGTCCGGACGGACTCGGTGCCCTGCGCATGGACCATGATGCGCTCCAGTACAACGCCTTCAAGTCCATCGCGCTCGCCGACGACGCCGCGATCGGCGGCATCGGCCCCACCCCGCTCCCCTACAACGGCACCCGTGGCCGCTTCGACATCCGCAACGGGCTGTTCGATTTCGGCGGTCACTCGCTGAGTAAAGTCGGCTCCAGTTCGTTCATCCTCACCTCCACCCAGATCGCTGGCGTGACGCCCGACACCGCCATCGATATTCAGGGCGGTATTCTCGGGATCGAGGCATCCACCGACCTTGGCGGCTCTGCCGTCAACACGCTCACCGTCGCCGACGGCGCGGGCTTCGACTTCCACAATCTCGTTCCGCCCGTGAACTGGTCGCTCACCCTCGCCGACGGCGCACGCCTCACCGTCCGTTCCGGCGCCACCAATCATAATACTTGGGCCGGGCCGGTCACGCTGACGGGCGGACAGGCCATCCTCGACGGACAAACGTTGTACGCGCACAACAACATCGTAGGCCAGATCTCCGGACCGGGCGGACTCCTCAAGACCTACGGCGGCTACACCTACCTGCGCAATCCGGCCAACACCTACACCGGCCACACCACCGTCAACAACTCGCTGCTCCATGCCTACGCCCCCGGTTCCGTACCGGGTGCGCCCGCCTCACTGACAGTCTCCGGCACCGGCGAATTTGCCGTTCGCCACGCCGCCGACGGCTGGTCGCTCGCGCAGATCGAAGCACTCGCCGCATCGGGTGCCTTCACGTCGCCCGCCGCCTACCTCGGCATCGACACGGCTGAAACCGATCTTACCTACACCGCCGACTGGCCCGCCGTCGGCCTCTCCAAGCTCGGCCCTTACGCCCTCTCGCTCACGGGCAACTGGCCCGTAAGCGGCCCGATACGCATCCACGACGGCACACTCGACCTGAACAGCTTCGATGGCGGCAGCCTCGATCTCGGCCCTTACGGCGTGCAGGTCGGCGTTGACAACTGGGCCGCCTCTTGCGCTTTGCTCCCGCTCTCCGGTAACACTGCCATCACCACGACCGATAACGGCTACAACCGCGCCCAGCCCGCTATCGGCGTCGGCACGCTCGGTTCTTCGCGCGGCGTCCTGACGATCTCTGATAACGCCTTCATCCAAGGCCGCCTGCACGTCGGGCGCGACGGCACCTCGGCCGGCGCGGTCTACCAGACCGGCGGCGTCTTCCTCAATACCGGCGGAGCCGCCGCCGACGGACGCATCGGCGAATCGGGCTTCGGCTACTACGAGATATCCGGCGGTGCGCTCACTAACAAGGGCTACACACAGCTCTCGCACAACAGCAGCGCCTACGGCACGCTCCGCGTCAAGGGCGAAGGCCGCGTCGTCTTCAACTCCGGCAGTGTTCCCGCCCAAGGCACAGGCGGCGACAACCCTGCAGCCTACTACGGCGGCACCTTCGGTACCCGCGCCGGCTACGGCCACTTCCACCTCTCCGGCAACGGTACCCTCGACACCGGCACCGCCAGCCTTGATCTCTGCATGTGGACAGACGTCAATAACTGGAACAACGGATGGGGCTTCCTCACCATCGAGGAGAACGCCCGCGTTTCGGCCGACATCGTGACGCTCGCCAACCGCAACAGCGCCCCGCTGGCGGCCGTTACCCTCAAGGGCGGCGTGCTTGACACCAAATACCTGCGTAAAGGTGGTAACAACAATTCGGCCAATACCGCACGCGCCGCCGTCAACTTCGACGGCGGCACCCTCTCCGTGCGCGAGTCCGGCTTGATCGTGCGTACCGGCGCGAACAACGTGCCCGCCACCCTGGCCGTCCATGCCGGCGGCGCAGTCATCGACACCCCCGCCGGTATCGGTGCCACGCTTGACCTTCCGCTGGAACCCGCCGGCATGGGCCTCTCCTTCATCGAAGTCAACGCGAGAGGTTCCGGTTATATCGCACCGCCTGCCGTACTCGTCACCGGCGGCGGCGGTGTCGGTGCAATCGCCGAAGCCGTCCTCAGTGACGGCGCGGTTACCGGGTTCCGCATCCTCTCGCCCGGTACGGGCTACACTTCCGACCCTTCCGTCTCGCTCAATGGCGGCGGCCCGCTCACCGGTGCCAGCATCCGCAGGGCTACCCGTGGCGTCCCCGACACGCTTGACGGCGGTCTCACCAAAACCGGCGACGGCACGCTTGCCCTCGCCGCCGTCAACACGTACCGCGGCCCGACGACCCTCGCGGGCGGCACTCTCGTCCCTGCCGTCGACGGTGCCCTGCCTGACGGTTCCGACCTCGTCTTCGCAGGTGGCACGCTGATCCTCAATAACCGCGCCCACACCAACCACACTACACACGTCACCGGCGGCGGCTCGCTTGCTGGCGGCGCATTGATCACCGCGTCACTCATCAAGGACGGTGAAGGAGCCTTCGACCTATCGACCCGCGTCACTCCGCGCGCTAATGATCTGGACGCCGCCATCCGCAACGCCAAAATCCCCGGCCTGCGCGAATACCGTCTCGATGGCGCCAGCGTCAACACGAACCCGGTGAGTACCGCCACATACGGCCCCGCCGTCCAACTCTCCACCCGCGCCCTTCTCGGCAACGCCGGCTCTTCAAGCGGCGGTGCGACCGTCAACGGCGCCTGGTGGCCGGACAACTCCGTCTATGTCTACACCGGCTACCTCTGGAACCGGGAGTCGACGAACGTGACTTGGACATTCATGGAGAATATGGACGACACCTTCCTGCTGCGCCTCGACGGCAACGTCATCCTCAACAAGGGCTTCTCCTCGATCCTGCCCTACCGTACCACGGCCAATGCAGGTACACACTGTACCGTCACCCTCTCCCCCGGCCCGCACGCCATCGAGATCCGCGCCGGCCAAGGTGGCGGCGGTGTCGGCGGCTACTGGACCAAGTCCGACGGCACACGCCCGGCCTGGGGCATCGACCGTCTCGCGCGCCACGTCCCGAACGTGGAGTATTGCGAGTTCATCACCGACCCCGGCGACGGCTCGCTCTTCACCGTCAACAATCCGTACGACGATCTCGGTATCGCATTCGCGCCGGTCTCCACGGTCATCCCAGAACTCCCTGCCGATGTCGCCGAAGGCGTGGGCGATCTCGCCAAGGGCTTCTCCATCATCTATGCGGGTTCACTCCCCGAGAAATCGAACACGATCCTCGACGACTCTTTTTGGAGCGTGAAGAACCTCGACAGCTCCAACCGCTTCGACCGCGTGGCCTATGTCATGGTTCTCAAACGCGCCGCGTCCGACCCCCAATGGGTCTGGGCCTCCTTTGAGCCGCCCTTCACCGACCGTACCAAGCTGGCCTTCCCGATCACCGACAAGCGGATGTGCTTCCAGACGCGCGTCAACCACCTGACCGTCCGCGCCAGCGCCAACGCCAATGTCACACCCGTGGACGACGTGAGTACCGGCAATATCGAGTGGTACCCGAACGACTACAACCATGCCCTCCCGACCGCCAACGCCTTCGACCGCGGGTATGTCGGCAACGGCACGATTTATGACTTCGATGACCAGAACAGCGGCAGCGGCAGCAGTTTCTACGGCAATGCCGCCGGTTACGGCTCCTTCCAAGTCCACAACTTCGGTTTGGACCAGACCCTCTTCGCGGTCAATCACTTCGGGCGGGCCGACTACACGCTCTGCATCGGCATCGGCAACAACCCTAACGGGTCACTCACCTCATCCTCCGGCCAGCAGCGCGACTGGACCTTCACCGAGAACGCCACCGACTACACCCGTCGCGACCTCTACATCCTCACGCGCGATGTCGCGCCCGTGGTTGAAGAAGCGGCGGCCCCCGACGTACAGGTCAACGAAGGCACGCTGCGCCTTGTCGACGCCGGCGGTACGATGCCCGTACCGGCCGCCATCCACGCCAAAGTCGGTGCCCTCGCCGACGGCTATGACATCGTCTACTACTCGCCGGTTTCCACGAAGGCTACTGACGCCTATAACGGCACGGCCTACACCATCGACAACTCCGCCGCGACCGCGCCCTTCGACCGCGTGGCTTACTATCTCGAAATCCGTAAGAAGGGCGAGAGTGAGTCGCAATGGGTCTGGGTCTCCTTCAACGCCCATACCCAAGACCGCACCAAACTCGGTTATCCCAACCGCAACGGTGCCACCTTCATGTGGCAGCAGAAAGTCTACAACATGGACGTGCGCTCCAACGTCGGCGCCGTCACCGATGTCGACGGCGTTGACACCGGCAACATCGAGATCTGGCCCTCCAACTACGGGACCGGCCTCGGTCTCTCCGGCATCGGTGGCAACGCAAATGCGTTTGACTTCAACGATAACGGCGCCAGCAGCACCTCCATCGGACACGGCTCGTTCCAGATCCACAACTGGGGTGCACAGCAGGTGCTCTTCTCCATCTCCCATTGCGGCGCTTCGAACAATGACCTCGGAGTGGGCATCGGCAACGATCCCAATCCGCCGACCGACAAAACGACCGCTTACGACTACACCTGGACCTACAACGCCGGACTGTTCGACATCCGCGACCTCTACGTCTTTGTGCGGCCTGCAGCCAACCCCGATGACATCGGCCACCTGCTCGCCGACGCAGACGTGAACCTCGCGGCCGGCGCGGTGCTTGATCTGAACGCCAGCACCCAGACTGTTCGCACCGTCACCGGCAGCGGCACAGTCGCAAACGGCATGCTTGCCTCCGGCTCCGTCCTCAGTCCCGGCGGCGACGGCGCGGTCGGCACGCTCGCCTTCTCCAACGTCACCCTCGTCCCCGGCACGCAGTACCGCGCCGATCTGGGCGACCTTGTGGATGTCACCGGCGCGCTCGATATCAGCGGATTGGTCGTGACCATCAACAACCCCGGGGCGCTTGACCGCGCGCAGACCTACACGCTCATACAGACGACGACGGGGATCACCGGCATGCCGACGCTTGCCACGGATCTGCCTTCCGGATGGAAGCTCGTCCGCCGCAACAACGCCCTCCTGCTGCTCTCCGAAGGCGGCACCTTGCTCTTCCTGCGGTAACGACAACAAGATAGTCTGTGCTATGCGGTGACAAGAGCCGCGCTGTGCGCGGGTCGCGGCACCGCTTTCCCTCCGCGCCACGCGCGGAAACACCCACTTTTAGTCGTCTTAGTCTCCACACCTAGTCGATTGCGCCAGCGACAAAGTGTTTGGGACGAAGACAAGCGACGAAGTGTGCCTCGCGGCACCGCTTTTGCACACCGTCCTGTCGCCGTGCTCATGCTTAAAAACAGGACAAACCAAAGAGTGGAGTTTTGAATTTGGCATGTCTCTGTGGACTGTGCTACGGTATGTGCACCGAACATGGCGGTGATTTTGACAGTCGAGCGCAAGACAGCCAAGGCCCGGATCTTTCTGGCTCTGGTCTATGCTATTTTGTCGCTGGGCGGGCTCACCATGGTCTGGCCTTTTCTGGTGATGCTGGCCGCCTCGCTGACCGGCCCGTATGACTACTACCGCTTCTCGCCGGTCGTGCGTGCGTTCTGGGATCGGCCCGACCGTTTCATGCGCTATGTCGCGGGATGTTACCCGCGTTTCCCCGCCCACGTTTTTCCCGATGCGCCCGCCCACTGGGGAAGCTGGATCGTGGTCTCGCGCGACCGTGAAGGCGGCCGCCGTTTCGCCGAGCGCCATCTTGCCGGTCTGGACGATCCGGTATCCGCCGAATGCTGGACGCGCATGGCGCGCGATTATGCGCTCTTCAACCACGATTATGATCTGCGCAACAGTGTCTGTACGTTCGATCCGCGCGACGTGGCCGGCTTTGTGCGCGGGCATTTCGAAGCGAAGTTACGCGCCGAAGATCCGCAGCGCTTTGCGGCGCTCTCGCCTGCGGCGCGACGCCGTGCCGCGCTGGAGCACCTCAATGCCGAATGGCCGGTGCGCTACTCGTCCTTTTTCGGTATCCGCATGATCGCGCAGCAGCGCGCGCCGCTGCACCATGCGGGCTGGGACTATCCAGCCGACGACCCCAAGATGGAACTCTATCAAGAGTTGAAACGCCTCTACCGTGTACGCGCCTACGGCACGGATGAGATCAGCGCCGACGCGGAACCGCCCGCCTACTTCTCGCGCACGACGCCTTACGAATCGCGTCCGCTCTGGCTGGCGTGGCTCAAGCGCGCGGATGTGCAGGCGCGCCTCGGCCTGCCGCCGGATGGCACCTTCACGTCGGACGACTACGCACGCCTCGCCGGACGCGCCTGCCCTGACTTCGAGCACCTCCCCTTTCCCCTGCCGGACGACGCACCGGCACGGTTACGCACCGAGTGGGATCGCTTTGTACGCACCGCCTACCCGCGCCGTTTGCTGCGCGTGCACATCACGCCCGAACTGGAAGAGGCCTACCGGCACTACGTCGCCGGGGTCTGCCGGACGCCCGAGGCCTACACGCGGCTGACCGGACAGACGTTGCCGGACGCGACATCAGGTTTCGCGGGACTGCACCTGCCGACGTATGAGAACAGCACGCTCTGGCGCAACTTCATCCCGCAGGTGCCGCTTGCGCAACTTGAGGTGCTGAGCGCCGAACAAGCCTGGCAAAACTTTCTGCAAACGCGCTACGGCACGGTACAGGCGTTGAACACGGCCTACGGCTGGCAGCTTGCCGCTTTTGATGAAGCGCGCTTCCCGACGCGCGAGGCGCTCGCCGTCACCTTTGCGCGGCGCGGCTGGCGCGATTTCCTGGTCGGTGCATTCGCGAACTACCGCACAGTGGGCGAGTATCTTTTTCTGCGCGGCCAGGCGTTCGGCAACACCGTCCTGCTGGTGCTGCTCTCGGTGCTCGCCACGCTTACCGTCAACCCGCTGGCGGCGTATGCGCTCTCGCGCTTCGGCCTGCGCTCGACCGAAAAGATCCTGCTCTTCCTGCTGGCCACCATGGCCTTCCCGGCGGCCGTCACCGCCATCCCGGGTTTTCTGCTGATTCGCGACCTCGGATTGCTCAACACCTTCGCCGCGCTGGTGCTGCCCACGCTGGCCAGCGGCATGTCGATCTTCATTCTCAAAGGTTTCTTCGACGGCCTGCCGCGTGAACTATACGAAGCCGCCGCGATCGACGGCGCAAAGGAGTGGCAAATTTTTCTGCGCATCACACTGCCGATGACTATGCCGATTCTGGCGGTGAACGCGCTGAACGCCTTCGTCCACGCCTACAACAGTTGGGAGTGGGCACTGCTGGTCTGCCAGCGGCAGAGCCATTGGACACTGGCGGTCTGGATGTACCAGATGAGCCAGCAACTCGCCGACCAGCCGTGGGCGGTGATGGCGGGCTTCGTACTGGTCTCGATCCCGACCGCCGTGGTCTTCATCGCCTGCCAGAAAATCATCCTGCGCGGCATCGTCCTACCCAGCATGAAATAAATCAGCTTGAAACACACGCCCGAATCAGCGTACTATGTTGCCCGTTATTTATCAGACCTATTAGGTCGCACATTCGATAATGACGCCAGCATAGCTCAGTTGGTAGAGCACTTGATTTGTAATCATGAGGTCGTCGGTTCGATCCCGTCTGCTGGCTCCATCTAAACGGTCATTC
>Ga0255345_1006709_pt1 | contig 11086 bp, 10 predicted proteins | sample wastewater_treat_6_FD_192415 | JGI IMG/M metagenome (GOLD analysis project Ga0255345, IMG submission 192415) | Wastewater microbial communities from Lulu Island WWTP, Vancouver, Canada - plant20 | ecosystem: Engineered > WWTP > Wastewater > Unclassified | place: Canada: Vancouver, British... | reverse complement strand
TCAGACTTTTCTCGAATCAAATATAATAATTCGTAGTCGTTATAGTTATAAATCATAACTACACCTCCTTTGAACTATTAAATTTAACGATTTCTAATTATTTCATAAATAAGTATTCCCGCACTAACAGATGCGTTTAAAGAGTTTATTTTTCCTTTCATTGGTATTTTTATTAAATAATCACAGTTTTTAGCTACAAGCTGTGATATACCTTTTCCTTCACTGCCAATAACTAAGGCAACAGGAAAATCATATTTTAATTCTGTATATAAAATACTTTTATCAGTATTTTCTGCCCCAACAATCCAGTATCCTTTTTCTTTTAATACTTTAATCGTTTGATTTAAATTATTTACCCTAATAATTCTAACATGTTCAGTAGCCCCAGTTGATGTTTTGGTAACTGTGCTATTAACTTCTGCTGATCTATTTTTAGGAATAATAACAGCATCTACTTTTGCAGCCTCAGCTGTTCTAATAATTGCCCCTAAATTATGGGGATCAGTAATACTATCTAAAATAACCACAAAAGGAATTTTAGAATTAAAACTATCAACAATACTCAAATCATAGTATTGATACTCTTCTACAATCGCTAGGTAGCCTTGATGGTTACCTTTTATTTTGCGTGAAATCTCTTCTTTTAAACTATACTCAATGGCAATTTTTTTAGCTTTTGCCAAGCTTTCAATTTCTTGATCTTCTTTTACTAAATAAAGTTTTAAAACCTTACGTTCAGATTTTAAAATCTCACGGACTGAATTCTTTCCATAAACTAACTCACTCATTTTTTTCCTCTACAACTCTAATAGTTAATTGTATTATCTCTTCTAATCTTTCATTTTGCTTTGATAAATACAAATAACCAATTAATGCCTCAAAACCAGAACTAATATTATGATCTTTAATATCAATCTTTCTTGCGGCCCTTGTTTTATAGTTACGTCCTCTTTTATAAACTAAAGTTTCTTCTTCAGTTAAATTAGGTAATAACTTTAAAACAACATTTGCTTGAGCTTTAGCACTAACATATTCAACACTCATTTTTTGCAACCTGTTCATTTCGGTAATACCTTTTCCAAGTAAATATTCCCTAATTCTTAAAGTAAAATAAGCATCTCCAATATAAGCTAAATTGCCACCATTTAATAAATCATAATCCATTAAACTATGATTCCTCGTTCATTCATTTCTGCTCTTAATTTGTCTGCTTTTTCAAAATCTTTCTTATTACGAGCATCTTGCCATTTGTTAACTAATTCTTTTTCTTCAATAGTTAACTTTTTCATTTCAATATTTAAACCTAAAACATCTAATAGCTCATCAAATAAACTTAAAGCCATTTCTAGAAACTCTAAATTAGTAGTTTTATCTCTTAAAGCAGTATTAACTACTTTTACTAAAGTAAAGATTTCTGTAATTGCATTAGGTGTATTAAAATCATTTTTAAGAGCATCTTGAAATTTACTTCTAATTTCTAATAACTCTTTATCTTTTACTTCCCTTTTTGAACCATTTGCTAGTTCTACTTTTCTAAACAGTTGAAAATAAGTTCGATAAATTCTTTCATAATCAGTCATAGCTTGTTTTAGAATTGGATCACTATATTCTAAAGGTTGACGATAATGAGTTGTTAGAATTAAAATTCTAAATGGTCCGTAACCTACTTCATCAAGTAGGTCATCAGCCCAAACTATATTTCCTAAAGATTTACTCATCTTTGTTCCTTGCATATTGATACGACCATTGTGCATCCAATAATTTGCAATACGATGATTATAAGCAGCTTCAGCTTGAGCTATTTCATTATCGTGGTGTGGGAATTTTAATTCCATTCCGCCCCCATGAATATCAATAGGCCCTTTAAAAATACTATCAATCATAACAACACATTCAGTATGCCATCCAGGTCTTCCATCGCCCCATGGAGCACACCAAGTAATACCTTCATTTGTTTTTTTCCATAAAGTAAAGTCTGCTGGATCTTCTTTTTTATCATCAACATCAATCCTAGCGCCAATTTGAAGTTTATCTTGTGCTTGGCCACTTAAAATCCCATAATTAGCAATTTTACCAACAGAAAAATAAATATCATCTCCAGCCTCATAAGCATAACCTTTATCTTTTAAAAGTTTAATAAAGTTAACGATGTTCTCCATATTTTCTGTAACTCTTGGATTATAATCATGTGGTCTAATGTTTAACTTTTTATAAGTGTTATATGCTAACTTGACATTATAGTCGCTTAACTCTTTTTCCGTAATTCCTAATTCTTTTGCCCTAGTGATTATCTTATCATCAATATCTGTAAAGTTAGATGCATAAATTACTTTATATCCGAAGTATTCAAATGCTCTAGCAACAACATCAAAAAAGACTACTGGTCGAGTATTACCAATGTGAAGTTTATCGTAAACTGTTGCACCACAAACATACATTGAAACTTCACCTTTTTTTATTGGTTTAAAGTCTTCAAGTTTATTTGAAAATGAATTAAATATTTTTATCATTTTATCATCCTCCTTTTTTTCTAAAGTTTAAGCATTATCTTTAGAAATACTGATATAAATAATAGTCCCTTTTGGTTTATTATTATCAACTGAAATTGTTCCTTTATGACCTAAAACAATAGTTTGGGCAATTGGCATACCTAAACCAGTACCACCTTTAGCCCTTGATCTTGCTTTTTCCTCACGATAAAAACGATCAAAAATATGTTTTTTAGTTTCAAGACTAATTCCAATTCCTGTGTCATATAAATTAATATTTACTGTTGATCCAGCATCATGAACTGATAAATAAATACTATCTTTTTCTTCTGTATATTTAAAAGCATTATCAATAATAATGATTAACAATTGTTTAATCTTCGCATGATCAACTGTAGCTGTAACTTCTTCACACTTAACTTTAAATTTCTTGTTTTGAATCATTGCAAGGTCATAAAATGATGATGTAACATCTTCTACAAGCCCCTTAATATCTGTCTTTTCAAAAACAAATTGTGTCCTATCACTATCAGCTCTAGCTAAACTTAATAAGTCATCAACCAAATGGTTTAATCTTGCTACTTCTCTTAGAGATGATGCCATCTCTTCTGAAACATCTAAAACGGTCTTATCAGATTTAGTTAAAATTCCCTCTAAATGAGATTGAATAACTGCTAGTGGTGTTTTAAGCTCGTGTGATGCATCATTAACGAATTGCTTTTGTTTTTCTAAAGAAATAACTAATACTCTCATTGATCGATGCCCCAAAACAAAGGAAATCATTGTTGCAAGAATAACCATGACTAAAGCTGTATAAATATATAACTGCCATACTGAGTTTTGTGACCTATTATCAATATCTAAAACAATGCATGTCTTAACATACCTAATTAATGGCTCTATTTCTTCATTTTGATTCTTAACAGTTGTAGAGTAAGTTAAAAATGTATATTGAGAAGATCCAATCACATAAGTCTCTTCTAAAAAATTATCTAACTTACTAACATCAAGAATAAATAAATCTTCTTCCTGCAAAACACTCTCTCTTATTTCATAAAAACGTTCTTCATAACTTGGAACAGTGGCACGATACTCCTCTGTATTAGTACTTACAATTAAACCAGTACCAGCACTACTATAATTAGTAATGAAGATATTCAAAACGTGGTCAGTAATAGCAACAGCAGCAGAATCTTCATCTTCATAGAAAAAGAAATAACTATCATAACTAATCGGATTTTCTAAGCCAGACAAATAATAATAAGTGTTACCGCCAGCACTCTCTAAAACCAAACTAGTTGATACTTTATCAGCAGTACGTTTTAAAGTATCTTTAGTATTTGCAGTAAATAAATAGTTAATTAGAATTGATACTACTAAACCAATAATAACGATGAATGTTAAGAAAACTAAAATGTTTATTAAAATGTTTTTAAATAATTCTCGATTAATTGATTTTTCTTCTAATGATTTATTCTTTTTCACTCCACATGTAACCTACATTTCTTACAGTTTTTAAATATTTCGCATAATCGTAATCTTTCAAAACTTTTCTTAAGTTACTAACATACACTTCAACAACACTCCAAACAGTGTCTGATTCAAAGCCCCAAATACGATTAAATAATTGTTCCTTTGGAATAATAATATCTTTGTTTCTAATTAAGTATTCTAAAATATCATAAATCTTTCCATTTAGATTAATATTCTCCCCATTAATTCTTACAATTTTATGAACGATATCAAATTCTAAATCCTTAAAAACTAATTTTAGACCTTCAAAATTATTATTATAACGACGAAGTAATGCTTCTACTCTTGCAACTAACTCATCACGATAAAAAGGTTTAGTTAGATAATCATCTGCACCTAAGTTTAATCCCTTAACACGATCTTCAACCATCGTTTTAGCTGTTACCATTAAAACAGGAACATTGCTATTTTTTCTAATTGCCTCTAAAATCGTAAATCCATCAACGTAAGGTAGCATTACATCTAGAATAATTAAATCAAAAATATTTTGCTCAGCTTGAAATAAGGCTTCTTCACCATCAAACACTTGCTCAACATCAGCAAATGCCTTTAAAGCCTCAGCCATTGTATTATTTAAATTTTTATCGTCTTCTACAATCAATATTTTCATAATTCATACCTCTCACATATTATACCATAAATTGTCATATTTTCCTATTAAAAAACAAGCATGACTGCTTGTTTTCTAAAAATAACTAACGTTTAGAATATTGTGGTGAACGACGAGCTTTCTTTAGTCCGTATTTCTTTCTTTCTTTAGCTCTTGGATCTCTAGTAATTAATCCTGCTTGTTTTAGAACTGGTCTAAAATGAGGATTAAGTTCAACTAGTGCTCTAGTAATTCCGTGTCTAATAGCACCAGCTTGACCAGTGATTCCACCACCACTAACATTTACTAAAACATTGTAGCTATTAGTTGTGTTTGTTAACTCTAGTGGTTGTAACACGTCTAAACGTGTTGCAGGTGAAGGGATGTAATCAACAAATTTGCGTCCGTTAATAGTGATTTCTCCTGTTCCGGGGATTAATCTAACTCTTGCAACTGATGACTTTCTTCTTCCAGTTCCATAATATTGAACTTTACTCATCTCCTACCTCCTTTTGCTTGATCTCATAAACTTCTGGTTTTTGAGCTTGATGTGGATGTTCAGCTCCTTGATACACATAAAGTTTACGATACATAGCATCACCCAATTTAGTCTTTGGTAGCATACCTCTAATTGATTGCTCTAGTACTTTCTCTGGAAATCTTTCTAATAGATCTTTTGCAGTTTCCTTTTTTAGACCTCCTGGATAATTAGAATGACGATAATAAATTTTATCTTCTAATTTATTTCCAGTAAATCTAATCTTTTCTGCGTTAACAATAATTACATAATCTCCACAATCTACATGTGGTGTATATGTAGGTTTACCTTTTCCTTTTAAAAGACTAGCAACAACAGTAGATAATCTACCTAAAACTAAATCTGTCGCGTCAACAACATACCATTTTTTCTCAATGTTTTGTTTATTAGCCATAAATGATTTACTCATATTTCCCTCCTGTAATTTAAATTTATAACAGGGCCAATCTTGGGGTTTAAAATGTACCTTATACATATTACTATATTTCATCTTAAAAGTCAAGATATTTTCTTTTTTAAAAACATTATATTTAAAAGAGTTAGCAATTAAAGCTAACCCTTTTTTATTCAGATATAATTGTATATTTAGAAAAAGGTTTTTTCACAACCATAATCCTAAAATTAAACCCAGCAGCATAATATGTTTGTTCTTCTGTATAAGATGTTAGATATATGATAAACATTGTCTTTTCTTTTTTCTGATCTTGTAATGCATAAAAAATTGCAAAATTATTAAGTGTCACACTATCTGGTGAATACTTTTTAGTCATCGTTCTATAGTCGTCAATGTCATTAGATAAATATACATTTTTCTCATATTCTCTTTGATCATTCAATTTCTTATGCCCATATACTTTATAAATTTCTTGATTTTTTAGCATATTAAGAATGTCTGTTGCATAACTAATTACATCATCATCAGTAGAAACTCTCATATAACAAATTAACCTATAGCTAAGGCTTTTATTATAATAATTAGACGAATTGTTGGGAACTTCTAACCCAGTTAATCCATATTCTTTTAACTCACTTTGATTAAAAAATTCTTTTCTCCTTGTGCATCCACATGAAGTTAATAAACTAAGAACTAGTAAAACAATAATAAAGAATATATTTCTATTAACTTTGCCAACCCTAGTCTCTTGATTCATAATAACCCCCTTTTTATTTAGCGATTCTTTAATCTTTCTTCTTGAAACTCCAGTTCCTTTTCTTTATCTAAACGTTTATATAAAATCTTAGCTTTTTCCTTAATTTTATATTCTTTTAAATCCCCAAAAGTTATATTCTTAAACTCTAAATCTTTTTTACTTAAATTTAGAATTTCTTTAATATCTTCAGCTGCATCAACTAATACAGGACTTAATAAGATATTAACTACTCTTATTGTTTCAAGTAAATGATACATAGCCTCTTCTAAAGTTTCTTTTTGATCTTCTGCTTTAGCTAGTACCCAAGGTGCCATTTCATCTACATATTTATTAGCCCTACTTACTAAAGAAAATGCTTCTATAATTGCCTCTTGAATATGAAACTTAGAAAAATGGTTTTGATAATTTTCGCTAACTTTTTCTGCTAAATCTTTTAATTCTTTAGAATGTTCATCTTTAGCGTCTTTATAACTAACACTACCTCCAAAATACTTATTAACCATTGATACAGTTCTACTAACTAAATTGCCTAAATCATTAGCTAAATCACTATTATAACGATCAATAAACCTTTCATAAGTAAAACTACTATCGTTACCAAAAGGCATTTCTCTTAATAAATAATATCTTAGCGAATCTAAACCATAAGCATCTATAATCTCATGAGGATAAACAAAATTATCCTTTGATTTACTCATTTTATCATCTTTCATTAAAATAAAGCCATGAGTATAAACTTTAAAATTAACTGGTTCACCCAAAGCAAATAACATTATTGGCCAATAAACAGCATGGAATCTTAAAATGTCTTTTCCAATAATATGAATAGTTTCAGTTCCGTTAATCCAATATTTTTCATAATTACTAGTATCACTACTTCCATAACCTAAGGCAGTAATATAGTTTGATAAAGCATCAATCCAAACATAAACTACATGATTAGGATTACTCAAAACTGGAACTCCCCATTTAAAACTTTGTCTACTTACGCATAAATCTTCTAAGCCACTTTCAATAAATGAAACTACTTCATTTTTTCTTGATTCAGGTTGGATAAAGTCAGGATGATCTTCGATATGTTTTAATAACTTATCAGCATATTTAGTTAATTTTAAAAAGTATGATTCTTCATCTAAAAGTGTTGTTGGTCTTCCACAGTCTGGGCAATTAACTTTGTCTACTAATTGACTATCAGAAAAGAAAGCCTCACAAGACATACAATAATTACCTTCATATTTACCTAAATAAATATCTCCTTGTTTTAATAACTTTTCAAAAATCCCTTGAACTGCCTTTACGTGGCAATCATCTGTAGTTCTAATAAAGTAATCGTAACTTATTTTTAAATCTTTCCAAGTTGCTTTTGTCTCTTCCGCTATTCTGTCTACGAAAGCTTGGGGCTCCATCTTGTTTTTCTTTGCTGCTTCTTCAATCTTTAAGCCATGCTCATCCATACCAGTTAAGTAAAAAGTATCCCTACCTACTAGTCTATTGTATCTTGCAAAAGCATCAGCTGCAATTGTAGTATAGGCGTTTCCAATATGAACTTTCCCACTTGCATAATAAATAGGTGTTGTAATATAAGCTGTCTTTTTCATTTTTACCATAACTCTCTCAATAATTCATATAATTCTAATGCTTGAGAGTCATCCTTTCTTAAGGCATCTTCAATTGGAACTGTAATTATTTGATTATTTCTAATACATACTGCATTACCCGATTCACCTTCAAGTAACGCATCAACTGCTTTAGCTCCCATTTGTGATGCTAAAACACGATCTCTTGCAGTTGGTGTTCCACCTCTTTGAATATGCCCTAAAATAGTTGTACGAGCAGAAAATGGAGTTTTCTCAGAAATAACTTTTGCTAGTTCATTAATATCAACCATATTTTCAGCTACAATAATAATTGCATGATTTTTAACTTCAGCGGCTTCTCTTACATTTTCAATAATATCATCAATATGATAGCCTACTTCCTTAGCAACTACGAACTCAGCACCAGATGCTATTCCTGTCCAAATTGCAAGATCCCCGCATTCTCTTCCCATAACCTCAACTATTGAACAACGTCTATGTGAACTTGATGTATCTTTAAGCTTATCAACTGCTTCAACTGCGGTTTGTAAAGCTGTGTCAAAACCAATTGTGAAGTCAGTACCTTCAATATCATTATCAATCGTACCAGGAATTGCAATAACGCTAATTCCTTTTTTAGATAAACCTAATGCCCCTCTAAAAGTACCATCGCCACCAATTGTAACTAAACCATCAATTCCCCTTCTTTTTAAATTATCCGCTGCTTTTGCTTGAACTTCTTCTTTATAAAAGTCAGCTACTCTTGCAGTTCCTAAAAAAGTACCACCTTTGCTTAGTTTTTCGGAAACTGATTTACGGTTTAATTCTTCAATATCTTCATCAAGTAAACCTTGGAATCCATTACGAACTCCATATACTCTAATATTTTTAATTTTACATGCTCTAACTACGGCTCTAATAGCAGCATTCATTCCCGGTGCATCTCCACCAGATGTTAAAATGGCAATTCTTTTCATTGTATCCTCCTTGTTAATTCATTAACGATATATTGCATTTTCCCTTTTCTCATTTCTAGATTTCCTAACCCTAAATAAATCTTTTTCTCTTCTAAAATTCCTTGATATTTTTGATAGGTTGCTGGAAAGATAACAGCATCAATTATTGCTGTATCATCATAGATTTCTAAAAATGCCATCTCTTCATTATTTTTTGTCTTTATTATTTTAATCCTTTTAATCGCAAAAAGCAATTGTTGATTTCTCCTAACTGTCAATTGATTTAAATTAGGAAGATTATATTTTCTCTTAATATGTTCATACCCACCAAATAGCGAATATTTCAAATTAAAACCTAAAGCTTCCTTTTCCCTCAAATTGTTTTCTTCTAAACTAAATTCATCTTTACTAGGTTCTTTTCTTACCATCTTTGATTTAAAAGCCGAAGAAAACTTCGCTATATTATAAGCATTATTATATTCTTCAACCATAAATTTATGTGTTAAACCAAATGAATCTAAACTACAACTATCAATTAAAGTCATCACATTAGTTTCACTTAAAATGTCTTTAGTTCTTTCAATAAAACTATAATAATCTTCATATTTACCATTAGCTTTTCTTTCTTCAAGTAAATCTTTACAAGTAACTTCGCCAATTCCTTTAATTCCTAATAAAGGATAATAAATATACTGATCTTTAAATACAAACTTATCTTTGCTTATATTAATATCTGGTGATTTAATTACTAAACCTTTACTTTTAGCTTCATAAATATAATCTTGATTCAAACTTGAACTGCCCAAATTATAACTCATTAAAACAGTCATAAAGTATTTATAATAGTAAGTCTTAAGATAAGCCATTTGATAAGCAACTAAAGCATAAGCTGTTGCATGACTTTTATTAAAACCATAAGATGCAAATTCAAAAATCAAATCAAAAATTTGCTCACCAATATTTTGAGAATATCCCATTTTTTTGCTTCTTGCAATAAATTTAGTTCTTTCTTTTTCCATTAAAGCTTTGTCTTTTTTAGAAATAGCTCTTCTAACAACATCGGCTTCACCTAAACTATAACCACCAATTTTTTGTAAGATAAGCATAACTTGTTCTTGGAATACTATAACTCCATAAGTCTCTTCTAAAATATCTTTTAAATCAGGATGTAAGTATGTAATAGACCTTTTGTCTTTCTTGCGACTTACAAACTCAGGAATCATTGCCATTGGCCCTGGTCTATATAAGGCAATAGCAACTACAATATCACTAAAACTATCAGGATGCATGTCATGAAGTAAGTTCCTCATCCCACTTGATTCAAATTGAAAAATTCCATCTGTATCAGCTTTTTGAAACAATTTGAAAACCTCTTGATCATTTAATGGGATTTGATATAAATTAAACTCACCTTTTTCGTTTTCTTTAATATACTCAATAACTTCTTCAATAATCGTTAAGTTTCTTAAACCTAAAATATCAATCTTTACTAAACCTAACTTTTCTAAATCTTCAGCCTCATATACTGTTTGCATAATATTATCGGTACTTTTAATTAAAGAAGTATGTTTTACTAAATCATCATCTGTCATTACAACACCAGCTGCATGAGTTGAATAATGTCTTGGTAACCCTTCAATTTTTAAAGCTAAATCTATTACATTATAAATTTCTTTGTTTTCTTTAACTAATCTTTGTAATGCTGTACTTGTAGTAATAGATTCTTGCAAAGGTCTAGTACTAGAAATATGTTTCATTACTTCACTTAAACTAGTATTGTCTAAGTTTAAAACTCGTGCTACATCTCTTACAGCTTGTTTTGCTTTGAATGTAGAAAAAGCAGAAATATGGGCTACCTTATTTATTCCATACTTCTCTCCTAAATACTGAATAACTAACTCTCTTTTATTATCAGGAAAATCAGTATCAATATCTGGCATTGTAATTCTTTCTTTATTTAAGAATCTTTCAAATAACAAACCATTACTAATAGGATCAATCTCCGTAATGCCTAAACTATAGGCAACTAAAGATCCTGGTGCAGAACCTCTGCCAGGTCCTACTAAAATATCATTTTGCTTAGCAAAACGAATAAAATCATAAACAACTAAAAAGTAATCACTAAATCCCATACTTTTAATTGTTTCTAACTCTTCTAATAGTCTAGCAACATAAAGTTCTTGATTAACATGTCTTCCTCTTAATCTTTTATTTAACCCAAACTTACATAAACTATCTAAATATTCATCGCTA
>Ga0255345_1006705_pt1 | contig 11097 bp, 9 predicted proteins | sample wastewater_treat_6_FD_192415 | JGI IMG/M metagenome (GOLD analysis project Ga0255345, IMG submission 192415) | Wastewater microbial communities from Lulu Island WWTP, Vancouver, Canada - plant20 | ecosystem: Engineered > WWTP > Wastewater > Unclassified | place: Canada: Vancouver, British... | reverse complement strand
ATCCTTATCTCGACCGGATCCCCATCCATCACGCGGAAGCGCCCCTTGGTGAAGGCGTCCATGCAGAAGTCGGAGGGTATTTCAAATGTGTCGGCTGTGAGCTTCGCCTTTTCGATCCGATCAAGAACGAATAGGCGGACCTCGCCGCGGTGGTGGCAGCGCGCTACTATATATATAGTCCCGCCCATGAACCAGACGTGATAGGGGTCGATCTTGCGCGATGTGACCTCTCCCTTCGAGGAGGCGTACTGTATCGCGACTGTCGTACGTTCTATCAGCGCCTTCTGTATCAGGTCCACCGTAGCGCGATGTTTATTGTAATCCTTTTTGCCTGCGAACCCGACCCTGAAACTCTTGGATAGCCCCTGCAGAAAGTTGTGGGCCTCTGGGCTCAGCATGGAGCGAACCTTGTCGAAGGCGCTTTTCATCGATTCGGAAAAAATCGTGCCTCGGAAGGCCTCTAGATGTTCGCATGCGAGAGACAGCGCCATGATCTCGGTCATCTCCAGCGGAATCGGAATCTTCGACCGGTATCCCTCGACGAAAAACCACTTTTCCACGTTTTCTATCTTTTCGCAGTATATGGGGAAGCCCGCCATCTCGAGGGCCTCCATATCGCGATAGATCGTGCGCGGATTCGTTTCGAGCTCCGATGCCAGGTCCGGCACGGATATCCCCATCCTTTTCGCTTCCAGCATCTGCAAGATTCGCCATTGCCTTGAAACCTGGTCTCCGCGGGGCATCGGAATTCCTCCTGTGTGATTTTACCATGTATAGAAAATATGGAACTCCTGTGCAATCAGCTTTTCGCTCCTATATCATATCGTAAAAACCTTTATTGTATGCCGCCGCGACCGGAAAATTCACGTGTCTGGAGCGAGCCTTATTCATTCGACTCGCTCTGGCTCGCTCATGACGGTGAGCTTGTCGAACCGCCGCGAAGATACGTGAATTTTCCGAGGCAGGCGGCTTCCATAGGTAGTTTTTAGTGGCGCTCACCGTTAGTGTTTCAGAGCTTCCTTAAGCCTATTTTCTCAGTTTCGAGATGCTTTTCAAAAATCCCTCCACGCCATCTTTCGGGGCGCAGCAACACAGCGATATCGAAATATTTTCCGACTGGAACTCTATATTTATTGAGAATTTTTCTCCTGAGAGCTCTTTTATTGATATGCCCATCTTTTCCAATTTGATGACGAAGCCATCTTCTGCCGTTTTAACCTGATGGGCGCCCCCCCGACCGGAGGGGAGCCTCATCTCGTCATAGAGGACTATGGCGGATTGCCCCTCTTTCGGGGCGATCCTTACAGTGGCGCGAAGACCGAAACCCGCCTCATCGACCGTTGCCACCAGATCGATGAAGGAGGGGCCGGCCCTGTCTATCCAAAGTCTGGCCATGAGCTTGGGATCTATTTTAGCAGCTGGAAGGGACATCCGGGGTCTCTCGTTTAAAAAAGTTTAAAATTGCCTTTCAATGGCTGTAATTCGTGTTTGGGATGCAGTTGGCCTCTATCTGCGGATGATCCTCCGAAATCTCTGATTTATCCTTTTCCTGGCGCAATATTCCCGATCTGAACCGGTGCAGCGTATGCAGCATCTCGTAAATCTCGGTTGTGGATAGAACCCCGTGGATACGCTCATATAGGACGATGTTTTCGCCTCTTAAGATGAGCGCCGGGTGCCTCGTTTCCCGCTTGGTATCTAGGGCGTTCTTCGCGATGAGGTCGCTGATTCCGTTTTCAGAATCCAGCACCATCATCTCCATCCAGCCGAAAAGCCCGCGCTGTTCGTCGAATTCGGAAATGCACATGATGCCGCGGACCTCGGCGAGCTCGAAGTAGATGTCGATCGTATTGCCATTCGCGTCCAGGGTTATCCTGTCCACCGTAAAATCTTCGTTTAGCTCCGAAAGCTCGGTGGCGAAGGCGGCGATGCGCGGCTGCGCGGCCCCTTGCATCTCCAGGTTTATCAGTTTCATCCGCTGCCTAAATCTTTCCATTTCCATTTTCCCTCCCTTTGGTGGTTTTGGTTCGGGCGGAAGAATAGGGGGGTGTCCCGTCATCCGGGGTCACGAAAAAAATATTTTTGTCGCGACCTGATATGACGCGCCTGCATGTTAGCCCCTGGCAAAACTTAAAGCGGGGCAATGGAGCGCCGCTAAAAAAGGAGGGGTGATGAAGAGATTTTTGGTCATGCTTATCGCGCTTGCGGCGTTGGCTGCATTCGTGGGATGCGGCGGTGGGTCGGGCGATTCCAACCCGGGCGGAGGTGATGGCGCAGGAGGAGGGGATACAGGCGGGTCTGAGAGTAATGATGTCGCCCTCTCTCAATCAGAGGCGGAGGTTACCGCCAGGAGCGTTTCGCTGATAGCCCTTTCTATTCTACAGCAGGTAGGAGAGCCCGGACCGGCAGGGATGGTTATTTCAAAGGAGACTATCCATTCGATGAAGGATGGCGGTTCGTTCAGCGCTACGGTGGAAGGGCGTGATGCAGGCTCTTGCACTGCGTATCTCGATGGCTCCTCATCTACGTCCGCAGACACGATGACCTTCGATCTTGCGGGCTCAATGGAGTGTAACAGCTTTTCCGATTCGGCTACTATAGATTACGAAAGTCAGAAAATTGGGTTGGATGGCTCTGTAAATATTTCCCTTACAGGGTCTGTCGCGCAGGATTACTCTTCGATAACGATCGAGTACGAGCTCTCATGGTCTAATCTCAATGTTGCAATAGGTGAAAATAGCTACGTTGAGACCAGCGGCAATTACAGACTTACTATCGCCGGGTCGATCGGCAGCCTTACTTTTACAGAAACCGGGACTGTAGGAAATCAGGCTATCAGTACCACCTACACTTTTGAAAGTAATCAGGCTGGAGTGCCCGAAAACTCTGAGGTTCCGGAGGAGCTGCCTTCGGGAGAAGACGAGGATGTAATTCCGGAAAATGTGATCATAGGCTCACTTCGTTATGTAATTTTTGCGCAGGACGGTCAGTTCCTTGGATTTATAAACACGAATCGGTTCGATAGCGAATCGGTCTGCAATGGCTTTGGCAGTTACGGCAATAAATATTCTTCAACTTCCATCTGGAATAAACTGGGAACGTACGGAGGCAGCTATAACGCGTACAGCGCTTTCAATGATCTCGGCGCTACACCTCCGATCATTCTGGAGTACGATGGCTCTAATTTAACGCCCATTTATTATCTTACCACCAATGGCATAAAGTCTCCTCGTATCAACGCTTACAATTTACTGAATTATCTGGTCTCGCAGGGGTGCAATATATCCCGTTGATATTTGGTCGGCCAAGCAAACCCTTCTCCCCCTTGTCATGAGGGGGAGGGGTGTTTGTAATGATGGCGATCATTTGACTGAAAACAGAGTTGCTTGAAACCAAATCATGTCTGGGATATGACTTTCAGGATTTTAAAGTGATCCAGGAAGAATCGAGATGGCTGATCCTGCCTTTTAACTGTGGTTCTGTAGGGAGGAATGTGTGAACGAGACGCTCAGGAAAACCATGGAGATTATTTTCTCGTCCGAACGGAGTATGCCCGCGCATTTTTCCAGCAACGGCGAAAGAACTCAGTCTTTCTGCGTCGATTTCGAGCCCCTATCTGCAGAGGATGACTACGAGATGGCATCCGATGTATGGCACGCCTATACTGAACTTCCGAGGGATCCGGCTATGACCGATCTAGAATCGTATCTTATCTTAAGGTGCGGCGAGGATATCATGCTTGGGGCGTATGTCATAACAAAGCTGGGCGGCGAGAAGCTTATAGATGAAATGAAAGGTTACGTGATAGATGACACTATAGAGTCATTCAGCGACAAAGTTGACCGGGCGCAAGAGGTCCTGTCTACGGAGGCTGCCCGTGGATATTTCGAGTATTGTTCTAAAACTGGTTTTGAACTGGCGTCTAGGTGTTGAGGAGTTTTACCACTATGGATAATAGATATTGATGGCACGATAAGCGTCTAAATTATACTCGAGACTGTTGATCTTACTTCGGTGTGTACTTAACTTCCCTATGTTATGGTTTTGTGTAAGGTCACTCCAACATGGAAACCCACCTCATATTTCGGACAAGACCCTTGAGGTGTCTAGTTTATTCTAATGATATCAATCAATTACGCCATGCACAATCCGCTAGTGCTCCATGGTTGTCAAATTGCCATGATAGTATGTATATATTTACGCAACTTTAATATTGCCTATCCGAGAACATTGACAACTGGAGGAACCATGGACGGAAAGCCTTTTTGGAACTTGATGGACCGCGCACTGCCGGTTGAAATTGCCGAGACAGAAGTTGAATTTATTAATCAGAGCTATTTCCGTGCCGCAGATGTCATAGGGGATGTCGAATATCGTTACATCCTGGAAAAGTTTAATGAAAAAATTGCCAACGTAAATCTTTCTAAACACGGATGGGTCACGGAAATGGCAAATGCCTACAGCCACCTCTTTGCGGCAGCTCGGGAACACAATGAAGGCAGAAATAAACTGACTGATGAGGCTTACAAACTTATTTGCGCTGCGGTCTTTTATTTCGTCAACCCTTTTGATGTCATTCCAGATCATATCCCAGATGTTGGTTACGCGGACGATTTCCTGGTCCTCCAGACATGCCTAAAAACACTCAAGGGAGGAGATGCAGAAATTATAGCAACGCTAATGGGAAATGGTGAGTAATGGGAACTAATCCGGACTACAGTTGGAACCCAAACACACCTGGTCAGATGGTTCGTCTTCGCGATAATCCCGGTTACAGTGGTTCTACTACAGGCAAAACACGACAATCAGGAACAAAGTTGTTAGTGCAGGTTCAGTTCGGGCCACAGGACAAGAAATATAAGCCTTTTGACATTTTGGAGCCTTGCGGCGCTGAAATCGATTTATTCGACCTTCTAAGGGAGGGTCGTTTAGGATCACCGTCCGATCTTCGCAAAGTACTCACCTTTAAAAAAGTCCAAGGTCAGCTCACAAATATCTTCTACAGCATGGAAACCAGCAATACTGACTTCTACCCCCACCAGTTCAAGCCAGTTCTTAAATTTATCGAGTCAACAAAGGGTCGGCTGCTTATCGCCGATGAAGTTGGTCTTGGTAAAACGATAGAGGCTATCTACATATGGAAAGAGCTTCAGGCTAGAGCCGATGCAAGACGCCTACTGATAGTCTGCCCTGCAATGTTACGGCATAAATGGCAACGAGATCTTCAGAGGCGATTCAACATCGAAGCCGAAGTTGTGGATGTACGCATGTTGCTGGAAAAACTACAACGAAGCGCGGACTATGGTGCTAAATATCCGTTTGTTTGTATTTCTAGCCTTGAGGGGCTCAGGTGCAGCTCCAATTATGAAGACGAAACTAATATGGAGCCAAGAGCGCAAATTGCAAGATTACTAAGCCATGCAGCCGATGAAATCGATAGTGAGCTAGTCGACCTGGCTATAATAGATGAAGCTCATTACCTAAGAAATCTCTCTACCGCAAGCAATAGATTTGGTCGATTGCTTCGTGATGGGTCAAAACATCTTCTCCTTCTCACAGCAACACCAATACAGCTTTGTGATGAAAACCTCTATCAACTGCTTCGTCTCGTTGATCAGGATTCATTTCAGGATCAAACGACATTTGATAATATGATTAGGGATAACGCACCTGTCGTAGCGGCACTGCGACATCTATGGGCTACTCCACCTGATAAGCGCACGGCTCTTGAATATGTAGATCAAGCATGCAGGATGGATTACTTTAGGAATAACCCGGTCTTGAAGGATGTTTGCAACGCTCTTAAAAATCATGAGACGCTCCGGCACGATGAACATGTTAAACTTGGCTATAAGCTCGAAAGTTGCTCTCTCCTTGGACAATTCATGGTCAGGACGAGAAAACGCGATGCCCTCGAAAAACGCGTAGAGCGCTCAGCCCAAACACTTGCCGTCAATTACTCGGCAGAGGAGCGCAGACTATACGATCATGTTACCAGTGGAATACGGGAACGTACAAAAGGTATGAGGGGAATTGGTCTTTTCAGTATCATGATGAGACAACGCCAGATGGCTAGTTCGCTCGTTGCTGCACTGGAGTCATGGAGCGATAGGAACGTGATTGATGAACTTCTTTGGAACGATCTTGGCATATCGCAAGATCTGTCCGGAGAAAACAACAATGTAGAAAACAAAGCTGTAGACGAAGATGAAAATAATACTTCGATTTTACATGGAGCTCGCTACAATATTGCTAACCTCGAAAGGTCTGATGCAAAATATAATGAATTGATCGGATACCTCAGGCGCGAAATTGCTCAGAGACCTCATGAAAAATTCGTAATATTTACCTATTTTCGTGGAACTATTCGGTATCTATCCAGGCGACTTAAAAAAGATGGTATAAATGCCGTGGCAATCATGGGTGGACTGGGAGATGATAAAAATGAAATAATCGATACTTTTGAAAAAAATACAAAATGCAACGTCCTGCTGACAACTGAAGTGGGTAGTGAGGGTATCGATCTTCAGTTCTGTCGCGTCGTTGTCAATTATGATCTCCCATGGAATCCAATGCGAGTCGAACAGCGAATAGGACGTATAGACAGACTCGGACAAAAAGCTGAAAAAATATCAATCATTAATTTTAGTCTGATCAATACGATAGAAGAGACTATATTGGAGCGTCTCTATGAAAGAATTGGCATTTTTCGTGAAAGCATAGGCGAACTAGAGCCGATTCTTGGTGAAATGACCAATCACTTCATCAGCGAACTTCTAGCTTCAGACCTGACCGATGAGGAAAGATTAAAAAAAGCCAAAGAGCTAGAACAGGTTATTATCAAGAAAAGGGAGGAACAATACAAGCTAGAGAATGAAGCGATCAACCTAGTGGCCTTTTCGGATTTCATTCAGGATGCCATAGGCAATAGCAGGATGCAGGGGAGATGGCTCCACCCGGATGAAATGTATGCTTTTGTGAGCGATTTCTTCGCTGGTTATTATCCTGGGACGACAATGACAAAACATGATAACCAACAACACGTATATGATATAGAGTTATCGAGAGCTGCAAAGGATGCATTGCAGAAGTACGTCTGCGCGGATCACAATCTCACACCTACAAACATGCATAATCTGAATGCCAAGGTTACCTGTTTCTTTGATCCAAAGGAATTCGATGCCAAGGGGAAAAGGCAGGAATTGATCGATTCAAACCATCCGCTCATACGATTCATACGCCATACATACGCATGCGACAAGAAACAGTTTCATCCTACTGTAGCGATTAGGCTGACGGTCCCAAGAAATTCAAACGTAAAGGCTGGTGCATATGCCTTTGTAACCCATCACTGGACATTCAAAGGGTTAAGGGAAGAAAGCCGTCTGGTGACTCTCTGTGCTACCATTGGCTCTAACGAATACTTGTCGGAGGATCTATCCGAAGAGTTGTTAACCAACGCCGCCAGACATGGGGCTTTTATTCAAAATATTTCTAATCTACTAGACATGAACACGATTATAAAGAGCACAGAAGCTATTGACGATACACTCAACTGCCGCTTTGCCAATTCAGAACAGGACTTTAAAAACGACAATGAAAATCGCTGTAATATTCAGGAAAAAAGCGCACGTGAGTACGCAGACCGTAGAATAGAAAACATCTCTAGACAAATTCACAACTTCGAAGCTCAGGGCAAGGAAAATATAGCTCAGATGCATCGTGGAAAACTTGAAAACACAAGGCGGCGCATGAATTTTAGCATGAAGGATATTGAGAAAAAACGCATTATTGATTCCAGCCTGGAGCCGCTGGCAGTTGGGATAATTATTGTGGAAGGAGAGTAAAACATGTTGCCATGGTTTAAATCCAAACATGATAAATCAGCCTCTAGTAATCCAGTCAGAACAAATATGACCGAAGTGCCTGTTGATATTAACCTAGGTATAGACTTCGGTTCACGCTACACAAAGATATGCTACCGCGACATCGCGCAGGAAATGTCAAAGGTTGTAACGTTTTCTGAGGGTAAACCATCCATAGACGATACCCTCATCCCATCGTCTATCTTGGTAAGAAGCGATGACTTTCTATATCATCCACTGACCATGAAAGAGTCGAAGGAAAGGTATTCCAGCAGCGATAAATGTATAGACGGTATTAAGGTTCGCCTAGCCCGCATCCACTCCAGAGATGCGTATAAATCCTGGGGCCTTTCACCAGCGCCGCTCATTCAAACACCTGAGGATATTCAGGCAATTTGTGCCTACTATCTGGCCGGGGTCATAAATAAGTCGAAAAAATGGATAGCATCGATGGAATCGGAGTTGTTCAGGGGCAGAATAGTTCGATGGTCCGCCAACGTTGGTGTACCTGTCGAGTATTATGATTCTAATGCCGTCGGCATCTTCAGAGATGTATTGAGGGTAGCATGGTCCATGGCAGACCTTGTAGATGATGAGACCTTGTCTTGGGCTGATTGTAAATATTTCTACATAGAGGGAATGAAATCCACTGCTGAAGCATGTGACTGCCACGCCATGCCTGAAATAATGTCTGCTGTCATGTCTTTCATGACATCGGGTGCTGTCGACGAAGGTAATTATGCGTTTTATGATGTAGGAGCATACACGCTTGATGGTGTTACGTTCAAGTTTCTGAGGCAAGATGGTGAACCACGGGTCAATATATATTCGGGTAAGGTTGAACCGCTAGGTGTAAGGTCTCTCGCCTGCAAGGTGAGTAGCAAAATCCATGGTTTTGATGGGGGAAATGATCATGCTCTGATAATTAGAAACGAAGATTTCTTTAACAACGAAAAAAAAGAAATTCACGACCTGGTCGCAAAGGTTATTCTGGACGGTCGCGATAAAGACCCTTATGGCTATAAAATGTCTCGAGAGAATAAACATCTGAGGATATTCCTGAGCGGAGGTGGCAGCCAATCTGACTTCTATCAACCCCAGATTCTATCGACATACGATATTCGTAGCCAGAAAAACGTCGGTGTTCCGCCATATCAACTCGAGAAATTGCCGCTACCTAGGGATTTCTCGCTTAACGGACTTTCAAAGGAATACTTCTATAGATATCATATTGCTTACGGCCTTTCCGTTCCGGAGGGTGAATATCCACGCTATGGTCTTCCAAGCCAGTTTTCAAGCATTGTGCGGGAAAAAATCAGAGGCATTCCGAGTGAATCCTCCGTAAAAAATAAGTGCTGTAAAGAAGGCTGCACTAAGAGGGCAATATTGAATGGCCTATATTGCATTGATCACGGCGGAAGTTATGATTAGGCATGATTTGCCTCTATCGACATTTGCCCTCGATGTAGTTGGGAGACTTGATTCAATCCGTTGCAATTAATTCGATATTGCGGTATTCCCATATTATGTCCGCAGGCGATGATAGAACTATAGCTCTGGCTGAGCGAATCCTCAATATTCTTGATGAAGGAACTTTTACTGCAACCTACAAGTATGCTGTCCTTATAGGCCTTATAGATCTCTGTATTGAAAATACATCCAAGGGGCTCGTGCCTCCTCAATCGGTTACTACTCGCCAGCTCGCGTGGAAAGTTTTGGAACTTTACTGGGCCCATGCTGTTCCATTTCGCGTAGGAAAAAATGAGATTTTCCTTAAACAGAACCAACAAAAACAGGCAACCGTAGTCAATCTAATTAAAGATTTCAGAGATGCGATTGGCATTTCAACAACCCTTACAGAGGCGATATCCGGTGATCTTTGCGAGGTCGAGCGCCTTGTTAAAGGCATCGAGCGTGTGCTCATAGAACAGCCTTTGCCAAGGTTGCAAATTATGGGTGCTAGTGAAGATAGATTTTTGTATAATATTTCGTGGAAGCGGGATGATGTGGATACGAGAATGTGCAAATCCTCTGCAGTGAGGAAAGAAATCTCAAAATATTTAAAAGGCGTCGATGATAACTTTGACAATATAATACGGTTTATGCCTGGGATTCCAGAGCTGCTTGTAAGGCTCAACGGTTTGTTACGCCCTCTTCTTCAAAGAAGCTGGGCTTCGATGGTCGCAAAGATGAATGCCCTTGAGGAGTCGAAACTCGAGAGCTTTCTTTTTGGAATAAATCGCGAAGCGCTCGGGAAACTCAGGCCATATCTTTGTGAGCTGCAGAGGAATAGATGCTTTTACTGTCAGGGCAGGCTTGGGAAAGATGTTGAGGTGGATCACTTCATACCTTGGTCACGATACCCAAATAACGAGATCTATAACTTGGTGGCTGCTGACAAAAAATGTAATGGCTGGAAAAGTTACCATATTGCTAGTGCGGAACACCTTGAGAAATGGTTTGCCAGATATAGAGAAGCATCAGGGGAGATGACCGCAATTACCGATATCGCTAAAAGGTTCACATGGGAAATTGAGCCTTCAAAGTCGAGATCCATAGCGAGCTCTGTGTATTCGGGGTTGTCTGAAAACTACATGTTATGGAGGGAAGGAAATAAAGGATTTATAAAAAACGATCGCAACAGGATAATATCCATAATTGGAAGTGTGGAGCTATAACCATGTCCTGTCCATTCTGCCAAATATCGAGCGAACGGGTGGTTTTTGAGGATCAACTGGTCATCTGCATCCGCGACAAGTATCCGGTAGCAAAGGGGCACAGCCTCATCATAACGAGGCGGCATGTGGAGTCCTTCTTTGATCTGACGAGAGAGGAGCGTCTCTCCGTCGACGCGATGCTTTTTCGCGCGAAGGAGGAACTCGATCGCGAGTTTGCCCCGTCCGGCTACAATATCGGCGTCAACATTGGAAGGGCAGCAGGGCAGACGATCGGGCATGTTCACGTTCACCTTATTCCGCGTTATGACGGCGACATGAAAGACCCGCGCGGTGGCGTCCGCGGCGTGATACCGGAGAAACAGGGGTATAGTTAATCTCTAAATATTTCGCCAAGCGGAAGCAGTGCTGTGAGTTTGCCGAGATTTTTTGAGGCGATCTTTCTGAAGGAGGCGGATATCATCCTCTCTTTGCTTGCGCGTTTCCAGAATGAAATGCCTGCAGCAAGCGCTTCTTTCCAAATATCGGAGTTCGAAGATGAGGGGATCGGCGGATTG
>Ga0255345_1006692_pt1 | contig 11109 bp, 17 predicted proteins | sample wastewater_treat_6_FD_192415 | JGI IMG/M metagenome (GOLD analysis project Ga0255345, IMG submission 192415) | Wastewater microbial communities from Lulu Island WWTP, Vancouver, Canada - plant20 | ecosystem: Engineered > WWTP > Wastewater > Unclassified | place: Canada: Vancouver, British... | reverse complement strand
AACACAAAGCCGGGGGTCCGGTTCGAACTTCCTGACACCTGTCTTGAGATCCACACAAAACTTGTCCTTGTATGCTTCACATGAATCACATGATGGATACTTCCCCATACCAACCTTCCTTTCTCAGTAGTCGATGCTCCCGTCCTCTGTCGCCGCCTGAGTGAACAGCACTTGCTCAGACTCACGGACATAGAGCCTACCGGTTTGTTTGTCGTAGTACATTTCACAGGCAACCCCGGTGTCACCGGAATACCTGTTCTTCAGAACGCGCACAGCAACCACATTCGCTTCCTCAGCGTCCTGTTGGTCCCGCTCAAGGCCAATGGCAATGTCGCTCAACTGAGCGATTGCGCCGGACCCTCGCAAATGAGACAGTCGAACTCGTCCGCCTTCTTCGTGCGATGTCTTTTCATCGGTACGCTTCAAGTGGGAAACGATGATGAGGCCACAGTCCACGTTCTCGACAAAGGTGCGGAGTCGGGTCATGATGTTGTCAATCATTCGCCGCTCGTCACCATCAGCGATGCCGGATACCACGATGGAAATATGGTCAAGAAACAACCAATCCACACCGCAGGACCGGACGAGGTAACGCATCTTGGAAATGAGGTTGTCGATGTCGGTTGAACCCCAATGGTCGTAGAGGAAGAACCGGTTGTTGTCGAATACCCGTTTCCACGCCTCTTGAAGCACCGAATCAGAGACCGGCGTCTTGGACGTGTGAAGAGGGATGTTGAGTTCAAGAGAAATGAAGGATTCGGCAGTCTTCCCCACCGATTCCTCAAGGGCGATGTAGCCAACCTTCTGCCCGGCTTTGACTAGGTGATACGCTAGTTCTCTACAGAGGGTTGACTTGCCGATACCTGTACCAGCCGTCACCGTCACAAGCTCATGCTTCCTCAGACCGTAGGTCAGCTTGTTCAGCGGTTCCCACGGATAGGGGATGGACACGGCGTTGCGCTTCTTCATGAAGTGGTCCCACGAATCAGGACCGGCGATGATACCGTCAGGCCGGTACTCCTTTGCGTTCCAGACCGCACGGATGATTTCCTCGCCTTTCCCGGCAAGCAACATCTCGTTGGGGTCTTTCATCGGAAGGTGTGCAATCTTCGCCTTACCGGGCGTAAAGATTTCAGCGCATATCTTCGCGGCTTCCTGTCCCGGTTCATCCATGTCGAACATTAGAATCACGGAGTCGAAACGCTCAAGCCACTCAAGTTCACGCTGAAGTGCTTTACGCGCGCCCTGCGCTCCGTTGGGAACAGAGACCACAGGGTACTTGTTGCCCTGCACTTGGCTCACGGTCATGCAGTCAATCTCACCTTCGGTTACGACAATCATCTTCCCACCGTTTCCCCAAAGGTGTTGACCAAAGAGGGGCGGCTGAGTTCCGTCACCGATGTACTTGAAGTCCTTTGAAGGGAACCGAATCTTCTGACCGACTACCTTCCCGTCAAGACGGTAGTTCGCAATCTGAACGGGGGACATCAACCCATCGCGCTGACGATAAACGCCAACCCTGTAATCGAACTTGCGGCAAGTTTCTTCGCTGATTTGTCGTTTCATCAGCGGCATGAACTCACCGTAGACGAAGTTTATATTGTCGAGGATAGGGCGTTCAGCTTCAACGCCCCCTGTACCCTCGTAATACCCGCACCCGAAGCAGAAGCCGTGGTCCTCGTATCGGGCGAGGTTGTCCTTGCTTCCGCATTTCGGGCAGGGTTCGTGCCGCAGGAATTTCCCGTCAGCCATAAGAGACACCTACTTCAACTTGGAGCCGACTTTCAGCGCATCCGGCATGGGAAGGTAGTACCGCTTGTACTTCTTGCCGGTAGCGTCCACATTCCAGTTCGACAGGATGTTGTAGCCTTCCTTGCGAAGCTCGTGAACTACAGCCGCAAGCCGGAAGCACCGGTACACGCCGAGGGCTTCAAGCTGAGAGATATGCTTCTGACCGAGCAGGTGATTGAGAATCTGAGTCTTGTTGGTTTTTACTTTCATGTGTATGCTCCTTTCTTAGCGGAAGATGATGGACAGCAGGACACCGGCGAGTCCGCACACGATGCCTGACAGGTACATTCCGATACCGGCGAAGAAACCAATCTTCACCATCTGAAGTTTTGTAAGTTCCATAGAACGCTCCTTTCACAATTAAAGGCGGACGCAACCACCAGCCGACAGACTGTTAAGCGATTGCGTCCGCCTGTGAGGGGACTATTCAGACAGCCACTTCTTCACGTCGAAGCTCGGGCAGTCTTTCTTCACGTTGGGAAAATCTCGATGCCCTTGAATGGTTGCCTTCGGATACTTCTCAGACAGGTCGTTCAAGAGGGTTCGGAGAGATTGGAACTGAGCGGGTGTAAAGTTGTTCGCGGCCTTTCCCCGGTCATCGACACCACCGACAAGGCAGATGCCGAGTGACACGGCGTTGTAGCCGCTGACGTGCGCCCCGATTTCAGATTCGGAACGCCCCTTCTCAATCTTCCCGTTACGTCGGATGACATAGTGATAGCCGATTTTGAACCAGCCCTCAGCCCTATGCCATCGGTCAATCTCAGTCGCCCCAACGTCCAGCGACGGTCTCGTCGCGGAACAATGGACGACAAGGTACTTCACGTTGGGGGAAGGCATTGCTAGTTGTAGAGGGGTTCGGGACCGGCGTTGGTAAGTCCACCAGAACGGTACGTTTGCCTCTGATGCCAACTGGACGAACCGAGCTTCTTTTCCTTTCGTTTGGATTTGGGCTTCTCGTCTATCCACTCCTGCGGTATGTGCTTCTCAGCCCACAGAAAGCCATTCTTCTCACACCACTTGGCGTAAGTCGTATGGCTTGTCTTACTGAGCCTGTTCGATGCCCTCTGGAACAGGAACCGGATGTCGAGGTCAGGGTTGGACTTCCTGACGGCGAGATGCTTCACGCGGTCAAGGGATGTAAAGTATCCTTTGACCTCAACATATATCCCATTAGCGAGAAGGATGTCAGGCGTGTACGAGCGTTCCTGCACCTGCATATATTTAATGCGGTGAGGTTCGTACTGAAAGTCAACCTGACGTTCCTTCAAATCGCTTATGGTGTAGGATTCCAGAGTGGAGCGTGTGCGGAACTTAGAAATCGCCATTGGTAGGCGTACCTGCCGGGGGAGCCTGTCCGTCGAAAGCGACATCCTCGCCATCGAACTCATAACCGTCTTCCTCACCGAAACCGTAGGAACTGGCGGACCCGCCCTGAGGCTCAATCAGGTCGATGACCTGCACAGCCTTCAGACGAAGACCGATACCGGCTCCAATCTGAGCGGTGTAGAAGGGGTTGAACTGGAAGGCGACCTTCACAGTAGACCCTGCGCCGACAATCTTGCCGACGATGGGCCGACCCTTCGCGTCGAAAATCTTGATGGTGACTTTGATGGTCTCGCCATCCTTCGTCTTGATGACCGCGCCCTGCTTGAAGGTAAACAGGATGTTGTCGGTCTCGTTGCCCTCATCGTCAAGCTCGGGCCTATACGGCGGGTCGGCCTTCTTGACGTTCTTCTTCGGGTTGTCTGCCTTGACAGCGGCGAAGTTCGCTTCACGGGCTTCCTCAATCAGCTTGACCAGCCCGGCGGCTTCGTCTGCCGGAACCTTCAGCCGGATGGAGAACTCTCCCTCCTGTTTGAACTTCGTGTCGGGCTTCGTCAGCCACGGATAGGCGGCGATGCCCTTCGGCGTTGTGAACATCTTGTTGCGCTCTTTCTTTTCAGCCATGTAAATCTCCTTTCATGCCTCAACTTCATCGAAGCTGTTGATGGTTTTGGTTTCGATAACTTCAAACCCGAGGTTGCTATCCTGATAGATAGTTTCCAGTTCAACCCCGAGCCTGTGAAGTTTTGCCAACAGGTCCACCGGAACCTTACGGTCAGCCTTCACATACTTCCGCGCCGACTCAATCAACGTGTCGATGTATTCCTGTTCGCTCATAACTTCACCTGCCCCTTCGCCGCCCGATGAGCTTCCGCCGCCCGTCTTCGGTGAGCTTGCGGTAGAAAACTTTGGACCGGAGCTTGTATTCTTCCAGCTTCAGCGCGGGTTGCAGGGAGCCACACGCAGGGCAGGAAAAGGTTTTCGTCGTGGAGTATGCAATGAACTTGCACCCACACTTCTTGCACCGCACGTCATAGACGTTGTTGATTGCGTTAGCGTCCGTCATCGTAATTCTCCTGCGACGTAAGCGCGGAACGCCTTGAGGGTGTCCGGCTCGTGCTTGGACATCTCGCGCCGGATGTTGTCACCGAGTTCCAGCATCAGGTGCGGCTCATAGTCCATCAGGTCCGCGACCATCGCCGTCAGAAAGGCGAGGGCTTGAATCTTCATCGCGGGGGTCGGGGGACGAATCTCATCCATCGCATTGACGAGCTTGTAGCTCTGGATGGACGCTTCACGGGGGTCTCCATTTAGCAGGTCATCTCGTGTCATATTTCTCTCCCTCCATCATATCAGCAAGCCAATTATATCGGAAATCAAGGCATAACTGGTGTCTCTTAATGCCAATAAAAATAAGGCGACCGCTCCACAGTCGGTTGATATAAAACCACCTCTTCCAGCAGACATCGTCCTTTTTCCATCGGTGATACTCCATCTTTGGAATAATTCTCCACAGTTTACGCTTCATGGTCAGTTTCCTTGTGTGTGTCTCCTTTCGTTAGCCATCAGTTCTTCCATCGCATCTGCGAGGATGTCGTTCACGCTTTCACAGGTGTCGCAGTAGCAGGGACCGGTGAAGGTCTGCGCCACGAACCAACCTGCGGACAGCCTGTCGAACTCGCTCCGCGTCATAGTGAGAACTACGATAGGTTCCATGTGTGCTATCTCCCTTTCTTTTGGATTTGCCGGGCGGCTTTTCTGCGTGCCTTCTTACTCATCTGTTTGTCTAGCCGGACGAAGTTCCCCCGCGAAGTGCAGAGGTACTTGCCGCCGGATTCCATGTTGAACACTTCACCCGACTTTATCTTGACCGGGGAAACGATGACCTTCCGCCGGTTCAGCCGAGCCTGTGCGCCGAGAATGGCGTTCAGAAGTTCCTCGCTGAACTCTGGTTCGTGGGATGTGACCTCAAAGGGGTTCACACTCATTTCCGCAATACTTGGCTGTCTGGACATAAGGTTCTCCTTTCGTGTGTCTGTGACGTTCTCTCTATTAGTGGGTGCTTTTAACCTTACAGCTTGTTTAAGTGATTAAAAGTAAACAGGAAACGCATACAAAAGTAGAAACCCCCGGCTTGTGACCGGGGGTCTTACTTAATGTAAACTTAAAGTCTTTCTAATAGGAGGGGACTACGCAAAGAAGTACAGGCTGTCACGGACCACGTTGATGTCGAGAGTCCCGTACTCAGGTGGGTCAATCAGGTTGGGGCGGCTGTCCTCACCAACCTGTTCCCGCAACTGTTCAACGAACTCCATCAGGCGGTCCGGCGTGTACTGGCTGATGAACGCTTCACGAAGCTCACGGGCCAGTAGACCGGCATTGCAAGCGTGAGTCCCATAAGAGTCGTGAATCATCTGGAAGTCGGTCACTCCCTGCGCCTTGCACCGAAGGATAGTATCCATCATGTGAGAAGCGTCGAAGCTGTGGACCAGATTTGGGCTTATGCCACGGGACATAGACTTTACGTCAATAGCGTTCGTAGGAACGGAAACGATAGACTTCACCCGCGCACCCCCTAATAAAGTCTGAATCCTCTTTGTGCTCAGTTTCCGATAGTTCTGCTGAACATGAAAACCAATCGGAGTTTTCCACACAATCGGCAGACCGTCGTTTGCAACCACCCGTGCGACTTCCTGTAACCAAGTCATCACACCGACCGCCGAGGACACGGTGTCACCGAGGACTTCACGGAGCTTCACCGACAGATAAGCGGCTTCGGCCCGGCAATCTGTGCTGAAGGGACACTTACCCTGCAACTGCATGGAAACGAGTTCCTGCTGAATCTGGTCAATCATGCCGTACTGCGTCACCCCGTAGGGCATTGTCATGATGGGCCGCTTGACAATCTTGCGGGTGATGTGACCTTCCCAACCGTAGGCTTGCGCCCGGCGTTTGGGGTCGGGGTTGTTGTAGTCAGCCTTCACAGCCTCAATCACGCGGTCCGCCACGAGTTGATAGATGTCCTGTGGGATGTCCGAGGGAATGAGGTTTACGAAGGCCGCCGCGTTCACGTCCCGGCCCATTGCCGAGAGGTTCTGGATGCCGTTGTTGCTTCCGTCCATAGCTATCGGGAGCCGGGAGATGAAGCTGTCCATGAACTTGCCTTCCTCAAGGTGCGTCAGATAGGAAACCCATTCAAAGCAGAACGCAAGGAACTGGAACGGCTTGTCCGCCTTAGTCCAGAAGGACAAGTTGTCGAAGGGATACACGACGGTCTCTGTGATGATGCGCTCATTGTCCAGTACCCACTTCACGCGGTCATCAAACGAAACCTTGTCAACGCCATACATATTCGCGCCGTGAATCGCCAACCACTTTCCGCCGTCGCGTCCGATAGGAAGACCGTTGGCGAACTCCAACATTGCACGGGCCGAGTCCTCACCCTGCGGGTTCAGCCGAGCCGGGACCGGATAGACCCTGCCACGAAAGTCAAGCTGATACGGGAAAAAGAACTCCGGTTCTTCCAGAAACATCTCTGCCGTTTCAATCTGCGCGGCTGTGGCAATCCTCTTGGAGTCAAGCTGATTGTTCAGTTCCTCAATCTTCGCAAGCTCTCGCTTGTGAGCTTTCTTGTACTCAAGGTCTGTGTAGAACTCAGGACCGGCAACCGGTTTCTCAAAGCGGTCACGGGGCGGGAGTCCTGCAATGTTACCCTTGAACTCATCCGAGAAGAACAGTTTGTGAACTACCTCAAACACGTTCCGGTTCACTCTCCACGGGGTTCGCTGAAGCGTGTTGACCGCTTCGTAAACCTGCGGCATATCCCGATTCGCAAGCTCTTGGAGATACGCCCGTCCAACCTTGTCCCGGTCCTTGTTCTTGACGAGCGTCAACGGCAGGTCGTAATAGCCGCCGTCAAAAGGGTTCGTCCAATCAACCGGCGGGACTATCATCGGGTGATAAACAGGCGTCAGAAGTTCCTTCGCCGTGTTTGCATCATTCACCCATGCGAGAAGTTCGGGGGTCGGTTGGAGAATTAATTTAGACTTGTGGTTACCAACCCAAATGTTAACACGCTCAACCCAACCGGATTCCTCGCAAAACATCTCCACCAGATATAAACCTAACCGCGTCTTGTCCTCAAGGGACCATTCAACTTCATCAACACCCTTCTGCTTCTGCATCTTTCGCATAACGTAGGTCTTGGTCCGGTAGTCGGTCCGTTTCATCTCCTGATGCTTCTTTACTTTCTCGACGTACTTCGGCATTGCCTTTCGGAAGTTTCGATAGTTCAAATCATCCTCAAGGAACCGGGCGATTGCGATTGCCGTGGACTGCACCGACTCCCGCTTCGTTACGGTGTTGAGGATGAGCTTGGCTGTCACAAAGGCGACCATTTCCGGTTTGAAATTGTCGAGCATCTTCACAAGCGCACCGTTCCGCCGGGGATTGGGGTCTTTCTGCCAAGACTCAATCCGTTCCGCAAGCCGTCCGACGATAGTGTGCATCAGGTCTGTGCCGGGGGCTGTGGCAGAGAACTGACCTTTCTTGACGGACTTGTTGTAGTTCCGCCAGTACCGTGCCTGTCCGTCGCCCCGTGACTTCTGCTCAAGCTCAATCTGTCGCTGAATCTTCTCATCATGTGTCATAGGCTGTGACTCCCTTCCCGGCGTGTGCCGGATGTGACGTGTGCAACGAAAGTGGAAAACGTGTTGAGTACCTGCGCGGCCTTCTTCAGATTCTCTGGCGAAAGGTGCGCGTACCGTTCCGTCGTTTTGATAGAAGTATGCCCAAGCCATTTTGCCACAACGTAAAGGTCAACTCCATTCTGGACCAACCGTGAGGCGACGGTGTGACGGATTGCATGGATAGTGAACTCAGGGTCTTCAATCCTCATCAGCTTGCGGACCTGCGACCACAAATATTGAACGCGGTTTATCGTGAGTTCTTGCACAATGTTCCCAACCGGCACAGAACCGCCCTCTAAGGCGGAATCGTACTGACGGGCAATCATCAGGACAGCATACAGGCGGTCCGTCATAGGAATAGACCGGGGGTTGTCCGTCTTGTTTTCCCAAATATGAACCATGCGGTTCTCAAGGTCTATGTCCTTCCATTGTAGGCCCAGAGCCTCAGACAGTCTCATTCCGGTTTCAAAAAGGATAGCCAATAGTCCGGCGAAGAACCGGGACAAGGTGTTAGCTATCCGCAAGATTTCCGCTTCCTGTTCTTTTGAAATAACCATCATCCGACCCCTGCTTTCCTTTCCGCGTGGAATGAACGGGACAACCGGCAAAACCTTCCAACGATAGCAAGCGTGCTCCAAAGTAGTAGAGAGGGTTGAAAGCTTCCGGTTAATAGACGCGGGGCTATTCCCGCCGTCTTTCAGAACTTTGATAAGGTTGAAAATCAATTTTTCATCAACCGACGCTATCGGCGTTTCCGGCGGGATGATTTTCGTAATCTGATTCATGTGAGAAGTGACGGTCTTTTCAGACGGCGTCCCCTTCCAATGGCTTTCAAGCATCCGGTCAAAAGCCGCCTGTAACGTGCAGACCTCGCAGGACGGCGCTTCTACCGGGACCGGGATAAAACCATTCATCAACTGCTTTTTCAATTGCGCCTCTTTGATAATAGCATCCTGCCGGTCCATAGTATCCGCCGAAACACGGTGACGCTTGCCGTTCACCGTTACGTCAATCCACCAAGTTGAGCCACGTTTATAGACTCCCATGTTTCACCTCCTCGCCCCGCTTATTGCGATAAACAGAACGATCCCGACAACCGTCACATAAATGAGCCAAGCTGTATCCATATGCGCCCCCTCTCTGCAAATGTTTTACCACTTATACCACGTCACGCGTGACGCGTCAAGTCATCCTTACCCGGCGCGGCCCTCAAACCATCTAATCCTTTTCCTGAGCACAAATTAAGTGTAAAATACGGCACAAGCGTCACAGAAAAAGTGCGGAATTTCATCACTTCAACTGACGATTTCCCACACTCTATCCGTCAGACGATTGTCCCTCACCCCTGAAGGTGATAACCTCAAGCCCGTCCTTCTCACGAGGAATCGGGATCATTTTGACGATTGACCATGTTCCGTATTCAAATCCCATGCGCCGGACATAGGCAAGGGCGCTTTCGTAACATCCAAACCATGTGCAGTATTCGTGGGACCATTCATAGAAAGAGAAGTCCCCACCGTCGGTTTTTTTGAAAGTCCGGCGAATCATATAGACTTCGCCCGGCTTTAAGTTGTGCTGCCGGTTCTCATATTCACTGTTCATGCGTTCACCTTTTCCTTTCTGGACCGCTTGTGTTTATTCACCAGACGCTCCGTTGCAGTTTTGCGGATAGTCGGATTGAGGGTAGCACAAGTCTTTCCGCAACGCCCCTTCTCTTTCCGGCCCCGACATATACCAGAGCAAACGTAAATTTCATCGCGCTTGCACCAGTAGGTCCGGCAATCCTTACATTTCCGACTGCATGGCATATCACAGACCCCTTGCCATTGCCAGAAGCCGATCAACGGTTGTTTGCGTGAACTGGCGGTAAGTATTCACTCCATAAGTGGGGTCTATCAGTTCATAACCCCGATCCGGTTCGATCCTAGACCATGTTGCGCCTAAATTGATCCCATCGGCAAGGCTATCAACTACCTCATCCCGAAACCCATCGTTGCCATAGTAAAGCCGGACAACATAGGGACCGCTGTATTGCCGTCCCCGCATGGCGACCTTTGCCGTTTCCTGATTCAATCGCATAGCCATAAGTATTCACCATTCCCTTTCCGCCGGTCTATCGACAACCGGCAACACGATAGGCTCTTTCGCCTGTTTCCGTTTCACGTTCCCGCCACAAGGCGTCAACGTCTTCGTCTAAAAGCCATTCATCACAGGACAAGCAATAATAGAGAATCAGCCCGTCTTCGTCGTAAATCATCATTTCGCCGTCACACAAAGGACAAGGGACAGACGATAGCATTGACTGCGCGTATTTGTACGCTTCGTCTTTGGACGGACCATAGGCGAGGGCGGTATTGTGCCGTCGCCATTCCTCATAGGCCGTTTCCGTAAGCCGGTCCCGGTCTTCCTGCCAATCGTAATAATAATAATAATAATCCCGGTCCTTCGTCGTGAAACTTTTACCGGAACCGTAAACCCGCTGCCATTCACCTTTGCCATCTTTTACCCATGTCCCAACGTCTGCACTATCCCGGTTGTAAAGTCCCTCATACCAGCTATTCCAATTGAACCGCCTATATTCAAAAGTGTCGTTAGAGAAGTAAAGCCCCTTCTCTTGAATCCAACCAGACCCCATCATAAGAAGGTCACCGTCGCCATTCAATACGGCAAACTTAGAACCGGCGGTAAACTTTTCGATTGCTACGCGGGTTTGTTCCGACTGCAAAATTTCGTCTTTCACCTGTGACAGATAGTCCCGAATAAAGACCATCGTATCAGACAGGGTTTTAGTAGGTGTCACGTTTGACAAAACGCCATTATGGGCAATCGCCATGTCTGTCGTGCAAGTCAACGCCTGTAGGCTCTTATAGTCTTGAGTAACAGGGAAAGGATGGGTACAAGGCCGGTTAATCCCCGCAGACGTAGCAATCCGAAAGTGGAAGACAACCGGGACGGACTTGTCCAATTCAAACCGGCGGAAAGCTCGCCAGAACTTCTTAAAGGACATGAAACCTTTGTAAATCTGGACTTCGCCGTCTTTAGGAAACGCAAAACCCGCACCGTCAGGGTTATTCTCAAAACAGGTTTTCATAATAGACTTCGCCGGGAACTCAACATTGGAAGGTTTTACGCAAATGATACACATAGGGCAGTCACCATATCCTTTCGGTTAAATAAAGTTTGTTTGAAACCTACAAAACCCGTTGCCGAAACGGGACCGGACCGCCAGCCGGACCGCAAGCCGGACCTCCAGCCGGACCGCAAGTCGAGACCGCCAGCCGGACCGCAAGCCGGACCCCCCGAC
>Ga0255345_1006690_pt1 | contig 11110 bp, 9 predicted proteins | sample wastewater_treat_6_FD_192415 | JGI IMG/M metagenome (GOLD analysis project Ga0255345, IMG submission 192415) | Wastewater microbial communities from Lulu Island WWTP, Vancouver, Canada - plant20 | ecosystem: Engineered > WWTP > Wastewater > Unclassified | place: Canada: Vancouver, British... | reverse complement strand
ACAAACCATTTTAAGTTTTCATCAAATTTCAATTCACTTTTTTTAAATATAGTTGTACTTGGATCCCCAATATCATTTGAGAGAAATAGTTGCATTGGATTAGTTTTGATATCATTTACACTATCATTTGTCGGGCAATTGCACGAAATGTAACCTTTATAATTAAAACTTTCTGATTGGCTAAATACGAAACAGTCGTTATTCTCTTCAATTGAATTTACAAAATTCTCTAGACTAAATTCATCCTTAAACCAATCATCATGATGCATTATTTTAATATAATCACCATCTGATTTGTTAATTGCTTCATTCCAGTTTAAAGGTGAACCTAGCGGCAGCATATTTTTATAATATTTTATCCTGATGTCTTTGTATGATTGTACTATTTCGCTTACTGAATTGTCATTTGAGTCGTCTGTAATAATTATTTCATAATTATTGTATGTTTGTGTTAATATTGAATCCAGTAATCTTTTAATAAATCGAGGTTGATTATATGCTGGAATACATATCGAAACTTTTGACATTTATTTAGTTTTAAATGCTCTAATTATACCTTTTCTAAAATATGGAGGTTTTATATTATCATCATAAATGAAAAGCATGTATCCATCAGAATATTCAATCTGAAATCCATTTTCAATTAGAATTTTTTCAATTAAATCTGCATCATCTTGTTTGTGATAAGTACAGCATGAAATTCTGATATCAAAATTACTTTTTAATAAACTTTCGTTTTCCTTAATTACTTCATATTCTGAACCTTCTATATCTATTTTTATGAATAATCCTTGTTCTGGTTCACTTAATAATAATGTGTCTAGTCTTATTTCACAATCTGAATTAACATTTGAAACTTTTTTATTCACTATCGTAACTTTATCTTTATATGGTTTAAATGTTGCTTGAAGTGGTTCAATCCAATCATTATCCATCTCAAAAATATATACCTTTTTTGCTTCATCAATGATGCTTAAAGAAAAAATCGCTTCTGCGGAACCTATATCTAAAACGATATCATTTTTTTTTACTCTAACATTATCTGATTGATATTGATGAGGAGCTTTTTCAGTAAATCCTCCTCCTAATATATTCTCGTTTTCATAATAGTCTCTATACTTTTCCTTTGTTTGTTCTAAATTGTATTTTTTAGGAAAATATAGTTTTTTGTTAGATTCATGTAATATATATGGTAATTTATATTCTGGATCAAACGTAGCTTTAATTTCTGGAAGTGATTTTATACGTTCATATGGGAAAATAGTAATATATCCAATTTTTTTTAGATAATTAATTTCCTTTTCATATTCTTTAGAAGAATGTGTTTCAAAATATGACATTAGTTTTAAATACAGTAAATCTAGTTTCAATGATCTAATTTCTTTATCCAATATATTTAGTTCTTCTTTTAATTCTAATAATTCTTTTCTGTAGTTGAATTTTATAAAATAGACTATGTTTTTAATTATTTTATTTAAATTGAAATCTTTCATTTTATAATTTGATTAAATTCCGATGGAATATTTTCCTTTAAATAGGTTGTTTTTAAATCCAAGAGCAATTGCCAAAAACTACACCATAATCGTATTCACCATGTTTTGCCAATTTCGATTTATTGTCAAGTATTCTGAAATTACATACATTTTCTACCACATCTTCTTGTTTTATTTTAGGGATATGGATAAAAGCATTTATGGAATAATTACCTCGTACTAAAAAATTAGGATGAATTTTTAAAGTCATTTTATCTTTTAATCCAGAACTTTCAGATGAAAAAACTCTATTAAGTTTTCTGTCTAAGATTATGCAGAAAACATTAAGCCTTTGATCGTTATTATTTATCCTTAACCTAAAAGATATATTAATTGTTTCATCAAAAAAGAAAGTATTCCTTATGTTATTTTCATTATCGATTACTTTTATTTCTTCAAAAAAGGCCTTTTTATCTTCTTTATTTTTGCCATCAAAATAATAACTACCTTTTGAGTATTTATTAATTTGGAGGTAAGTTGTAATTATTTTTCCAACATCACCATTATCTGTAATTTCTCCTTTTTGAAATAATACGCATTTTGTACATAATTCTGATATTGCACCCATATTATGACTCACAAATAATACTGTCCTCCCTTTTCCCATCGATATATTTTGCATTTTCCCTATTGCCTTTTTCTGGAATTCAGCATCTCCCACGGCAAGTACTTCATCCACTATGAGAATTTCCGGTTCGAGGTGGGCGGCTACAGCAAAGCCCAGGCGAACCAACATGCCAGAGGAATAGCGTTTCACAGGGGTGTCAATGAAAGTTTCTACACCAGAAAAGTCTACTATCTCATCAAACTTATTTTGAATTTCCGCTTTGGACATTCCCAAAATTGCTCCATTCATAAATATGTTCTCCCGACCGGTCATCTCGGGATGAAAGCCGGTGCCCACTTCCAGAAGGCTGGCGATCCGTCCTCGTGCATGTACACTACCGGTTGTAGGTACTGTAACCTTGCTCAGAATTTTTAACAAAGTACTCTTTCCAGCTCCGTTCTTACCTATAATGCCCAAAATTTCACCTTCCTGAACTTCTATGTTTATATCGCGTAATGCCCAGACAAATTCACTTTCTGATTTAGTGGCACGGTTGCTTATTTCGCCTATCTTTAAAAAGGGATCTTCTTTCCCCCTGATATTCATTTGCCACCAGCGATTAAGATCATGACTTAAAGTACGGGTACTGACCGATCCAAGCCGGTACTGTTTGGATAGATTCTCTATTTTAATTGCAATTGACACTTTTTATTTCATATTTGCTGTGAATTGAACAAGGCACAGAGTAAAGGAAATAAGCTGTGGAATTAGTATTAGAATTTCAAATAGTTTTGTAAACTTTTTCAATAAATGTTTCTGTTTCAAAAAGGTATTCCTCAACACAATTGAATTGTTCATTATTCAAATCCCACCATTTTAATCCAAGTAATTTTTGAATTGTTTCTTCTTCAAATCGATACCTGAGGATTTGGACAGGAGATCCAACCGCTACTGCATAAGGAGGAATATCTTTTGAGACAACGGTACCGGCTCCAATCACTGCCCCATCCCCGATGGTGATTCCATCCAAAACTGTTACGTTAGCCCCGATAAAAACATCGTTCCCGATTGTAATCTTTTGCCTGTCTACAAATTTATTCTCCTTGCAAAAACTATAAGGGATCTTCGTTGAATAAAATAAAGGTGATGTGCTTATTCCATTCGTCGGGTGAATCCCCCAGCCACAGAAAAAATTGGGACCTATGGAGCAGAATTTCCCGATTTCAGAGTATGAAATGGTTGAATTGATGGAAATATAGGTGTAATCACCAATTTTTACCTCTCTAAGATCGTACGGATAATCAATTCTTGTTTTATTTCCCAGTGTACAATTCTCCATGGTCACTCTTGCCAGGTAATATCCGGTTGAACGTCCTTTTCGGATGACAGGTTCAGAAAGGAGGGGGATTAAAACCGGGTGGAACAGTTTTCTTAAAATATTGATGCACTGTTTTTTAAATCTATTCATTCTTGAAAAAATCTCTTTTAAATTTCTGAATCTTTTCTTTGAGGATAAACCTTGTTAATTCACTGTACACCATTTTTTTTAAAGACAATGGTCCCTGGTAGAATCTTTTAACCATTTTCCTAACCACCCTGTTTTCTTTTACAGCTATTTTTCGCACACTTATATGGTCAGCCAGATTAGTCACAGTGAATTTGTCTACATGCGGGCAGTTGGAACCTGAATCATCAAATCCAATGTTATTGGTCAGAGAAATGCCTGGATACAAAGTATATCCGTTTTCCATAAGCAGTATGCCATGCCATTTGATAAACCAGCTTCTCAGTTCACCTGTAAGATTTCTTACCAGTTGGCGTTGAAGAAAATCACCCCCAAACTTGTTGAATCTATGCCATCCCCTGGCTGTATTAAAACGGTTGTAAATATATTCTGTATCATTTGTATAATAACTCCATGCCCTTTCCCAGGTTCCCCATCCACCTCCGGGATACGGAACATTAAAAAACAGGCTTTCCGGTAATTTTACTGTGTGCGGATACATATATCCCGAAATATGCATTACCCTCTTCTCATTTTCATAAAAATCAAGGGCATCATTCATGTATTCCAGAAACCCCGGACTTGTAATAACATCATCTTCCAGAACAATGATTTTCTTGTGCTTTTTTACCACTTCGGTCACACCTCCTTCTATGGATTCCGCCAAGCCTTTATTGTATGGGGACTCCCTGATAATCACTTTTTTAGACCACTTTTCAGACCGGATTACCTTTCGAACCTGCGCAATTTTTTTTTCTTCTTCAATGCCTTTCTCCGGACGGGGACCATCGGAATAAATGTACAACAGGGATTCATCTGCCATCCGGTTTTTTGACAAAGCCGTTAAAGTCTGCAAGGTATGAGATGGACGGTTATAAACAAACACCACAATGGGTGATAAATCTCTGACCATAGGAACTAATTGAGCAACAGTGAAATCATGCGGTCCGCCAGCATGGAATTGAAAAAAATATGGTCTGCAATAATGTTTTTGTAACGATATTCTTTATTTAACTCATGGATAAAACTAAAAGGCGGTGTAAAGCCCTTTTTGGGTGCTTGCAGAATATAATCTGGTAAAATCTCTTTTAAGGTCTCTTTCATAAAAAACTTTGGAATCTCTTCCCGGTACTTCATCTCAACCGGGAGTGAAGAAACAAGTTCCACCAATTTATAATCAATAAGAGGAGATCTTATTTCCAATGAATTTCCCATTCCAAGCCTGTCTGCCAGATAAAGGCAAAGTGTGGTCATAAAGGTTTCGAAAGTAGAAGCGTAAATTTGATCTATTTCACATTGTCCATCCTGGTAGGAATAATGGACATCCAAATCCTTAAAGGAAATCTCTTCACCGTTGTACTTCAGACGAGCGTTTGAAACAAACTTAATATAGTCATTATATGTCCAGGGCACAGTAGTTTTATCATTGATCTGACAAGGATATCCAGCCTGAAGAACATATTTCCAATTGGTGGCCATGAATCTCAGAAAGGCCAGTTTTTTTCTGAATCCTTTCCAGGGAAAAAAATTCTGATGCTCTTGTTTGATTTTGAGCGATCCGGCGATTTTATTTGATTCAGGGTAACCATAAAAAAGCTCGTCTCCGCCCAGACCGCTCAGCAGAACTATAAAACCAAGTGATTTTGCCTTTTTGTAAAGTGCCCATTGTGACATTGATGCCACATCGGCAACCGGTTCATCAATATAACGGGAATATTCATCAAATAACTCCCTGAAATCATCCAAATCCAGTTCCACTTCATGGTAAACCAGACTTTTTTCCTTTGCAAAGCGCCTGGCTGTTTCCCTTTCATCACAGGCATGATCCCCCTTATATCCGGCTGTAATCACATGAACCTCCCGGCCACTTTCTCTGGCCAAAGCGGCAATCGCACTGGAATCAATGCCTCCGCTTAAAAGCACTGCTACCGGAACATCACTCCTCAGGCAAATGTTGACAGATTCTCTCATCAAACGCAGGGTTTCTGACCTGGCTTCTTTGAAAGATCCGGTGAAATGCGGGGTAAGTTCCCGTTTCCAGTACCGGTGAAATTCAGGTCCTTTTTCGTCAACCAATGCATACTCTCCGGCCTGTAAGCGTTTAATCTGCTCAATCCATGTGTTTTTCAAATCCAGGGGATAGTTATAGCGGATGCATTCTGCCAGTGAATGCGCATCTATTTGTTTCTTATCTAGAAAATGCTTCAGAATAGTTTTTAGTTCGGTACAAAAAACAATTCCCGTGGGAAGAAAGGAATAGTACAGTGATTTCTCGCCAATCCGGTCTCTTGCCGCAAATAATTGCTGCTTCCGGTTATCCCATAGGCAGAAAGCAAACATTCCTCGCAGATAATCCAGACAATGAATCCCATACTCCTCATAGAGATGAAGAATGGTCTCACTGTCGGTGTCTGAGTTGAAAAAATGTCCTTTTGCTTCAAGCAATCTCTTCAGTTCGATATAATTGTATATTTCTCCATTGCAAATAAGAACCAGGGATTTATCTTCATTAAACAAAGGCTGCCGGCCTTTCTGCAATCCAATGATGGATAGCCGGGTATGTGCCAAACCACATATTTCATTACACCAAAGTCCCTCATCGTCAGGACCACGATAGTGCATTTCGCGGTTTGATAATTCAAGTTTGGACCTGTCCTGCTGGTCGAAAAATGTAAACTTGTAGAGTGCTGTTATGCCGCACATAATTTTTTCTTCATTGCAGAAATTTTTGTTGCCAATGCAAATAAACCCGTTATCAGCGAATAAAAAATCCTTTTCGATTTAATCCAGTATAAGGCTTTCATTTCATTGCGTTCCTTCCTATATTCCTCATAATCAGGAATAAATAATTGAAGAAACGGATTTGATTTTATTTCTTCCATCTCTCTTTTATATGCTTCAGAATTCAGAAGTTTACTGCTTATGCCGTCCAGATTATAATCAGATATTACGTTCTCAAGGGTTTCTGTTGAACTGTTCTGAAGGACAATGGTACGATACCAGAAATCAATATCAGCGTTAAAGCGGAAATCTTCCCTGTACAACCCATGCTTTTCAAACATTTCCCGTTTGATAAAAGTGGCCTGGTGTGGTAATCCTGTCCAATACAAATACCCAAAGGTTAACTTGGATGGTGGAGATGTTACATGAACAATTTTTCCATTATCCGATAACCTGCACCTGCCCAACAAAAAGTCTGCAGCATGTTCCTGACTGAAAACATCCATTAAAACATGGTTGTCAACCAGAAAATCGCCTGAATTCAGAAAAAGCAAATATTCACCCACTGACATTCGGATGCCTTTATTCATGGCTTGATAAATTCCGGAATCTGGTTCCGATTTCCAATGGATATGCCTGTCAAATGAATAATGAAGTTCCTGAATCAACTGAACGCTTCCATCTGTTGATCCTCCATCCATAATGATATACTCAAAATCCGGATATTCTTGAAGAATAACACTTTCCATGGTTTTACGTAATCCGGATTCATTATTGAGATTAATGGTGATGATGGATACTTTGGTCATTGTTTAGTTCAGCAAATCCTTGTAAAGTTTAGTGTAGTAATATGCCTGTCCCTGAGGAGAGAAACGCTTTACTGCATCGTTTCTAATTTCATTTTCACTAAAGAGACCTGAGTTTTCGTAAAACCATGAAATACTTTCTGCCAGGCTCATAGATGTCAAATCTTCCGAAAGGATTCCATTCACACCGTTGGTAATCACTTCCGGAATTCCTCCTGTTTTGAAAGCAATGACCGGTGTTCCGCAGGCAAGCGATTCCAGCATCGTATTGGGCAGGTTATCTTCCCTGGAGGGAATGACCAGGGCATCGACGGCAGAATAAGCCACAGCCATTAATTTTTCATCGTTAATTTTCCCCTGGTAATTAATGCCAGGGATAACTTTAGCTGTTATGCCAGTGATCCCGATAACGCAAATGAGCATGTCGGGTATGTTAATTAGGGCATGTGCTTCCACCAACAAATCAAATCCCTTGCGGGGATTGTTAACCTCTTCGCTGACAAACAGTAATATTGTTTTATTGACCGGCCAATTCAATACTTCCCGGCAAAAAGCCTTATTTAAGGGTTTGAAAACATCTGTGTTAACACTATTTGGTATGCAATAGTTTCTAAAACTGCCAAACAAAGCACTTCTTTCGGAGCAGGATTTCATCCAATAAGATGGAGCAACGGGAATGAGGGATACGTCTTCCAGGTATTTTTTCTTATATTTCTGATCCATCCAGGCGATATCAGGATCTTTGGCCCCGGCTAATTGGGGACAATTCCTGCATTCGCTTTCAAATTTATAGCATGCATTGCTGAAATGACATCCTCCCGTGAAAGGATTCATATCGTGTAAAGTCCAGACGATAGGTTTCCGTAAACTTTGAAAAGATTTAAAATCAAAAAAACGGGAACACCAGTGTAGATGAATGACGTCTGCCTCTTTGCACAAAATGTTCTCTGAAAGATCATAATCCGAAGGATCCAGGGAAAACATTCCGGAATTGACGTTCCTTCCTGCAATTTTTTTTTCATTTTCCGCAGATCTCGTTTTCATGCGGATTATTCTGTTCCAAACTGAAATTATCTTTCTGATAAAATAATTCAGTTGCTTCTTTTTTGTATCCTGTACACTGTAAAATCCTGGAATACCAATATTTTTCTGTTCCAGGAATAGCATGGAACTATCAACTCCCTGATCCAGTAATGCCTGATGAAGCCTTATAGCAGCAACTGCCGCCCCCCCCATAATCCCGTGTGTTTATATGAAGAATCTTCAATTTCCTCTTATCCCATAGACGTTTAACTGCATCTCTTTCCCTGCATCCGTAATGACTTCCCGGAATGGATTTTCGGAACTAAGTCCAGGATTGGACAAATAATACCTGAATCCAGCATCTTTCAATATGGCGAGCAAATTGTCAAGATTCTGTAATTCTCCCGAAAGGGAATGGTATTCAATAAAAATCCTTTTAACCTGTCTGAGCTCTTCCCGGCAATCGTTGAGTACCGGAAATTCTGCACCTTCTATGTCTATTTTTAACAAATCAACGGATTTCCCTTCCAGAAAATTTTTCAATCGGACGGCGCTAACCAATATTGTACTTTGTCCACTATTGTCATCCACGATTTTTCCCCCGTCGGCTCCATCTGGTCGAAAATATAGTCTGGTTTCATCAGACCATAACGCTATATTCATCACTTCAATACCTTTCCATCCTGCGAGGGTGATGTTTTCGCATAGCGTATTATGGGATTCAGTGTCAGGTTCAAATCCCAAAATCATTGACTCAGGATACAATTTCTTGAAGTAGGCAATGCTTAGGCCGATGTTTGTTCCACAATCAATGATATATGGCTGTTTAGAATCTGCTTTAAACCAGTAGATCTCTTTCTCGAAAATTTCATGGTACATAAACAGAAAAGAAGCTGAGTCGATAAACCGGAATGGGAATCCGGGCAAATTAGTTTCTCCCGTGATATAACGTGGGATTTTTTTGATGCGCTCTTTCTCTTTATGAATCCATTTTTCGCGTTTATTATTTTCCCTAAATCCTGGATTTATGATTGGCGACAAACTTTTTCGCAGTTTTAGAGGTATAATTTTTCTTCTGTAATAAGTCCCATCTTTTGGAGGAGCATAAAGATCGGTGTAAAACTTAATCATCAATCGTTTGGCTGCAGGAGATTCTATTAGTTTTGTTTTATTTACCGGTATTACCTCCGCGAGATGATCCCAGTGAAACGCCATTGAAATACCACAATTTCCCCCGGTTAAATCATGTCCGATATTGTTGGTCAGGGAAGGCCAGGGATGAAGTGATAAACCATTCCTTAGAAACATACTGGCATACCATTTTACAGCCCAGGTCTCTTTATTTCCGGAAATGTTGTCCTGAAGTTGTCTGCTGAAATCGACACTGTTTTGAAGGTCAAATTCTTTTAACCTGCCTGAATTGTAAATCTCCCTGAATAATGACTTAGCATCGTCCCTAAAATATGCCCACCGGTTTTTCCAGGTTGCCCAACCCCAGCAGGAAGCTGTATTGTAGAAAAATGTGGGTGGAAGTTTCCCTTTCACCGGGAACATATATCCGGAAATATGCATCACCTGTTCTTCTTCTTCATACAAATCCAGGGCTTCGTTCATGTATTTCAGAAATCCGGGAGAAGTGACCACGTCGTCTTCCAGTACAATGACCTTACCGAATTGGTTTACAACTTCGGTCACTCCCGCAACTACGGATGTTGCCAATCCCCGGTTTGTTTCAAATTCTATTAATTCTACACTTCCACACCATGGTTTCTCTCTTATAATGGCCCTGACTTCTTCGGTTTTTGCCCGTTCTTCAAAACTATTACCCTTTTGCCCGTCTGCATAAACTATAAGTTGGGTTGCGTCGGCCAGAGCATTAGCATGCAAAGCCTCCAGCGTCATCCGGGTGTGATGGGGTCTGTTGTAAACAAATAAAACTACAGGAGAAAGCACTGTACTCATTCCGGTTTTGACAATCTGAAAAATACCGTGTTTATGGTTTTTGCAAAAAAGGAATAACCTTTTTCATGCATGAAATTATAAAGATCGGAGCGAAGAAGCTTATCTGCCTCAAAATCAAGAAATTCTGTGAGAACAACCCTGGGTTTGTATAAGTTCCAATCATTAGACCTTAGAACATTCATTTCATAACCTTCCACATCAACTGATAAATAATCAATAATCTGTCCTTCTGGAAGATGCTCTTTTAAGATTGATCCCAATTTTTTTGTGGTCAATCTCTTTTCAGAAACCACAAAATGCTCTTCCTTCTTTTGATAAACCCTAACCAGGTTTTCAGAGAAAGTGCTTAAAGCAGAGTCATTGAATATGTAGAAAATTGATTCCTCTTCAGCATTTGAAACAGCAATTTCAAGGTTGATATCTTCCGGACGTACTTTCCGGAACTCTTCCATGCTCCCGGGAAGGGCATCGATATTAATTCCTCGCCACCCCTTTTGATAAAAAAACATCGTATTGGAAAACCTCAACGGATGATGCGCGCCTATATCTACATAAAATCCTTTTTCACATTCTTCAAAGATGCGGGCAAGGATCATATCTTCTCCTTCTTGCGACCATGAGGTTTTGTGCCAGGTAATTTGTGGAACAGCTTTTTTCTTGCCAAAGAAAGAATTAATATTCATTTGCAAAATTCAGATTGTCAAATGATACTCCATTTCCCCCGAATCAACAATGGTCCCAATCCACTGTGGTTATGATGCCCTGTCCCATAAAAATCACCATTCAAAACATCAATATAACCTACTTTTTCATCAGGGTAATCCAACTCTTCTCCATTCCTGATCACCCGTAGTCCAATCCAGTACCTCCCGGATGAAAAGGGGAATTTATCAATGGTGCAACTGATGGCTCCTCTCTTTTTTTTAATATCAAATACCTCGTTTGTGAAATCACTGTACAGAATACTCAATACATCACCATACTGGGTATGAATTGAAAATCCGAGACTTACATT
>Ga0255345_1006689_pt1 | contig 11110 bp, 10 predicted proteins | sample wastewater_treat_6_FD_192415 | JGI IMG/M metagenome (GOLD analysis project Ga0255345, IMG submission 192415) | Wastewater microbial communities from Lulu Island WWTP, Vancouver, Canada - plant20 | ecosystem: Engineered > WWTP > Wastewater > Unclassified | place: Canada: Vancouver, British... | reverse complement strand
CGACTAGCGCAGCTCCGGCTCTTCATCGGGGTACGCGGCAAGCTTCACTGACACGTACATCCTTTGGCCCTCTCTCCAAATCCACAGCAGTACGGTGTCGCCCACCTTCATCTTGCCGATCTCGTCCGCGAGCGATAGGTCTTTCGTAACGGGTTTCCGGTTGATCTCGCGCACAACGTCGCCCTTCTGCAATTTGGCCTTGTCTGCAGGGCTGTCTTTGTAGACATCAGTAATCAGAATGCCGTTGGTGTCGGGCAACTGCAAGTAGCTGGCGAGGTTCTCATCCAACTGCTGATACCAGATGCCGAGCCAGGGTTTGGGAGCACTCGTGGACTGCTCGGCCACTTTCCGCGTCATCATCTCGTTCAGCACGTCTCTCACGGAGTTTATGGAGATCGCGAACCCCATGCCTTGTGCGTACTGGATGATTGCGGTGTTGATCCCGATCACTTCACCCTGCATGTTGATGAGGGGTCCACCGCTATTGCCTTTGTTGATCGCTGCGTCAGTCTGTATCAGGTCGCCCGTAGCCAGGGTGTTCCCCTCTCCATCGTCAATGCTCCTGCCCAGCGCGCTTACGATTCCGGCTGTGACCGTGTGATCGAACCCGTATGGATTGCCTATGGCGACTACCCAGTCACCTGGCCTAAGCTTGCTCGAATCACCAAGCTGCGCCGTGTTGAGATTCTTGGCGTTGATCTTTATCACGGCTACGTCCGATTCTTTGCTTCCCCCGATCACCTGCGCACGGAGTTTTCTGCCGTCAGTCAGTGTGACTTCGATTTTCCGCGCTCCTTCGACCACATGGTAGTTCGTCACAATGTGCCCATCAGCGCTGACAATGAAACCTGAGCCTGTACCCGGAACTACCTGCTGGCCTCGGAACAGGCCACGGAACATCCAGTCCATGCGAGGATCTCCCGTTGTGAACTGCTCCACTCGCTCAGTGTCGACTCGAACCACCGCCGGCCCTACTGCCTCCGCTACGTCAGCGAACGACGGGAGTGCAACGGACTTGTAGTCGATTTGCGATACCTGTGATGCCGGCGCTGCGGTTCCCACAGCCGCAGCCAGATTGCCTCTGCGGTCTGGGAACACGTACGACACTACTACGACAGAGGTGACTATGCTGCTGACGATGGCCACCACTATCAGAGGAAGGTACTTTCTGATCCTGGACTCACTCATGCGTGCTCCCCCCAATCCATGTATAAGTGACACTCGAATCCTGCATGCGCTTGAGCAGCAGATTCAGCTGCTCGTCCGGCGAACTCGAATACTGATTGCCTCTGTCGCTATGGCGGGCCGTCGTGTCCAGGCCGAACAGGCCCGATGACGACGACATGCTTGCCGTCTGCCCTGACGCAACCCCGCGCGTTGTCGAGTATCGGGCGACCCCGGACTCTCCCGACGCCGGCGCGCTTATCACCAGGCGCGGGGGAGTAGAAGACGATATGGGTTGCTGCCGCGTACCGGCCGGGCCAAATAGGCTGATACCAAAGATCATATGCACCAGCGGGATGGCGACGATGGTGCCTGCTACTGCCGCTGGGACGACTAACCTCGCAAATGACCACACTGCTCTCAGCGGACCAAGCCGCGTGCGCTCCGGTTCAGCCTGAAAGGGCAGCGCAGCTATTCGGCTGCGGACACCTTCCCACAGGCATTCTGGGCACGGCGAAGGCGCCATTGAGCCGAGTGCCGTCTTTACCTCAATAGTAGCCTCGTACACGACCATGCACTCAGCGCACAGGGCCAGATGCTGCCGCACTCTTGCCCGCTCATCCTCCGACAGCTCGCGGTCTACATAGGCCGATATCAGCCGCTGGGTCATGTTGCACGTCATGTCGGCCTCACCTCCCCTGACCGCGCCGGGAAGCAGGGCGCAATGCGCTCGCGCAGCCCTCGTCTCCCTCTGTGTATGCGCGATCTCACTGTTCCGATCGACGTGCCCATTATCTGAGCTATCTCTTCGTATGAAAACCCTTCGATATCACACAGTATAACCGCCATGCGAAACTCAGGCGGCAGTTCGGCCAATGCGCTTTGGATGCATATGTCCAGATGCTCGCGGTCATATACCATTTCCGGGCTGTGCGAAAGGTCGGCGATTTCGCGGTCGACCTCGTTGCCTCCGGACATTGTGATGGGCTCATCTAGAGACTCGACGTACGGTTTACGTCTTCGTTTGCGGACTTCGTCGATGTAGAGGTTGGTTACGATTCTGTAGAGCCACTTATCAAAAGAGGTGCCTCGCCGGTAGCTGTCGAACGACCTGTATGCCCTGACGAAAGCCTCTTGTGCGAGATCCTGGGCCTCGTCGGGGTTGCCCGACATACGAAGCGCGATGTTGTATACTGAGTTCTGATAGCGAAGTACCAGCGATTCGAACTCAGCGTCCTTCGATAGGTGCTGTGCAGTTGTGGCTAGTGCCTGCTGGTTGACCAAGAGCATCACCCGCCCGGATGTGATGTGCGCACGACTATCCGTTTCACTTGGGTAACAACGTCATGCGCGAGGCACGAGTTCCCGCTCTGATTATACCTTCTCACAGGCAGGCGGGCGAGGGCGGCTTGGGCCCTAAATGGGAACTCGCTGGAAGCCAACGGCATGAGCAGGGAGGTCGAGGGGATGTCGACCGAAGAATCGGATCGGATTGCATTCATCCCGCCGGCTCCAGTCATCGAGGTGATTACCACTCTTCGGGAGCTGAGGCATACGGCGTACATAGCAGGCGGCGCAGTGAGAGACATGGTGATGGCGAGCGCCGGCCCAGAGGATTGGGATGTAGCGACATCCGCAGATCCCGGGCAGGTGATGGCCGCGTTCGACCAGGCGATCCCGAGCGGTGTGGCTCACGGCACGGTCACCGTCATCAAGAACGGCATGAGCATCGAGGTGACCACATACCGCGTGGACGGGCCGTACCTCGACGGCAGGCATCCGGAGTACGTGCGGTTTGTCCCGAGAATCGAGGATGACCTCGCCCGACGGGACTTTACCGTAAACGCCATGGCCTTCGATCCCATCGCCGGCGAACTAATAGATCCATACGGGGGACGTGAGGCCATACGAGCTCGCGTCATCTCCTGCGTGGGCCGGCCCAAAGATAGGTTCTCAGAAGACAAACTCCGGATGGTACGTGCCGCTCGTTTTGCGGCGAAGCTGGGATTTCGGGCTGACCCGCTTCTAGTGGAGGCCGCTCGCGCATTGGCGCCCCAGATACGGCAGGTATCAGTGGAACGCGTCTACGATGAACTCACCAAGATGATGAGGACACGGAAGCCTTCGCTCGGCTTCGAGCTGCTCGAGGAGATGGGGATCACCCCATACATCCTGCCTGAGCTGTGTGCCTGCGCCTCGCGCGAGCGACGGGCTGGGCTGTACGCCATGTGCGACGAATTGCCGGCTGACCCGGTGGAGCGGTTCGCTCTGCTTCTTGCCCCGCTCGGCGAGAGCCGTTCTCGGCAGACGCTGGTTCGGATGCGCGCGTCCAATCGCACCGGGGCAGACGTGGCTGCCATAGTCCGGGGCGCGAACACCCTTGTTTCGCAGTGGCATTCTGATCCACCCGGCCTTGCCGGCCCGTCTTCCTACTCTTTGAGACTGGAAGCATCGCGGATCGGCGCGGGCAACCTGGCGCCAGCGGTGCGAGTGGCGTGTGCCTTGGCAGGTTGTTCTGTGAATGAAAGACGTGCCCTGGATGAGCTGGTCCACGCCGTACTCGCCTCAAGGCCTGCCTTGCGCATCCGGGACTTGGCTGTCGACGGGCATGACGTGATTGACGCAACGGGCATTGGCCCGGGCCCGATCGTGAGATGCATTCTCTCTGCGCTTCTCGATGAGGTTCTGCGCGACCCTGCCCTAAACACCAGAGAGCGCCTGCTCAAGCTGGTTCGCAACCGATATCAATCGCTCCATTGACTTCCGCGTTCTGGGGGTGTTTTCATGGTCAAGCAACCGAAGGTAGTAATAGCCCCTGACTCGTTCAAAGGCAGCCTAACCGCTCGACAAGTATGCGAGGCCGCAGAAGAAGGACTTCGCAGGGTGTGGCCTGAGGCACAGGTAGTGTCGGTCCCAATGGCCGACGGGGGCGAAGGCACGGTACAGTCGCTAGTCGATGCAACTTCTGGGCGGATAGTCAACATCGACGTCACAGGTCCGCTGGGAGAGCCGGTCGCCGCATTCTTCGGAGTGCTCGGCGACGGCGTTACGGCTGTCATAGAGATGGCCGCAGCGTCCGGGTTGCCGCTGGTTCCACGGGGCCTCCGAAACCCGCTTCGCGCCACAACTAGGGGCACAGGCGAGCTCATCGTGAGCGCGCTCGATATGGGTTGCCGCAAGTTCATAATCGGCATAGGCGGCTCTGCCACTAACGACGGAGGCGCCGGCATGGCGCAGGCGCTCGGTGTGAGGCTGCTTGACGCGCACGACGCGGAGATCGGACCGGGCGGCGCCGAGCTTGCGCGGCTGGCGCGAATCGATGCATCGGGTCTGGATGCGCGGGCGTCTCAGTCGGAATTCGTAGTTGCATGCGATGTTGACAACCCTCTTACCGGCCCGCGCGGCGCGTCGGCGGTGTATGGACCGCAGAAAGGCGCTACGCCTGAGATGGTCGGAATGCTCGACGATGCCTTGAAGAACCTGGCATCAGTTATCCGGCACGACTTGGATGTCGATGTAGACGGCATCCCGGGCGCCGGTGCCGCAGGGGGGCTGGGCGCAGGCCTGATGGCATTCCTCGGCGCCAGCCTCAGGCGCGGAATAGACATCGTGGTGGAGACTGTGGGGCTCAGGGAGCAGATGAAGGGAGCGACCCTGGCCATCACGGGCGAAGGACGCACTGACTTCCAGACTCTTTTCGGCAAGACCCCCATGGGGGTGGCGAACGTTGCCAAATCGCTCGGAATCCCGGTTGTGGTCATATCCGGCGCGATTGCGGATGATGCCGGGGGTCTGTACGCGCATGGCATCGACGCGCTGATGAGTATAGCAAAAGGTCCATGCACAATCGACGAGGCAATTGCGGGCGCCGGTCCGCTGATGGCCGATGCTGCAGAAACGGCGGCGCGCCTCATTGCCGTTGGCCTCGGCGCGGGCGGACCTCTGGGGGGCTTGAGTAATGCTGACCGACGTTCAAACTATCCTTCTTCGGGGGCTTGCAGGGAAACGCGCAGCCATAGTAGGCATAGGCGTGACTAATGTTCCACTGATTCGATTCCTCGTGGGCCATGGAGTGCATGTCACTGCATGCGATCAGAAACAGGAGGGTTCCCTAGCCTCTGAGCTGACGTCCCTTGCCGGGCTGGACGTTCAGTATCTTCTGGGGCCAGGCTACCTTGATGCGCTGCCGGGCTTCGATATTGTGTATCTTTCGCCGGGGGTCAACCCCGGGCAGCCTGAAATTGAGGCTGCACGCCTCGCCGGCGCGGCCATCAGCTCTGAGATAGACCTGGTGCTCAGGCTATCGGCCGCCCCGACGGTGGGGATCACCGGCAGCTCGGGCAAGACCACCACGACCACACTGACTGGACTCATCCTGAGCGAGGATGCGCGGCGTCATCACCCTGCTCGCCAGGTGCTGGTAGGCGGCAACATTGGGGCTCCGGTGATTGAACGTGTGCTCACTGTGGGCCCTGACGACCTGATAGTGCTGGAACTATCCAGCTTCCAGCTGAAGCTGCTCAAAGTCAGCCCGCGTGTCGCTGCGGTGCTCAACGTCACTCCGAACCACCTTGATGTGCACCCGAGCATGGAAGATTACATCTGGTCCAAGGAGAACATCGTGCGCTACCAAAGTGACGACGACTGGGCAGTCTTCGGCGCAGACAACGATGTCACGCAGTTGATGGCTGAGCGCGCCCCTGGTCAGATCATGTCCTTCAGCGCGTCCCGGCCAGTGCCTCGCGGGGCGTTTCTCGACGGCGACAGGCTGGTAATGAGGTGGTCCGAAAGGTGTAGCTCGGGCGGATCAGGGGGATCGGGCACGGGCGACACGGTTGTCGCGCGCCGCTCTGACCTCAAGATACCCGGGATACACAACGTCCAGAACGTGTTGGCCGCGATTGCCGTATGCGCTGCGCTGGGTGCAGAGCCGGGCGCCATGCGCGATGCAATAGCCGCGTTTTCAGGAGTGGAGCACCGCCTGGAGCCAGCCGGCGAGATCGACGGCGTAGTCTTCATCAACGACTCGATAGCGACTACCCCGTCGCGGACGATTGCGGCCCTTGCGGCGATGGAGCGTCCTATCGCGCTGATTGCGGGGGGGTATGACAAGCATCTTCCTTTCGACGAAATGGCCCGTCTGGCATTGGGTAAGGTCCACACCGTGGCGCTCGTGGGGGTCACCGCCGACAAGATCGCGCAGGCATTCGAGGAAGCGGCCGATAGAGCGGGTGTCCAGCCGCCCACCATCATCAGGGCGGACACATTCCGGGAGGCAGTGGAGGCGGCGCGACTCGCGGCGCGACCGGGCGACGCCGTACTTCTCTCGCCGGCTTGCGCCAGCTACGGGCTGTTCCGGAATTTCGAGGAGAGGGGACGCACCTTCAAACAGCTGGTTTCGGAGTTCGCGGCGGAGGCGGGCGAAGCCGGTGAGTGATCTCCCAGATCGGTAATCGTCGGCCCCCTGCACGAGTAGGATTTAACCAGTCTCGTGAGGGGGGTTGCTTCTGTGCAAGGCAGTATTGGCGGACGCAGACGGAAACACGCCAGGGTCAGGAGAGTCCGGGCTCACCACAGCAGCTTGCCGCGGGCGGCCAGCGCCGCTGGGCTGTTCGGCATATGCATGGTGGTGTTGGTGGCGAATGCCGTATGGTGGAATGTGGAGCGCGGGTACCCCATGGGCATGTCGCTGCTCGACGCCTTACCGGGGCTCGGACGCGCCTCGGCGGGCGCGGCTGCGAGGGCAACGGCTGCGAGGGAAACGGCTGCGCCGACTGCAGCCGACGGCAAAACCGGCCTCATGCTCAGCGTGGACATCGACATAACGCAAGACCCCGGCCCCGAAGTCGCCAGCTCGCGATGGACGTCGTCGCAGGACGGGGTGATTGAGCTTTGCGCGCGCGACGAAGCTTCCGTCCCAAGCGGAGGACGGTCGGGGTACCGGCTACTCGACCGCGTGGAGGCCGGCCCGGTTGTGGAGCTGTCCTGCATGACACTATCAAAGCAGTCAGAGGCCGGATCATCTGCTGCGCAAAATGGGCGTGCCGTTTGGGGCACACTGCTCGTTGCGGCGGCAGAGTACGATCAGAGTGTGGGTGCCATGAGCAAGTCGACAGTCACAACTGCGTATGCCTGGGATGGCCGTAACCTGGTCGAAGTCTGGTCGGCTACTACACGCTCTGAGGCAGTATGGAATCCGGCTTGGGATGTGCCGAATGACACCGGGGTCGGCGGCGCGCAGGCCGACGCAGGCGCGGGCTCCGGCGACTGGATCCGTCTGACTAGCCTTTCCAAGGTCGACTTCATTGCAGGGCCGCAGGCGGGGCCGCAGGCGGGGCCGCGGCCGTCCATAGTGCTGCGGTCATCGCACAAACACGAATCATATGACGAAGACGCGGATGTGTTCACTACCATCAAGTCCCGCGAAGTTGTGCAGACTTACTACTGGAGCGACAAATGGAAGGCGTTCATTCTGTCTGAGGCGACGGTCGGCCAGGGTGGAGCGACCGGAATGGAGCACCCGGGAGCGGTGAGTCGGTTCAGTATCCCTGCCGGGACTGTTGTTGCAGTGCTGGAGTCGGAGAGGCAGTGCGCGGAAGGACTTGTGTTCGGTCCGCCCCACTTGCTCAGGGTGAAGATGCCAGACGGCAGGCGGTGCTTTGTGGATGATGGCAGTGTTATGCCAACACCTTCGCGCGCCATGGTATAATGCAACTGTCCGGCCAATGCCCGCCGGCAGTGGCACTCATGCCCGGCCAGCGTGGGGCTGATGGCTGCATTATTGTTGATTGGAGTGATTCCATGCCGGCTACGAAAATCGACGGCAAGTCTGTAGCTGCGTCAATCCGGCAGGACGCAGCGGCTCGGGCTGCCCGCTTCAACGAAGAGTATGGGCGCGCACCGGGGCTCGCAGTCGTTATTGTGGGTGACAACCCTGCATCGCGAGTTTACGTCAACAGCAAGAAGAAGGCATGCGCGGAGTGCGGGATCTACTCTGAAGAGCACGCACTTCCGGAGGACACTGCTGAGGATGATCTGCTGGACTTGGTGCGCCGCCTCAACTCCGACCCCAACATCGACGGAATTCTGGTTCAGCTCCCGCTTCCCGATCACATCTCTGAAGACAAGGTCATCGAGACAATCACGCCGGCCAAAGATGTCGACGGGTTTCACCCGATCAACGTCGGGAACCTGGTCGTAGGTAAGCCGGCGCTCAGGCCATGCACGCCAGCGGGGATCATGGAGCTTATACACCGGACCGGAGTGGAACTCAAGGGCAAGCACGCAGTGGTCGTCGGTAGGAGCAACATCGTGGGTAAGCCAGTCGCATTGATGCTCTTGGCCGAACACGCTACAGTCACGATTTGCCATTCACGCACCCAAGACCTTCCCTCTGTATGCCGAACAGCAGACGTGCTGGTGGCAGCGGTCGGCAGGCCGGAGATGATAAAGGGAGACTGGGTCAAACCAGGCGCTGTTGTGATAGACGTGGGTGTCAACAGGATAGCCGAGAAGAGACTCGTGGGCGACGTGGACTTCGATGGAGCGAGCGCAGTCGCGAACGCGATAACGCCGGTGCCAGGCGGTGTCGGGCCCATGACCATCGCCATGCTGATGCAGAACTGCGTGGAAGCAGCGTTCGCGGCTCAGAGGTAGCGACCGGGGAGTTGATTGACAGTGGACTACGAGATATATGATGTGATGATCATCGGAGCCGGCCCCGCGGGCATGTCGGCGGCTGTGAACACGCGAGTCCGCAACAAGTCGACGGCCCTCATTTCCCGCAGATTTGCGAGCCCGAGCCTTGCGAAGGCGCCGTCAGTCCACAACTACCTGGGCGTGGAAGAGTTGTCGGGATCCGAGCTATACACGCGCTTCCTGGAGCATGCGCGCCGGGCGGAAGCACGGTTGATCGAAGCCGATGTGACCGGTGTATACGACATGGGGGGTCACTTCGCGGCACTCACCTCTGCAGGGGATATCTCGGCACGCACCGTCATAATTGCAACAGGGGCGGTGCAGTCGGCGTCGATTCCGGGCGAATCGTCGCTGCTCGGCGCAGGGGTCAGCTACTGCGCCACATGTGACGGCCCCCTTTACCGCGACAAACGCGTGGTGGTGTTGGGCTACACATCGGAGGCGCGCGAAGAGGCCAATTTCCTGGCAGAGATATGCTCGGAAGTCACATATGTTGACTTGCAGCGTGGCAAGGCGGAGAAAGGTGTGCCGCTGGCGGAGTCGATTCGCGAAGTTGTCGCGAAGGTCGTCGGTATACGAGGCGAGCACTTCGTTACCCACGTTGAGCTGGAGGGCGAGGAAATTCCCGCCGACGGGGTATTCGTGATACGCGAGTCGATCCCGGCTGAACGGCTCCTGGACGGCCTGGCTGTCGCGGAGGGCGCCATCGTAGTTGATCGGGAAATGGCGACAAGCGTACCCGGGGTGTTCGCTGCAGGCGACTGCACCGGGCGACCATGGCAGGTAGCCAAGGCCGTAGGTGAAGGACTGGTCGCCGGGTTGGCGGCAGCCCGATACGTCGATAGGGCTGTAGTAGCAGCGCGGGCGGAAGGCCGGTGAGGCCATGAATCAGCATCGAAGGCCTGAGCCCCGGGCGCGCACTGCGCCGATAATGCCCGGTGCTGAACCCTATGCGATGGGCCCAGCTGGTGCAGAGGTTGGCTGCCTCGTAGTGCACGGGTTTGCCGGATCGCCATACGAGATGAGGCCGTTCGCGGAGAGATTGGCTGCGCGCGGCGTGTACGTGGACGTGCCGCTCCTGCCTGGGCACGGCACGTCGGTGGAGGACATGAGCCGTACCTCCTTTCCAGACTGGGTGGCAGGAGCCGAAGCGGCCTATCTGGGCCTGGCCGCACGGCACAGGCGCACATTCGTGCTGGGATTTTCCATGGGCGGCCTGATAGCCCTCATGCTGGCCGCGCGTCACCAGGTGGACGGCGTTGTCGTGATCTCCGCTCCGCTTCGGATCAGGGATCCGCGGGCGCGATTCCTGCCGCTGATCGCGCTGGTGCGCAAGTACGAACCCCCGACGCCGCCTGCGCCTCAGCCTCCGCCCGTGGCTGCGCCACCGGCCGGGCAATCCGAGACCAGCTCAGAACGCCGGACTGTGTCATACTCGCAGAAGCCTGTGGTGTGTATTCAGAGCCTGATGAGGCTGATGCAGGCGGTCACGGCGGAAATGCCGCGTGTGCGGGCGCCCTTGCTGGCAATCTACGGGGCGAATGATCACACCGCCCCGCCTGAGGATGGGCAGTGGCTTATCGATCACGCGGGCGGGAGCGCCGGAACGGCCCCGGGCCGGGATGCGGGTGCCAAGACGCTGCGCAGGCTTGTAGTGCTCGAGGACTCCGACCATTTCGGCATGTTCGGGCCCGACCGCAACAGGCTGCTAGGCGAGGTAGAGGCATTCGTAGTCGCCTAATCGCGCCGCGGGCGAGCAGCCAGGAACCCGTAGTCTGAAGGCTGTGTGGCTCCGCAGAAGGCAGGTGCCGTTGCCGGCGCAGATCCGGACAACGATAGGCAACCAAACCCCGAGTGCCGCGAACCTATCCCCACAGGGACGTGCCGTTTCCATCATAGACCAGGCAAGGCTTGGCCGTAGAGTGAGTGTAGCGGTGGGCTGCAGGGTTTATGGTAGAAAATAGGTGTCGATTTTATGAACGCATTTCTGGCGATGCGTCGCGAAATCGACCAATGGTTGATGCATATCGGAACGCATAAGTGCATAGCGCACCTGAGACGGAGTAGACATAACATTTATCTCCATTGGAGCTAACGGAAGACGGCATATAATGGCGGAATAGCCCATACTACAGCCATATCATCCCACCGTCCTCCGCCGTGGCCACCAAGTCATCTCGCCGACCGCCTTTATGCAGACATACGTCGCGATATGCATCAACCATCGTCCGGATTCGCGACACATTCG
>Ga0255345_1006684_pt1 | contig 11116 bp, 13 predicted proteins | sample wastewater_treat_6_FD_192415 | JGI IMG/M metagenome (GOLD analysis project Ga0255345, IMG submission 192415) | Wastewater microbial communities from Lulu Island WWTP, Vancouver, Canada - plant20 | ecosystem: Engineered > WWTP > Wastewater > Unclassified | place: Canada: Vancouver, British... | reverse complement strand
GTTAATTAAAGATAAAAAAAAAAGATAATGAAGACTGGGTTGAAGCAATAAAAGTGTGGGTTACAAATCCAAAAGAACATCCTTTTCATGTTGAATGGCTACGTTACGAGCCAGATACAAACGTACCAACTCCTGTCAAGGAAAAAAGTCATGTAGCATACAGAGTAGAAGATATAGAGCAAGCTTCAAAGGGTCTAAAAGTTTTACTGGAACCTTTTGAGGTTGGTGGATTTTTAAAAGTAGGTTTTTATGAGTATAAAGATGGAACAGTAGTTGAATTGATGCAATACCTTGATGATAAAGACAAATGGTTTGGTAAAAAAAAGCAAATAATAATTTAAAATAATATATTTCTTTGGCAGGAGGAGAAAATGAGATTAGAACCATTAAAACCTGAAGAGTATACCAATAGAGTCAGAAATCTACAAAATGAGCTGAAGTCTAATAATATTGATGTATTTATAGGTTATAGTAGTGAATGTGAGTCAGCTTCCTCAAGATATCTGACAGGATTCTGGCCTTTTTTTGATTTTGCCGCAGTTGTTGTTCCATCTGAAGGGGAAGCTGCTCTTGTTACGGGTGGACCAGAATCAAGAGATTTTGCTGAGAAATTCTCATCGGTACCAAATATTTTTATAAATCCTTTACTTGTTGAAACATCTGCGCCTGAATGGGTTCCGAAAGTGACAAGTATGAATTTTAAAGATATTATATCGAAAATATTTAATAATCCTATAAAAAAGATTGGGATAGGTAACTGGAATATATTCCCTTACCCTTTGTTTAAAGAACTTCATGACCTATATCCTAATGCTGAATTTGTAGATGCAAATAATCTGTTGCTTAACGTGCAGTCAATAAAAACAGAAGCTGAAATACCATATATTGTAGAAGCATATAGAATTACTGAGGAAGCATTAAAAACAGCGCTAGAATCAGCTAGACCTGGCAAGAAAGAATGGGAAATCGAATCTGCTGCTAGGATTAAGATGTTAGAATTGGGTGCTGAAGGAACCCCTTATCCTATTTGGGTATGTTCGGGTGATAATACTAGGCTAAGTTTATGTAGGTCAACAAACAAAGCAATAAACAAAGATGAGCTAGTACAGCTTACGATAGGGGCAAAATATATGGGTTATTGCGGTAATATGTGCAGACCATTTGTGATTGGAAAAGTACCAAAATCTGTAAGAAGCTTAATGGAAGTCGCACTTGAAGCAGTTGCTTATTCTATGGATGCTATCAGGCCAGGAGTGATTGCATCAGATGTCTTTAAGGGATATTTTAAAATCCTTTCGAAATATCATTATGAAAATTTTACTTTGTACGGTCCTGCTCATGGAACTGGAAGCTCTGAGGTTGAAGGACTTTGGCTGGCTGAAAATGCTAATTTTGTCATCAAGCCAGGTATGCTTTTTAATATTGATATTTGGCTTTCTGATGGAAATAACGGATTAAGATATGAAGATGGTATTCTAGTAACCGAAAATGGTATAAAAGAACTTACAACATATAGAAGAGAAATAATAGAATTATAAATAATAAATTGTGAAAGAATTAAATAAACAAACAATAAAACTGCAAATTAATAACAGGAGAGATGAGATTCTTGAATGGTTAAAAAAGCTCATTACCTTTCCAAGTGAGAATAGATATCCTGATGGATTTGAAGGAGAGGCCCAGAGTTTTATTGAAAGTGAGTGCAGAAATTGTGGTTTTGATGTAGATGTATTTTTACCAACAGATATAGAGGGCATTGAAAAGCATCCTTATTGGCTTAATGGTAGAAATTATGACAATAATAGAAAAAATGTTGTAGCAAAATGGAATAGTAAAGGAAATGGCAAGTCTGTTTTATTTAGTGGGCATATAGATGTAGCACCTTTTGAGCCCGATAATTGGAAGACTACCAGACCTTTCGTACCCCTTGTTAAAGATGGAAGACTTTACGGTCGTGGAGCATCTGATATGAAGGGAGGGCTTGCGGCATCTTTTTGGGCTTTAAAAATACTTAAAGACCTTGGATATGAACCAGATGGAGATATTATTTTTGAAAGTCTTGTGGATGAAGAATTCGCTGGAGGCAACGGAACATTGGCTGCACGTTTAAAGGGATATAATACTGATTTCGCTATAGTTACCGAACCTACAAGAATGGAAATTTGCAGTGCCTGTCCAGGTGCCATTCTAGGTGATTTTATAATAAAAGGAAATGCAGGTATGCCGTATATGGGTGTACCGATATACAATCCTATTGATGGTGCTGCCCGAGTAATAGAACTTTTCAAAGAATGGAAAACATATTGGAGAAGCATTAATAATTCACATGAGCTTTTTATTGGTAACGATAATGCACTTAATTATCTAATCTGGGATATATCAACCCGAATATCCGATGAATTTATTCAGATGGGTACCCCAGCAGTTGTAAAGATTTCCTGGATTGTATGGGTCTATCCCGGTACAAGCGAGGAAAGATTTTTTAATATTTTTAGAAATTTCTGGGACGAGAAAATTAAAAAAGATAATATACTTAGAAATTTCGAGTTTGATATAAGGCAATCATTTCATTATATAAGGCCATGGGAAACACCAAAGGACAATATAGGAGTAAATAAATTAAAAAGCTGTTTTACTGAATACACTGGAAAAGAAAAGAATATCACCAGTGCAACTTTTTCATGTGACATGGCAATATATGGAGAAGTCGGGGACATGCCAGTTGTTTTACTGGGGCCAAGAGGAGATAATCTTCATGGTTCCGATGAATGGGTTTTGCTTGAAGATATTTACGACCTTATAGGAATATTTATCCTATTTATTAAAGAATGGTGTAAGTAAATATGCTGATCGATTATACTTCATTTATATGATAATAAAAAAAGTATAGCTTTTTAAAAGGAGAATTATATGCGAAGACTTAGCAAAGTGGCACCAGATTGGTGGGATTATACAACACTTGATGATGATATTTTAAATAAGGCAGCAAGTTTAACAGTAGAAGATTTCCCAAAATTACAAAGAAAAGGTTTTACCATAAAGATGTATGATACAATCGAATCATTTTATACAGCTGAGGCTCTTGAATATGTGAAATGTTGGATTGCATCTACTTCTGCAAATCCTATAGGTATATGTGGCCCAATAGGTCCCACAGAACAGCTCCCTTTAGTAGCATCTATAGTAAACGAACTTGATTTAAATATAAAGGATGGTCATTTCTGGGGTATGGATGAATGGTATGTAGATGGGAGAGAAATCCCTATAACAAATCCTTTAAGCTTCGCCAAAGCTGATATGGACCTGTGCTTTAACAGAATAAGAAAAGAATTAAGAATGCCTGATGAAAACATACACTTTTTAAGGGCTGACAATATAGAAGATTATTCAAAATCCTTTGATGATATCGAATGCAGAATAATGCAGGGAGGCCAAGGAGAAACAAAACATTGGGCTTTCAATGACCCAGTAAAAAGGGAAGGAAAATATAAGGATAATCCTCCTTCTCCTCAGGAATTTAGAAAACTTGGTGCAAGAATTGTTGATCTTCATCCTATGACATTAATGCAAAACGCAAGGACATCAAGTGGAGGAATTGTGTCTAATATCCCTTCTCAGGCGATTACCGTAGGGCCTAGAGAGACATGGAAAGCAAAAAGGGTGTCAATATGGCATGCAGGCAAGCATGATAATCCATTTGGTATGAGACTAACAACTTACATGATATCAAATAAGATAATAGATTCATCTGTACCAATGTCTCTACTTGCTGAACATGATGAAGTAATTTTTAATTTTTACAGACCAGCCATAGGAACATGTGCAACAGAAATGCATTAGTAATAATGATTTACAGGTAGCGAGATATGAAACTAATAGATGCCTCGGGTCCTATATACGAAGGAATGTGGAGTTATGGTCCACCTTTCCCTGAGTTTAAGATAAAAGAACTCAGTAATCCTGAATGGGTGGATTTTACTGCTTACTCTGAAGAATTTATAGGGCTTTCAAGTGCTACTGGAACATATATAGATGGACCATCTCATGCACTTGGTTTAGATAAATCTTATGCAATAAGTGATATTCCAATTGAAAAATTGTTTGGAGTAGATGCTTATGTTCTCAAATTTGATTTGAAAAAATTAAGTAAAGAAGGCAACAGACCCTTTGTAACTCTTAATGACATTTTGCACGCACAAAAGGGAAATATTCCAGACAATAGCGCAATTATTTTTGCTACAGGATGGGGTAGCCACTGGGATAAACCTGATTTTTTAACTCATAACTGGTTTTTAAAAAAAGATGCTGTTGAATACCTCATAAAAAAGAAACCCACTATTTTTGCCGCAGACACACCTTCTTTTGATAATATAGATGCTAAACAAGGTATATGGGATCTTATATTTAATAACAATATTCTTATAGTGGCGCCATTAGTAAATGTTGAAAAAATAAAAAAATTTAAAGTAAAACTTTACGTTTGTCCTATTAAAATCCTAAAAACAACTGGACTCCCGTGTAGAGTGATTATCAAAGAATATTAATTTTTATGATATTATCTTCATAAAATACTTGTTAGTGCGATTTCTAATAGCCACTTACAATATCTATTTGTAGGCATTATGTTTTCCCCTTCATTAAATAGATTTTCTGTTTATACACCTAATATATACAAATAACGCTTTTCTGAGTTGTGTTTGATAAAGTAGTTTAGGTACACTAAACTTTAAAATCTAACAACTATATGGAGCAAGTCTATTTTCTTGAGACAAACTTGTTGTTTTTTAAGTAAAATCTCAGTAAACTTTTACGACCCTTTTTTATTCCAATCCTGGGGGATATAGCTATTTGGCTTTCATTTATCAACTTAAAACTGCTCAATTTATAGGCTAATGAGCTAAAAGACAATTTTATATCATTATAAAATTTATCCGTATCTAACATAAAAATACCTTCTTTTATGCTAGTAAGATTTTTGCCATTATGCTCTTTTCTTATATTAAGTGCCATCGTAAGTTTTCCTGGACCATTTGTTAGCTCAATAATTTTCTCATTTTTCCTTCTCTCCATCATATTTTGAATACCGAATAGTGGTTCAATTGCTCTTATCAGGACAGCTCCTGGATTTCCAAATTTCTCAGTTACAGCATTTAATAAATAATAATTTCCATAACAAAAATAAACATACGCGATCCCAGGATTTTCAAACATTATTCTTGATCTTGGAGTTATCCCATTAGAAGCATGACTAGCAGGGTCATTTGTGCCATAATAAGCTTCGTCTTCCACTATAATCCCACCACAAAAATTATCAAGCTCCCCAACTATTAATATTTTCCCTAAAAGCTCTTTTGCAACAATCGCAGTATCTCTTTCATAAAATTCTCTGCTTAAAACATTATTTTCATAAAAAACCTTATCTCTTATATTATCTGTATTATCATTTTCTATTTCCGCCTCTACCATTTTAGCAACACTAAACCCTTTTCTTTAATAATCCAAATAATTATTTTTTATAACATTATTTTAAAAAATAAGAATATTATCTTAAATAGAGATAATATCTGGCTTCATATTACCTCATATTACTTTATATTAATAAATATTATCCTGCTCTAATATTATTTGTCTATAACTTCAATTATTTAGCCTCAATAATATCCATACTGTTTAAATAAATATTATAAATCATGTATCAGCCCTAGACTTTTTAAAGATTTTAAAAAAGATGAACTTTTACTTTTAACAATTAATATTCGCTATTTATATTTAATATCTATTATTTTTCGAAGCAAAAAAGTTAAAAAATTAACACCTTAACAAATTAATTTATGCTATTGACTATTTAGATAAATATGTGTTTAATATAACTACTAGTAGTTATTAGGATTGATCTTGCTGAAATCTTACTAAAATATGTTTTTGTTAAATAAAAAGCCAAATAACAATGGCAATTTTAAAAATTTAGATGGAAGGAATACAAATAAGAATAACTAGAAGGATAATTATAATAAATTTACTCTTATTTTTACTAGTTGCATTTATCCCCTTTGTAGCTCCAAACTCAAAAATTTTTGCAGATAATTTTCAGTTACCATTAATAATTCCATTAGAAGGTGATATATCAGTAGAATTTAGAGAAGAATATTATGATCAAAATGACAAAGTCACAAGAAAACACACTGGAGTCGATATCAATGGAAAATATTCTCAAGAAGTAATTGCCTCGGGAGACGGGATAGTAACTTATATAGGTTTTTCCCCTATAGGAGGAAGAACAATAGTCATAAAACATAACGACAAATTAAAGACAACATATTTAAACTTAAAAGATATTTTTGTTTTGCCAAATCAAAAGGTTAAACAAGGACAAGTAATTGCAAAAATTGGTTCTAAGGATGATCCTTCAAATCTAGAATTTCATCTACATTTTGGAATAATTTTTGATGATTTTTATCTCGATCCTGTTGATTTATTTAATATAAATTATAAAAATATATCTAAATATTTAAGACTTCAATACATTGAAAATGACTTTAGGATTAACTATATTAAATAAAATTACTTAAACTATCAAAACTTAAAACTATTTAAGTTCTCTTCTTAGCTTCCTTAATTTATAATTTAAATCATCTTTTCCACCTGAATCAGAACTACTTCTTGGCCTAAAACTACTTTTAGAATCATTTCTCCTGTAATCGCTTCTTCTAACCTCATCTCGCGCTTCATTAACAATCAAAGTTCTGTTTTTAAAAGTGGACTGGTTTAAGCTTTTTGCCGCATTCTCTGCACTTTCTTCAGCAGCCATTTCAACAAATGCAAATCCTCTTGCTTTCCCTTCAGCAGTTTTGATAATCTTAACAGACTCAACTTCACCATAAGCTGCAAATAAATCTTTTAGTTCTTGATCTGAAGTTGCATAGTCAAGATTTCCCACATAAAGTTTTTTGTTCAATTGATTTCCTTCCTTTGGATTAATAAAATACTGGGGATTAGAAAATAATATACAAAACTTGTTGGACAGAATGTTTAAATTAAATTATTTTAATATAGTCTGTTATTTCTATATATTATCCCTAAAATTCCTCTTTATAATAAAACTGAAACTTATTATAAGCACTAAGCTAAATAAAAACAACTAAAATTATTGTTTAAAAATCACCAATTAATTCAAAATATGTAACTAATTATCAAATATAAATACATAATATCTATAAAATAGCTTTTTAGCTTCTTTAAAATATGTGTAACATAAGTCTAAACATAAATTTCTTAAATTTATAAATTCTGTTTTTGGTAATACTTATCAAGTCGTTCTCTACAAATCTTTTTTTCCTCTTCGGTAAATAAATCATCATATTTCTCATCTAAAATAAGAGATTCAAATGCCAAATCAAGCCTGTTTTTTTGGCTAAGTTTACTTAATCTATTAACATCTTCTTTTTTATATATTACTGCTCTTTTGGCAACTTCAAACCCACCTCTCTCTTTTTGTAAAACTTCCAACATATAAGTATCGTAGTTCATCTCTTTTTTTAGCTTTTTTAAAAGTATTGCCATATCTTTATTAAAACTTTTTATTAATCTTAGTAATTTCTCATTCTCATTTACCATTAAATCCTCCAAAAAATAAGTAATTAAATTTATTAATTTATAAAGAAATAAGTTTTTTATGAACTATTAAAATAAGACTGAATATACGAAAATTCATCATCTACCTTTTGCGATATACTATTTTTGTCAACTCCAAACTCTATTATATTTAAAGTGGCACTTATTTTATTAAAAGTTTTTCTTAAAAAACCCTTAATTTTAGGTTTTTCTTCACAATTACTTATATTAACTTGAAGATAATCTTCCCCGTCCGTTGTAGCAATAAAATTAATGTGACCTATTTCCTCACACCCATTATCTTTAAGAAAATTAACCAGCTTATAAAAAAGTTCAGTGATTTTTTTTATAAACTCGTCTTCTAAAATAGGTCTTAGAGAAGTAATAATTAATTTTTTAGTTAATATTACAGAATCTGATTGTTCCATCTAAAAATAAAAAAATTAAAAAGTAATTTAAACTTACTTTATTTCAAAAAGAATAAAAATGCAATTTTTTTGTTAAATCAGGTTCCTTGCTCTTTAAAACATATTTATAAATAGCTTTCCCCAAGCCAGATTTATAATTTTCTTCAGTAACTATATCAGAAATTTTTATAAGTTCTGGATAAGAATTTTTAACTGCAATCTTAAGCCCAGCTTCCTTAAATAAGCTTATATCATTATGGCTATCTCCAAAAGCAACCACTTCCTCTTTTTTAATTCCAAGAAAATTTATTAATTTTTTTAAAGCATTGCCTTTTAAAGCCTTGATATTTAAAATATCAAAAAAGTACTTACCTGAACGGACAACCTGCATCCTTGAACCAAACTCTTTTCTTATATATGCGTCTAAAGGATCTTCTTCGGGAATTGGAATTGATATACTAACAGCCTTTTTAGCATATTCATCGCTAAGCAAGTTTTTGACTTTTATTAATTTCTCACCAACATCCATTATGTATTTCATTGTAGGCAAATACTCCTGATAATATATACTCCCTTCCTGTGTTGCAACAACTGGTTCATAACCCATATTCCTAACCTTGCTTATTATCTCATAATAAAATTTTACTGGGATACGAATAATATCAATAATTTCCATTTTTGGGGTAATTAAAACAGCTCCACCTAAAGTTATTTGCGGAAGACTTAAATCAAAATAATCCACTAAATAGCTAATAGAATGAAAAGATTTTCCTGTAGCAATCACAACATTTATGCCTGATTTCAGACAATCTTCTATTGCTCTTTTGTTTAATTCTGAAAGACTGGAATTATGATCAAGCAACGTCCCGTCTACATCAGTAACAAGCAGTTTATACATTTTTAATCTTAAAGTTAAACTTAAAAAAAACTGATTTATTTTTAAACTTTATGGGTTGACAAACCAAAACAATCTTCTGCAGCCTCCATTATTGCCTCAGATAGAGTAGGATGAGCATGAATAGTTTGAGGAATAAAATCAACAGTTAACTCCCCGCTCATAGCTAAAGTAACCTCATGTATTAAATCTGAAGCCCTAGGTCCTATTATGGTTGAACCCAATATCTCACCTGTGCTAGAGTCAGTGAATATTTTTACAAAACCCTCAGTTTCCTGCATAGTAAAAGCTTTCCCACTACTCTTAAATGGGAATAATCCAACGCAAACTTTATATCCCTTCTCCTCAGCTTGTTTTTTACCCAACCCAACCGTTCCTATTTCTGGTTGAGTATAAATAGCTGATGGTACAACATCATATTTCATTTCCTTGTCCTTGCCCAGTATATTTTCTACTGCAACTAAACCTTCACTTGAAGCAACATGGGCAAGCTGGTACTCTCCAACAACATCACCAATTGCATAAATATTTTTAATATTTGTTCTTAAATATTTATCAACTTTTATAAAACCTTTATTATCTAATTCAATATTTACTTCCTTCAAACCAATATTTTCAGTGTTTGGTTTTCTACCAACTGAAACTAATATTTTATCAACAGTTACTTTTTCTCCATTACTTAGCAAGCAATTATATTTATTATTTTCTTTTCCTACATTTTCTACCGTAACATCCGTAATGACATTAATACCTTTTTTAACAAAAATTTTTCTTAAAAGCTCAGAAACCTCTTCGTCCTCATTAAAAAGTATCCTAGGCATAACCTCTACAATCGTAACTTTAGTCCCGAGTGTAGAAAAAATATTAGAAAATTCGCAACCTACAACTCCGCCTCCAACAACTAACATTGTCTCAGGTAATTTCTTTAAACTTAAAATTCCAATATTATCTAAAATACCTTCGTTATCTAAAATAAACGGAGGTACGCTTGATGCATAAGATCCGGTAGAAATTATTATATTTTTTGCATTTATTTCTATATCTTTTCCATTATTTCCTTTTATAAACATCTTATTTTGGCTTAAAAGCTTTCCTTGTCCCCTGACTATTTCTATTTGATTCTTTTTAAAGTTATATTCAAGACCATTTCTTAAGACATTTACTACCGTATCTTTTCTTGCCATAACTTTACTAAAATCAATATCCATTTCTGCAATATCTATGCCAAGCTCTGAGGATTTTTTAATTAAACTAACAACTTCAGCAGTATGAACAAGAGCTTTAGTAGGCATACAACCCCAATTCAAGCAAACCCCTCCAAGGTTTTCCCTTTCAATTACAATCACGTCTATGCCAAGCTTTTTGGCTCTTATAGCTGCGACATATCCTCCTGGCCCTGCACCTAAAATAGCCAAATCTGTATTTTTAATTTCCAACAATTTCTCCTTTCACATTTTCGTAACTTTGGATTTAACAAAAAACAAAAAGGGACTGCTAATAAAACGCTAACCACTTTATTAGTCACTTTTCTTTTTTTAGAACTTCAATGATTTCTTTCATAACCTTTTTGGGCTCTTTAAAAAGCCTTTTTGGAAAAAATGGAAGCAAATAAGCCAAGGCTTCCTTAAAATCTTGGGTCATCCTATGAGGTTTTGAGAGGACTCTATCAATAAAATCCTCAGTAAAAACTGTGGTTAAATGCCTTCTATCAATCTCAAATTTCCTTTTACAATTATCGCACTGAATACTTTTTAAATACTTACCAATATATGCAACAGTATGCTCAGTTTCTTCATTACAGTTTATACAAAATAATATAATTTTTGTTTCTTCGTCCCTAGCCATTTTAGCTTAAGCAAAAATAAATTGATAATTTTTAATAAAAAAGAAAATTTAGAATTTACAGAAGAAGTATACTACAAAATAAATTCTAATAAAAAACTATCCTCCCTAAATGCCCAAAATTAAATTTTAGTCATTACTACAAAATCAATAACTCGGGATTTTCAATATATTCCTTTACCCTTGCAAGAAATTTTGCAGCAAGTGCACCATCTATTATTCTGTGATCTACACCAACTCCAACCTCCATGAGAGTTTTTATCTCAACTTTACCATTTATAGCAACAGGGCTTTCATACATTTCAGAAACCATAAGAATTGCAGCCTGTGGAGGATTTATAATTGCTGTAAATGATCTAAC
>Ga0255345_1006679_pt1 | contig 11123 bp, 15 predicted proteins | sample wastewater_treat_6_FD_192415 | JGI IMG/M metagenome (GOLD analysis project Ga0255345, IMG submission 192415) | Wastewater microbial communities from Lulu Island WWTP, Vancouver, Canada - plant20 | ecosystem: Engineered > WWTP > Wastewater > Unclassified | place: Canada: Vancouver, British... | reverse complement strand
ATCGGAGGCAGTGATTATGGCCGGCGAAGGACACCCGCGAGGGGAGAACGGGGGCGGCGGGCCCAAGACGGAGGCGGGCAGGGCGCGGGCACTTGCGAACCTGCAGAGCCCACCGGAGAAGCTGGCAGCGACCAAGCACGGCCTGGGCCGCTTCCTGTCATCGGCAATAGCGCCTCCCTGCCGCGTCTGCATAGCGCGAACAACCTGTGACCGCTTCCGCGACGGTGACGCGACCTGCATTGTGGCGGAGGAATACCAGGCGCAGGTGATAGCGGACCTGATGGTCCTGCCGCAGATACAGGCGGAAGATGAACCCATTGTGCGGGAATACAGCAAGTGGGCGACGGCGCTGCTGATTCTCGACAAGTACATAGCGAACGCCTCCCCTCTCCTGCCGGGGAGCGATCAGGGCTTCGTTGACGTGCAACCGGCACTCAAAGAGCGGGTGAAGATCAGCTCACACCTGCTCAAGTGTGCGGATGCGCTGGGCCTGTCACCAGCGGCGCGGGCGAAGCTCAAGGTGAGTGACCGCAAAGACAACCTGCCGGCCATATACGCGGCGGCGCTGGCAGCGGCAAGTGAGGCGCGGAACGCGGGCGCGGTTGATGCTGACTTCACGGAGGAACACAATGGCAGCCGGTGACAAGAGCGTATTCTGCGGTGACAAGATGTACCGGGCGCGTCCAGTGGGGCAGCAGATAGAGGTGGAGGAGGTCTTCGACGTGGGACCGCCGGAGTTGCTATTCCGGGTGACGCGTGAGGAGTGGCGGTGCATTCGCGAGGTTGTGGGGACGGCGGCCGGGATGATCCAGGCGGCAAGGTATAGGGCGGGCAACGCGGCAGAGTAGACCCTACCCCTTGCCGATACGGTTTCGACGCGAAATTGAGGCCTTCTGACTCAACAGCGAGGCAAAGGAGCGGATCACGGTGGCAAAGGACAACAGACACTTCGCCTGCCCGGTCTGCGGTGACAGCATCCTGCGGATCGGGGACCGCTGTGGAATGTGCGGGCACTACTGCACAGAGGCGCGGATACAGGCGCGGGAGTTGCAGCGACGCGAGGACGGGGAGCGATGAAGGACGGTTACGACGGCAATACCTATGCCTGCCTCCACTGCCGGGGCGCGTGGGTACGGATCGGGGAGGCCTGCCCCAAGTGCGGGAAGGCACTCGACGAAGCGCCCGGAGGTCCTCCCAAGCGGCGGCGGGCCTGCGATGGCCTGCCCCTGTCTGCAGTGTGCCGGCGGATGCTACCGGCGATTAGCAGCGACGTGGTGAGGGGCGCTTTTGAGTGGCTGGCAGATCGGATGGAGGAACAGGAGCGATGATACACCTGCGGCGAAAGTTGAGTGACGGAACCCTGTTGGAGGGGCAAGCCCTGGGCACCTACATTCCACGGCGGCGCGGTTATCGCCACTGGCAGGACGCGTTCTCCTGCGCCCTCTGTCTCGCGAAGCAACTGCCAGACCTGGGCCTGCAACTTGCGTGGGATCAGGGCAAGGAACTTGCGAAGCTGATACCTGCCGACGTGGACCTGATAGCGTACCCTCCAGCAAGCCGGGCACGGCGGGCGGCGGGCTTCTACTTCGCCGGGGAGTTGGCCGTCGCGACGGTGGAATACCTCACCGGGCACCCGGCAACAGGCGAGGGCGGGCGGAACGTCCACTTGGCGCGGCCTCTACGCTGGCAGCAGGAGCAGATCGAGGGGGCGGGCGCGGCGAAGCAGATCATGCACCAGGGCGGGCAAGGCCGGAAGCTCGGGCGCGTGGTTGAGGTGTTGGAGGACTTGACGGGGCGGCGGGCCTGCATCATAGACGATTTAGCTACCACGCTGGCAACTGCGGCAGTGACGGCGGAAGCACTCTATCGGGCGGGCGCGGAGAGTGTCTGCGTGGTGACGCTGGCAGCGACGGAACGGACGGAGAAGCGGCCGGCGGAGGAGCGCGAGCGGGTAGCGTGGCGGGCACAGGCGAAGCGACTTCGAAATTCTCGTTGACATGCGCTGAGCCTTACCCGTATAGTACCCGTATACGGTGACTATATGGACAAGGAGGAATGAACAATGCGTAAGGAGTTGTACATTTCAGAAGGCGACATACAGGTTTTTGAGCGCGTCAAGGAACTAGCGGGGGAGCAGAGTATGAGTGCGGTCGTTATGGCCGCACTGCGGGAATGGCTGGAACGCAGGGAATCAACGGACGTCGAGGCCGAGGTTTACGAGGTGCAACCACGGCAGGACAAGCGGGCGACTGACCAGGCAGTGAAGTTTCGCGGAGTGCTATTAGCCGAAGAGAACTGGTCCAAAGGCGGGGCGGCAGTGAGCTATGAACTCTACCGCACAACTGGCGGTAACATTGTGGCAGTCCATCGGGACGAGGAATTCGAGACTCCCGGCGGCGAGGTTGTGGACTTGGTTGCCGTGGATGTATTCGCCGACATGGATTCAGTAACGCGAGTGAGCGATCAGAACTTCCTTATCGGCGGCGCGGAGAATGGCGAGGTCGCGGTACCCCTGAAGTTGTGGGAGAACGCGAAAGCGACTATTGGCGAGCTTGAGCCGCGTTGGATTGAGTAGCACAGACCGGAAGGAACCACAACGAGCAAGCGGGCCTCGGCAGACTGCCGGGGCCGCTTCGTTTCGCAAACAGTAGACCCTGAGCATTGCAGCAACGAAAGCGGCGCGTCCTGGGCAATCCTGGGCGCGTTTTTGGTGAGTGTTGACCATGACTTTAGCGAAGCAGCTACAGCGATGGCAGGCAGACGCGGTCGCCTGGGCGGAGGAGAATGTTCACGTCAAGGACCCCACCACCGGGATCCTCGGGCCGGTGCGGTTTCAGGATCACCAGCGGGCTTTTCTGCGGGCGGCGACGGAACGGGGGGCGGAGGGCTTCTTTCGCTATAAGGTGGCGGTTGCGAGCTGGCCTAAGCGCGAGGGCAAGACCCTGTGTGTGGCGATCATCCTCGCGTGGCGGCTGGCCTGTTTTGAGCAGCAGCGGTGCGGCGTCCTTGCCAACAGCGAGCGGCAGGCGCAGTCAAACATCTTTGACGCCTGCGGGGGATTCTTCCGCGACAGTCCGAACCTCAAGGGTTTGGTGCCGGATGACTGTGACGGGACCCGCAAGCTGACGGTGCCGGCGACGGGGAGCAGTGTGGAGGCGTATCCCTGCAACCATCGGACGGTCCAGGGCACCCGCTTCGACCTGCTGGCCTGCGATGAGTTACACGCGGCGGATGACGGCGGGAAGGCCTTCGTGTTTGCGAGCCAACAGACGGAGGCGGTTGACGCGCAGGTTCTCATTTCGTCACAGGCGGGGGCACCCGTCGAAAGTAACCCGCTGTGGCGACTGTACCAGGCGGATGAGGACTTCATCCTGTTTGACTACCGGCAGGACGTGGTGACACCGTGGGCGCGGGATCGGGCGGAGAAGGCGCGGGCGGAGTTGACGGCGGGGGAATATGATTACCTGTGGCGGAACTGTTGGGGCGCGACCGGCCTGCGGCTGTTTCCGACCGCGGAGGTCGAGGCGGCGGCGCTGGAGTATGCGGAGCCGCGGACGCGGGAAGAGTGGCAGGCGCTTGTGGAGGAATGGGGGCTGGAGGAAGCAGCCTGTACCATCGGCGCGGGACTGGACCGGGCGGGCGTGGGGCGCAAGGGAGACCGCAGTGTTTGGTCCGTGGTGGCGATGTTCACCGGTGAGGCGTTGGAGGAGCCACTTTTCCGCGTGGTTATGTGTCGAGTGTTGCCGACCGGCTGTGAGGCGGAGGTGTTGAATGCGGCACAGGATACGGAGGCGGTCTTCGGACACCCCGCGGCTACCCTCTTTGAGCAGTACGGATGCGGTGACATCGTCGAGAGGGTGAGAGGGGCGGAACTGGTATCGCCGACGAACCCGAGACAGGCGACACTCTTCAACCGGCTAACGCGGCTGCTACGGGAAGGGCGCCTGGGCTTCCCTGCCGGCGCGGGGCTCGATCACAACACGGGCACGGGCGGCTTGCTCAAGTCCGAGTTGATAAACGTCGAGTATGACTGCGAACGCGGCGGCGCGGATGGTACGGTGTTGACGCGGTGGTGTACACAGCGGGGGCACGATGACACTGTGTATTCCGTTGCCTGGGCAGCGGAGGCGGCAGCAACGCACGAGGCGGCGAAGGTGGTGATTGAGGTTTGGTGAGACCGGGAAACAAGCGGGAACTCTGAGGCCCTGGCAGCGATTGCCGGGGCCTCTTCGTTTGGGAGGAAGATAAGCATGAAGAAGCTACTGTGGTGCGTTTTGGCGCTGGCAGTGGTGACGGTTGCGGCGGTGCTTGTGGCGGGGCGGCGGGAGACACCGAAGCAGGATGATGGAACGCGGCGCCGGCCCTCTCCCCTATCACGTCAACAGCCGCGCACTTCTACGGCGCGCACCGGCCGCCCGGTCAGTTCCTCGAGGGCCGCCCGGATCGCCGCCTCGTGCCGCGGTATGACCTTGCAGAAGAAGGCAACGGGCGTCGCCACCGTGGCCACGTCAGAGGTAAATGGTAGGATGAACGCGCTAGCTAGGGCAAGGCTGCCCTCTCCCCTCTCCTCCAGCAATTCGCGCGTCCGCTGCCACAACTCGCGCGTCGCGTCGTCAATGCCAAGGCGATCCTCAAGCTCACGCCGCTGGGCCGCCGCCTCTTCCCTATCGCGCTCCTGCTCCTGGGCCTGCTGCCGAGCTCGATCCTGCTCCGCCTGGTCTTGCGCTTCCCGCGTCGCGGCCTCTTCCGACGGCGTCTTGAACCACTCAGGGATAACCCAGTCGCCCGAACGAATCGCCGACACCAGCCAAGCCGCGGGAGTTTCCTTCGGCACCCACCCGCCGCGCAGTCTGTGCTCTGTGTACGCGAGCCAGCGATCCACGACCTCGGGACCGTGTTGCTTGAGCAGAGTTTGCCCTGTGGACTTTGCCACGCCGAGGGCGGCGAGCCTGTCCGCCAGGGCGAGGGGATCTTCGCCGTTTGCCTTCTCAGGTCCAGAAGAAGCAACAACAACAGTCGTTTTTCGGCTTGCTATGCCGCGCTCGCTTAGCTCTTGTTGTTGTTTAGTATGAGTCTCTAAGTCTTGTTCTTTATGGGAGCGGCCATTTTTGGCCGGTCTGAGCGGCCATTTTTGGCCGGTCTGAGCGGCCATTTTTGGCCGGTCAGGAATTGGGCGGTTCTGAAGGCTCTTGATGATGTACTGGTTAGGCCGTCCGAGCCCCAGCCTTTCGACTGCTATGTACCCGGCCGTCTCAAGGTCTGCCAAGTGCCGGCGGATCGTCCGTTCGCCGCCTCCGAGCTGCTGCGCCATCACGGTCTGCCCCGGCGCACCGCCGAACCGCCAGGCGTACCACAATAGAGCCCCATAGGTCATCTTTGCGCCCGCCGTCAGGTCCGGATCGAAGACCACCACGACGGGGACCTGAACAAACCCCTCCGCGAGCACCTGATCTTCAATCACTATCGGCGACAGCTCGTCAGGCATTGTCCGCCTCTTCCGCGTCTGTTTCTACGTCGTGTGCTTCATTATCCCAGAAGGCAGCCCGTCACGCGCTGTCCGCGCCGTTGCCGCCCCCTGTCAGTCTTTGCCACCACGTTCGCCGCTCGACAGGCGCCGGGGGAAGCGCCCTTGAAGTAAGCAGTCTAACCTGCTCCTGCAGGAAAGATACCTGCCCCTGCAGGGCTTCTATCGTCACAGTCTGCGCCCTTATTGTCTCAGCTTGCCCGTCACAGGTTGCCGCAAGCCTTGCCACCTCTGCCAATGCTTGCTCGTCCTGCTCCTGTGCCAGTCCTATGACGGCCGGTGGCGTGTCATTCGGAATGCCATCCGCTGTCATAGACAAGCCGCTCACCTGTGCCCACCTTGCTACCTCTGAGCCGTCAAGAAGGGTGACGTCCTGCTTGCCACGTCGCTGCTTGGTCGCCGAAAGCTCGCCTTCGGCGATCCGCCGGCGGATCGTCCTGGTTGAAACTCCGAGGGCGTCTGCTGCCTGCCTGATTGTTAGTAGGGAAGAGGTGCTCATGGCCGCGCCTTAGTCGAAGAGTGTCGGCTGCTGCTTCTGTGAGGGGCATCCCTGAGCAAGCCATTCCTCCAGAACTTCGGAGCGAAAGCGCCAGTTGTGCCCCAGCTTGACCGCCGGTACTTCTCCCGCTCGCGCCTTCCGCCTCAGCACCTCAAGGTTGATTCTGAGGTACTTGGCAGTCTCTTCTGCTGTCCAAAGAGCCATCTCGTGAACTCCTGCGGAGTAGTGTTCTGTAGTGGATAGTAGTGTCTATTCCGGCTATTGTCAAGATGTTGAGGGCGGGCCTACTGGTTGACAGATTAGAGCAGGATATGCGAGGGAGGAAGATCAATTGGTGCCGATAGCACATCACTATGGGGGCGATTCGATGAACGATTACAGCTACATCTTTCAAGAGCCTTGTGCGGCCAGACGCCAAAGAGCAAGCCCTGACGGATGCCCTCGCCAAACTCGACGAATGGGCGGCGGCGGCGTGAGAAAAGAGCGAGAGGCGACTGCCTACCACGAAGCCGGGCATGCAGTTGCATGCGTAGTGTTGCGGCTTCCAGTTGTAAGCGTTGACATTGTGCCGCAGGAAGACCGCCTCGGGTACTGTCGGTTTGATAGACCCGACCCTGACGGGGCACCTACATGGCAGCGGGACCATTTTCTGCGGGATCACCTGACGATCATTTTGGCCGGGCCCGCGGCTGAGATACGGAGATTCCCCGGCCACCGGTGGTGCATCTTCCTGGGGGATTCGGATGATATCGCCTGTGCCCGGACCGAGCACCAGGCGTTGCATGAGACAAACCCGCAGATGGCTGGAGAGGATTGGGATGATTGGTTTCGCGTCGCGCAGGGTCTCGTGAAGGACGAGTGGCAGGCTATCACGGCCGTCGCCACTGCCCTGCTTGAGCGCGGCGAACTCACCGGCGAAGAAGTGAAACAGATCATCGGCGGCGGCGGGACCCCATGAAGGGCTGAACTGAGGGCGATCCACGGCGGGCCGAAGAGGGGCATTTCGATACGCCAAAAGAAATGGCCGCCAAACCTATTGACAGGCCCCATCCCCTGTGGTAGAGTAACAATCAGAGCAGCATCTACCACGAAGAGGTCAGTCATGGAATTCGAATCTGAACGCTACAGACAACTGATGGCACGGTGCGGCCTGCTCCTGCAGGAAGTCGCTGACGAGGCGGGCCTGACTGTCTCGCATATCCGCAGACTTCTGAGCGGCGAACGCCAGTTGACGCCTCGGGTGGCAGGGATAATCTTGCGGATGGCAGGGGAGCGGGTAGAGCGGGCCGACAGACTATACGAGGCGGCGCGGATCATCGGCGAACTGGCGGAAATCGCCGGTGACGAGAAGCGCAGTCAGCGCCTCTTCGAGACCAGCGACCTCCTCAAAGAGCTTGCCCAAGCACAGACCGCACAGCGACGTGTTCACCAATTCAAAGTTGCTCCTGGGTGGGAGGACATGGACCCTGCGAAGATCATCTATGACCTCTCGGGCAAGCCTCTGTTCGGCGAGGGTACCGTGGAAGCGGACCCTGATGGGGCTGTTGAAATGACGATCACACTGCCGGAGGAAGAAGCAAAGTGAGCATGGAGACCGGCGTCACTACCCACCGACCCAAGCGCCCTTCTCTGCAATCCCTGGGCAACTGGCTGGATAACCAGATAGCGGCACAGGAGCGGATAGGGCAAAAACTCGAAGCCCCTATTGAGGAACTGACACCCGAAGAGGTTGCGCGTCTACCGCGTCACCTTCGCGGCTGCAGAACCCCTCACGCCACACTGTACGCCGTGAATGGCGAACTACTGCAGGAACTGCGGCGCGATCATGAAGAGGAACTTGCCCGGCTGCAGGCGCTTCGCGACAAGTGGCAGCCGATGCTCTACCCCACAAGCAAATAACGCGGGCCTGACCGTTAGAAGCGGCGGCGATCCTACACCTCAAGACACCTGTCACCACTACTGCTTGAGGGTAGGACGCCAAAGACCCAGACCACATAGAGCCTCGCCACCCGGCGGGGCTTCTCGATTCTTCGGTGTCTCTCGTCCAGCACCGAAGCACAGCAAAGGCCACTGGTGGAGGCGAGGGGCGGATAAAACAGCGCAGCCTCGCCCTATGGGGTCCTGCCAGTGGTAACGGTGCCGACGGTCTCTCCTCCGTCGGCACCCCTTTTTCAGAACCAACCGCTACGGCGGTTGTTCACGACGGTCCCGCTCAACCGTCAACCTAACCGGGGCAGCTCGCCATTCGGAGCCCAATCCGAGGCGGGCTGCTTGCCGGTTGGGGCAAAGCCTGCAGTCCAGGAGACCAATCCCGGAGGCCAACGGAGCGAGACCAGGCGGGCAGACGTCGAGAGCGCGGCAGCTACCCGGCACAAACCGACACTGACAAGGAAAACATCATGAAAACGGATGAACTGATTGCGCGGCATTTCGGGATCGAAATCGGTGAAATCACTGACGCTCACCGGCAGAAGTGGCATGAGATCGAGATTGACTGCCAGCGGAATTCTGCCGCGAAGGGATGGGCAGCGATGCATGCGGGCGTGGACCCCGAGGAGGGGCGCGAGGAACGCGCACAGCGGCACGACCGCCTGAGCCGGATCAAGGCCCTGCCGGAACTGGAGCGGGCCATTCTCGAGCCCAACGAGGCCGGGGACACGGATCACGCTGACCTCGCCAAGACCTGGGATGAACTGTACCTGCTGAGTGCTATCAAGTTTGGCACCACGAAGCAGGGCGATATCAACGTGCCGGCGCGGGGCGTCAAGAACCTCGACTACTGGCAGCGCCTCGAAGAGGAACTGCCGCACGTCGCGAAGGCGATCAGCACGGCGACCGCCGGCAGTGGGCTGGAGTGGGCGCCGACCGCCTATTCCGCGAACATGCTGGAGGCGGTGCGGCATAACCTGAATGTCACGAACCTCTTCCCGTCGATGCCCATGACCGGGAAGAGCATGGTCCTGCCCTTCGCCCTCACCGGCGGTTCCGCGTACCTGCAGGGCGAGTCCACCAGTGACGACCCTGCGATGTATGCCACCACCACCGGCACCACGGCGGACCGGACGGCGACCGCTAAGAAGTGTGTCGCCAATCAGATCGTATCGGATGAAGCCGACGAGGACGCGATAGTGTCCTGCATCCCGCAGATTCAGGAGTACGGGGCGCGGCTGCTTGCTGAGCAGATCGAAATGGCCGTTCTCAACGGTGACACCACGCCCGCCCACATGGATGCCGACGTCACCTCGCCCATTGACTTCCGGCGGGCCTGGGATGGCCTGCGGCACCAGGCGCTTGTGACGGCGAACGGGGCCAACCAGTCCCTCGCGACCTTCGGCGGCGATACCGTCCTGAGCCTCTTCACGGCGATGGATCAGCAGTACGTGCAGAACCCTGCCGACTGTGTGATTATCATCCCGTCGAAGTTGCGGGCGAAGTGGCTGACGATGGTCACCAATTCGACGGACAAACTGCCGGTATATCAGCCGGCAACGGCGCGGGGCGATACCACCCTCGCCACGGGCGCGATTGCCGACTTCTACGGGACCCCCGTGGTGATGACCGGCTACATGGACCTGTCGGATAGCAGCGGCTATGACACCGGATCGGGCACCGCGGGCTCCTGCCTCGTCACCTCCCGCCGGGCCTGGCAGTTGATGGTCCGCAAGGATATCAGCATCGAAGTCGAGCGCGTCGCCCGCAAGGGTATCAGCTACGTCATTAGCACCTGGCGCGGAGACTTCCTTCGCACGGCACCCGCGACGGACCTGCATACCGCCCTCGGCTACAACATCGGCCTGTAGCACCCGACCGGGGACCGTGGGCGCGGGCCTGCGGTCCCCTTCCCTGAAAGGATACGATCATGACCGAGACTTTTGTGAACATAGTGCTTGAGGACATTCCCGCGACCGCTGACCTGGGCGGCAGAAAATACTACGGAACCCTGCCGGCGGGCTATCTGTGGGAGCTGCAGGAGAGTTACCTGTACCTCGACACGGACAAGGCGGCAAGCGCAGCCGCCTGCCTCTTGTGGGGCCTGTACGATGCCAGCGGAAACCGGATGGCAGTGGCCTCCGGCGCGGGCGCGTTGACGCAGGCGAATGTGATGACCAAGAGCGCCGTGTACACCACCGTTGACGCTTCGGCGGCGGCGGCGCAGGTGTATGCCACCTATGAGACCAGCGGCGCGGGGGAGAACGTAGGAGAGGGCGTCCGTATCTGCGCCCGGTTCAAGGCGATCCGGCCGGGTGTGGCTGCATAGCACCACACGAAAAGCACAGACAGGGCCTCGGCACTCCGCCGGGGCCTTGTCATTTCTACGGGAGGAAGATCATGCAGACACCTAACGCACAGCCGCCGACCTCTGAGCAGGTCCAAGGCTGGAAGCAAGCCTATCACACCGTCGCAGCAGCGGCAGTGGCGGACATTCTGGCAAGCCTGCGGCCGGCACAGCAGGCGCAACAGCCTAAGTCGGCAGCATAGACCGGGAGCAGATCATGGCAAGCATGAGAAGCCAAGTGGACCCGCCGGGGCGGGCACCAAGCAAACCTCCCGGCGATTGGCAAAGCAATATGAGCGATGGCCCACAACTCGAACTAATCCCGCCACGCGACGACACGGCGGAACAGCAGACCCTTGGCTGTTGCATGGAAGCCCTCGACGGAGCAGAGGCAGCGGAAATCGCCTTCTCCATCGTCACACCGGAGGACTTTTACCGCACCTATCACAAGCAGATCGCCCGGGCGGTTCACCACTGCTGGAAGAACGACGGTTTCATAACCCTGCCGACCGTCACAGCCGAACTCAGGCGGCGGAACGAACTTGAAGAAGTCGGGGGCATGGATTACCTCAAGTGGCTAATCGCAGAGGTAGGACTTGGGGGCAAGTACGTTCGCCGCTATGCGACCATCGTTGCAGAGAAGGCCCTTCTGCGGGGCTTGATGCGGGCAGGCAGTGAACTGCTGGCCCTGGGCGCGTCAAACCCGAGCGACGTGGGCGAAGCCTTCACCAGGGCGTCAAGCCTGCTGGAGCCGCTACAGGTCCGTATACAGCCACCGGAGCCGCCGGCACTGCGGACGCTGGCGGAAATTGACAACACCCCTC
>Ga0255345_1006672_pt1 | contig 11127 bp, 8 predicted proteins | sample wastewater_treat_6_FD_192415 | JGI IMG/M metagenome (GOLD analysis project Ga0255345, IMG submission 192415) | Wastewater microbial communities from Lulu Island WWTP, Vancouver, Canada - plant20 | ecosystem: Engineered > WWTP > Wastewater > Unclassified | place: Canada: Vancouver, British... | reverse complement strand
CGTCATCAATTGCTTTCCAATCTTCTATTTTTTCCATATTAAAAACTTTAACATCTCTGTCAATATTCTTTATCATTCCGCTTAAAACTTTCTGGGGACCAAATTCAATAAAATATCCCACTCCATCTTGGATCATTCTTCTAACACAATCCACCCATAGAACAGGAGAAATAACTTGTTTTGCCAGTTTTTCTTTGCTTATCTGTCCTGAAGTATTAGGCAAGGCATCCACATTAGAGATTAGAGGAATAGTGGCATCTTTAAAAGGAATGTTTTCCATCTCCTGAGCTAACCATAAACTGGCTTTATGAATAAGGGGGGTATGAAAAGGACCACCTACAATTAGAGGAACAACTCTTTTTGCACCTTTTGCTTTTGCCAATTCGCTTGCTTTTGCCACTCCTGATTCAGTTCCAGAAATAACCGTCTGAGCTGGGGTATTAAAATTTACTGCTTTGACTAATCCTTCTTTTTCTGCTTCCTCACATATTTCTATCACTGTCTGAGGATCCAATCCCATCACTGCTGCCATAGCAAAAGGGTTTCCTTCATTAGCTTTTATCATAAACTCACCGCGTTTATAAACCAAATGCATAGCATCATTCCAAGAAAGAGTTCCATTAGCTACCAGAGCAGTAATTTCTCCCAAAGAATGTCCTGCTACATAATCAGGACGAATAGGAGAGTGCTCCTCAAAACATTTCAATGCACAGATACTATGAAATAAAATTGCTGGTTGAGTGTAACGAGTTTCTTTCAAAACATCTTCTGGACCTTCTGCCATAATTTGTCTTAGATTAGTTTGATGTCTTGCATCAAATTCATCCAATACAGCAGCAAATTCTGGATAAGCAGAGATAAAATCCTGTGCCATTCCTACATATTGTGCACCCTGTCCCGGAAAAACAAAAGCTGTCTTCATACCTACACCTCAAAATCTTGCCAGAATAGCACCCCAGGTTAAACCTGCACCAAATGAAGTCAGAATAACGAGGTCACCCCGTCTAATCTTCTTATCCCTTATGGCTTCATCCAGAGCAATTGGTATGGTGGCTGAGGAAGTATTCGCATATTTTTCAATGTTTACTATAACCTTATTCATAGGAAAATGTAGCTTATCCGCTAAGCTTTCTATAATACGAATATTAGCTTGATGTGGAACAATCCAATCAATATCTTTAGCTTCCAATTTATTACGACGCAATAGCTCATCAACAGCAGCATACATAGAGCGAATAGCATTTTTGAAGATACGATTGCCTTCCATATAAATCGTGTGAAGATTCTTTTCAACCGTTTCTTGACTGGCAGGCATTCTTGAACCTCCTGCAGGTTGATATAAAAGGTCACTCTGGCTTCCATCAGCATACATAACTGAATCAATGATACGGGAAATATCATTTCTTTCTGTACGGGATATTATGGTTGCACCAGCACCATCACCAAAAAGGACGCAGGTACTACGGTCTTTGAAATTAGTAACCTTACTTAAAATTTCCACTCCAACAACCAGAATATTATGCTTTGTCCCATTTTCTATAAAATTTTTAGCCACATCAACGGAATAGAGAAATCCTGTGCAACCTGCAGAAAGGTCAAAACAGGGAATATTCTTCATTCCCAGCTTTTTCTGAAGTATACAAGCAGTAGAAGGGAAAGCATGATCTCCAGTAACCGTTCCTACTATAATCATATCTATGTCTCTATGTTTCAAGGGGGAAGCTTCCAATGCTCTTTGAGCAGCAATATAAGCTAAATCACTGGCAGCTTCTTCCGGTTCTGCATAGTGGCGTTCCATCATTCCTGTACGAGCGCGAATCCACTCATCGGTTGTATCCACTATCTTCTCAAAGTCAAAATTTGTAATTACTTTTTTTGGAACATAACTGCCAAAGGAAGTGAATTTCGCATTATGAATGGGCATAATTCTTTACCTCTCTCTAAAATAATCCTTGCTGTGTTGAACGAATCCAGATTGGACTGTTCTCACCGCAAAACGAATAGCATTTTTTATCGCTTTGGCATCACTACTACCATGACAAACGATACTTGTGCCATTTAGACCCAGAAGTAAGGCACCACCAAATTCGGTATGATCAAGTTTTCTCTTCAAAAAACTATAAGCAGGAAAAGATAATATTGCTCCTATTTTCGCTATCCAATCCTTTTCAAGTTGCTCCTTTAACATATCAAAAACCGCTCTAACCACACCTTCTATAGTCTTTAGCACCACATTTCCCACGAAACCATCACATACGATTACATCAAATTTACCGCTGAGTATCTCTTTACCTTCTATATTACCGATAAAATTGAGGTCTTTCGCTGCACTTAATAGCTCATAAGCTTCACGAGTAAGTGCATTACCTTTAGTACTTTCTTCACCAATATTTAAGAGACCTACGCGGGGATTTGGTTTTTGATAACAATAGGTGAAATAAATGCTACCTAATTGAGCAAATTGAAGAAGATTTTCAGCATCACAATCAACATTAGCGCCCATATCAAGTAGAATTGCAGGCTGTTCAATGGTAGTGGGAAGAGCTGCGGCAATAGCAGGACGAGAAACTCCCTTAATTCTGCCATAGGCAAGTAAAGAGGCAGCCATAAAAGCTCCGGAATTGCCAGCACTTAATGCAGCATCAGCTTCTCCATTTTTATGTAATTCTACCGTCTTTACCATAGAAGAATCCTTCTTCATTCTAACTGCCTCTGCGGCATGGTCATGCATCTCTATTCTTTCACTCGCATGATAGATTCTAATTCTGTTATGGTCATAGTAATACTTATCCAGTTCAGCTTGCAATATATGTTCATCTCCTACGAGGATTATCTCATTGCAGAGGTCTTCTTTAATTGCATGGATAGAACCTTCCACCTCAGGAAAAGGTGCTTTATCTGTGCCAAAAGCATCAACTGCTATACGCACTTCACTCCTTAATGGCTTTTATTTGCCTGCCATTATAAGTTCCACATTTCTCACAAAGATGATGAGGACGAACTGGTTCGCCACATTTTGCACAGGTAACTACTGTCGGTTCAGTTAATACTTTATGAGTTCTACGTTTATCTCTACGAGCTTTAGAAGTTTTTTTCTTTGGAACTGCCATTACTTTTTCCTTCCTTTTAAAATCTAAGAACAGTGTCTTTATCCGGGGAGATAAATAAAAAATTATTCTTCTCCCACTTTTTATTCAGGATTATGTGCTTTTGCATATCATATTTTATTTGTTTTGAACCTCATCTTAACTATATAATTTTTTGTCAATTAAAATAGCTATATCTAATTCTTTAGCCATTAAATAGAACTCTTTTTTCACTTACTCTTTCTACCAATATTAATCAGGATTTTCCACACTTTTTTCTCACTATCTCAACACTGGTGAGTTTACTCTAATATAGAAATAGCATTTAGTTTTACAATATAAATCGTATAAGCTCATAAATAATATAATTGAGTTATGTCATTTAATTATACTTTTTCTTCATACCGGAATAAACTTTTTCTCTAACAAATAACAGAGGTATAATGCTCAACCATCTTAAAATTCCTCCTATACCAAACACTACCTGTTCTGGTTCTAACCATCTATTACCCAATTTTTGGGGTGCAGGAAAGAAAACCCCGGTCAAGAGAGTGGAACACATCATTGCAATACCACCTAAAGCACCATAAATAGCACTATAAGTCTGTTCTTTACCTTTTCCTGCGATAGCTAAAGAGAAATTGGTGGTAGCAATAGCATTTCCTGACCACATAAATCCAGAACTTAAAGCTTCAAACCATAACAGAGAAAAGTTTTGCGGTGTCAAAAAGAGCCAGAGCATAGGATTAAACCCACCTAAGGCTACACAGATACTCATTGCCGTTTTATTGCCATATCTATCAATAAATTTCCCCCAGAATGAATAGGCTAATAAAGATGAAATGATGCTAAGTGTGTTGTATGTCTGCAATTGAATCATACTCATTTGCAGTTTTTTTAGCATAAAGGGCCCCCAAAAAGCACTACCTACACCAGTAGCTAACATCCACCAGATACCAAAAAATAGCAAGCTCCGAAAATTCTTATTTCTAAAAGCTTCAGAAAATTTCTCTCGTAAAGCCCAATCAGATTGTACCCTGTACTTTCTATCTGGTTGCTTATTTAAAATGATTAGACTAATGATACCTAAAATAGTAGCGATGATGAATACTAAAATGAGGAAGAAAGGCTGATTTTGAGGATTAAAAATAACCACTGGATTAGGGAAAAATCTGGCTAAAAGACCTCCGTTTTTTTCAAATAAATCCGTGCAATAACCAAAAAAGTATCCAGCTATCAATCCAGCAAAAGCTAATATCTGATTTCTGCGAGCAAAAAAGCGACCTCTAATGGTTTGAGGAATTAAATCACTGACCCAGGCAATCCAAATATTGCCACCAATAGCTTGTAATCCTGCACTAACAAAGAGTAATACAAGGAGATAGATAATTCCCATCCTTCTATCAGAAAAAAACCAGGCTGCTCCAATGAAAAAACTTAGAAATCTGCCAATACCCGTAACCCAGATACAGACTTTCTTTCTTTTCTTTAATCTATGGGTTAATGCCACCCCCAAAGGTTGAAATACGGCAGAGACCTGTCCGAGAGAACTTAGTATACTAAATTGCATAGGAGTGGCACCTAAAAGTACCATAAATTTAGTGATAAAACTGCTTCCTATATTAGCCAGGTTTCCATAAATCTGAGCAAAAATACCTTCTTTGATGGAAACGCGATAAGTGCGCGAAATCAAGAACTTCTTCTGCTGTATTAAATTCTGTTTTTTAGTGTTTTTTTCTTTCTTCCTTCCCAACTTTCAAATCCCTTAAATCTTCTTTAGTTATGCGATTATTTACCACTTTGTATTTCTAAATCTATCCTTTTTGCCTGATATATTAATTTAGTATTGAAAAAAAGCATCCGTTTATTTGCTTTTTGGCCTGCATAAATGATAAATTATCCCTGATTTTGTAGAATAGATGCGAGATTTAAATTGAATCTTTTGAAACCCGTTTGTTTTGCCCTAAAAAATTATACTTTACACTTATTTTTTCAACTTCAAAATCTTATCTATTCCTGCTTTAAACTTTAGCCAGCTCTTAGTTCTTTCCTGGTATCAAGTCTTAATCAAGCGTTAATCAAGTCTTTATCAATTAACGCTTGATTAAGAAGTGATTAACGCTTGACTCTATCTCTGGTAAAAGATGGTGTTATACTAAAAGCGAAGATAATATATTGTTTAATAAGAAGATTAACTATGCTCTAAAGGGAATTTTCAAAGGAGCAATGGTGCGTTCAAAATATCCGTGCAATTTGGATATAGCGAGTCCATAATTGGTTATAGGAACTCCTCTTCGTTCTGCTTCCCGGATTCTATTATTCATCTCTTTCTGATTGAGCATACAAGCACCACAATGTATAATGAGTGCATAATCTTCCAGGTTATCAGGAAAGTCACTTCCGGCAGCTATATCAAAGTTTAAATCTTTTTGAGTATAGTTTTTCAACCAATTAGGGATTTTCGCTCTACCAATATCATCTTTTTGAGGATGATGGGAACAAGCTTCTGCAATTAATATTCGGTCTCCGTCTTTTAGCTCATCAATCTTCTGACAACCTTTAATTAGTGCTTCCAAATCCCCTTTATATCTTGCGAAAAGGATAGAAAAAGTTGTCAAAGGAACTTGAGGGGGAAGCTGATTTACCACTCTCTGGATAACTTGCGAATCGGTAATAACTAGATCAGGCTCACTTTTTAAAGCTTTCAAAGCCTTGTTTAATTCAAATTCTCTCACCACTGTTGTTACTGCTCCACTATCCAGCAAATCACGTAAAACTTGCACTTGAGGAAGGATCAATCTTCCTTTTGGTGCTGAAGCATCTATAGGCGTAACCAGAATAACTCTATCTCCAGAATGAACGATATCTCTGACCAATGGTCGCTCTTCTTTTAAGTTGGAAGGTGCAAGTTCAATAATTTTTTCTTTAGCTAAAGAGATGTTTTCTTTTGTTGTTGCTGAAACAGAAATCCAGGCTAAATCATTTTTCTGGCAAAATTCTATATTTTTTTGATGGGGTTTTCTGAGGTCTGATTTATTAAAGATAACGAGAACCGGAAGTTTCATCTCTTTTAATCTTTGCAAAGCTTTCAATTCATTTTCCTGAAAAGGACTACCATCATTAACAAAGATTGCCATATCTGTCTTAAAAAGCACTTTATAGGCGGCTCTAATTCTCTTTTCTCCCAATTCTCCCATATCATCCAATCCTGCGGTGTCATAGAAAGTCACAGGACCCAAAGGAAGCAGTTCATAGCGTTTAGCTACAGGATCTGTAGTTGTTCCTGGGACCTCAGAAACAATAGCTATTTCCTGATTTGTTAAAGCATTTATGAGACTGGATTTACCGGAATTGCGATTTCCCAGCAAGGTTATAATCAGTCTTTCTCCACGAGGTGTACTACTCATTTTTCCTCAACCGTAATTTATTTCTCTTTTAGAGACTAATAAATAAAATCAATCATTTGTCAAGACTCCACTTATAAGAAGTTTACTGCAGATTATCTTTTTAAAAAGTAATATCTTTTTCTGCTTGATAACGATTTAAAATAATAAATAGTAATGACCTAATTTCTGATATTGCAACATAAAGCAAAATCTCTATTGACATTTTATACCTCCATAAGTAAAGGATTAAAAAAATGAAAACATAATGAAGGTAAAAGATGCCAGGGATTAGTTTAATAAAATCAAGAGAGTTAACTAACAGACACTTAGACTCAATAGAAGAATATCAAAGCAGTTTAAAGCAAATACTACCTCATATTTCCTGTGAGATACTATTCCATAATGACGATACCATAATCCATCAGACCACATACAGAAACTATGAGTTCTATTATCAGCAAAGCGGGAACTGGTTAATAACTTTTGAAGGAAGAAAAGATGATGTTGATTTTGGCAGTATGGTTGAATCTTTAAATCTTTTTTACTCAAGAGATATTTCCACGAAAGCTATGCAAGAATGGCGAGATAAAACTTTTAAACTTTGTAAAACAGACTTTTTCTTTTTAGCCTGCAATCTGGAAACAGGAACAGTGGTTTTTGCTAATGATGATTTAGCCAGAATGCCAGTTTATTTCTTTCATCAGAAAGGCACTTTTATCATAAGCAGAGAATATCCACTGGTGAGGAACTTAAATAAGGAATTAATACCGGATAGGTTATTATTAGCACTTTATCTGCTTTTTAAGTATATTCCAGGTCAGGGTACTCCATATGAAGAAATCCGCACTTTAGATAATAGCTCAATTGGTGTTTATTATCCCGCATCAGATAGTTTAACACTGATTTCTGATATTTCCAGAAGAATGCCCCTGGAAAGCTTTAATGGGGATAGAAAACAACGATTAAATGATTTAAAAGATAGTTTTGTCTCTGCCACAGATGAATGTTTAGGTGATAGAAGAGGACTTTTAGCTTTTTCTGGAGGTCACGATTCCCGTTGTGTAGCTGCAGCTTTAAAATTAACTCAAAAACCCTTTATCTCTGCTACCTTTGTTAATGATGATATTTCTTCCCGAAATGATATGAAATGTGCAATGCAACTGGCTGAAATATTAAATATGGAACATAAGGTGCTAAATTTAGCACCTGAAGATGAAACTCATTATAGGAGTCTTTACACTCTTAAAAATGGGTTAAACTTTATGTCTGTGGTTTTTATGCTAAACTTTCTTCAGAAACTTAGGAAAGAATTTGATGAAGACTATGTTTTCTTTACTGGAGATGGAGGTGATAGAATAATGCAACCTCTATTCCCTTCACAATTAAAGCTTAAAGAAGATAATATATTACCTTATCTCTTTGCAAAACAGGCTTTGTTTGATAAAGAGTATGTTGCTCATCTATTTGATATAAATTCAGCTGATATAGATAATTATCTGATTAATCTTTTGCATAGCTACCCAGTTTCTGACTGGACTAATAAATACTTATTTTTCATATTAGCAGAAAATGCAGGAAAATGGTCTTTTGAAGGAGAGGATAGAAATCGTTATTTTTATCCATCTAAAACGCCATTCTATAACTTAGATTTTTATAAATTAGCTATATCCATTCCTTTAAGCTGGAAGGACAATGGAGTTTTCTATTGGCAGTTTATGGAGACATTGAATCCAGATATCTTAAAAGTTCCTATTGCTGGAAATAAATTGAGCCCTGATACTTGGAACTATCTACTGTTAAAGCGAATCAAAAACTTTCTGAGTAATTTTTCTTTTCTCATTAACTTAAAGAAATTTATAGCAAAACCACAACCTACCTCAGTTTCCACTATTAATCTTGTTCAGCAAAGAATAGAAATTCTCAATCAACATAAGAACATAAAAGAATTTATTCCCAATTTTAATATTAATGAATTTTATAATAAGAATAAAGAATTTAACAGAGCGCATTTTACCAATCTTTATACTGTCCTTACGATGATTACAGACCAGTGTTAGCTATTTTTAAAATCTATTTACCTGTTTATTTTTCTATTGCCTGAAAACTCAGAGTTAAAAAAGAATATTTCTATAATGATTTGTATAGAGAGGATAAAAGATTTATGCAGAAAATAGGTTTAATATTCTTTTTTATAGTTCTTTTCTCATTCCTGGAAGCAGAAATCATCCAAGTAGGCAATGGAACTTTGACTAATCAGAGTTTACCGATTGAAGCTTTTCGTTCTTATAGCTATTCTCAACAGGTTTACCCAGCCACACTTATCAATAGAGCGGGAAATATAAGTTCTATATCTTTTCAATACAACATAGTTAGTAATCATTTTTTACTAAATAATGAGGAATGGAAAGTCTGGTTAGGTCACACTTCTCGTCAAACCTTATCCACCTTTGTTCCGATAGATAGCTTAATCCTCGTTTACGATGGAGTTTTAACTAATACAAACTTTTCTGGAGGTTTACCAGGTGAGGGTTGGTTACAAATTAATTTTACCACTCCATTCTATTATAATAATGAAGAAAACTTACTTATAGCAGTGGATGAAAATAGTCCTGGTGGAAGTTCCACTTCCGATGAATTTCTATGCACTGCTGCACCAGTAGTTCGTGGTATTGTCTATACAGATATAAATATTAATCCAGATCCAGCTAATCCTCCTGTTCCGCCTATAGAAAACTTTTTCTTTGCACGGAATGCCTATCCTAATGTAAAATTGGAATTTACAAGTACAGGTTATCTTCCCACTCAGCCAGTTCCTGCTAATGGTGCTACAGGAATCTCTATAAACACAGGTTTATCCTGGCAAAGTTCTGCCAGCTCCTTTGACCTTTATTTGGGGACAAGTATTGATAATTTGACCCTGCTGGCGCAAAACTTAAACACTACAGAATGGTATCCTTATGAACCCTTTCAGCTTTGGCACACTTATTACTGGCAAGTCATTGCTCATCAAGGCGAAAACGCCTATTCTGGTCCTATCTGGTCTTTTACCACAGCAGGACTGGGAATTGGAGCACCTCAAAATCTTAGAGGATACTATATTTCTGGAAGAGTGGAATTAAACTGGGAACCTCCCCAAAATGGGAATCCTATCCTTTATAGGATTAACAGAAATGGGAATTTCTTTGCTGTGTCTTATAATTTATCCTATCAGGATACAGAAGTTTGTGCTGGACAGACCTATTACTATAATGTCAGAGCAGAAAATGCTATCGGTGAAATATCGGATCCGTCCAACACGGTTACTGTCCATATCCCTGAAAACATACCTCATCTTATTTTGGAAGAAAGTTTTGAGGAATGCTCTCCTTTTAGTGGAATTATCGCTCAATGGCAGAATCTGGATATAGATTTATCGGAAACCTGGAATTGGCAGGAAATAGATTTTCCAGGTGAAGGACAAGCTCATAGCTGGATTTCCTTCTTCCCCTTATTGACTACACCCCCATTGACTATAATACAACCTCATAGTGGCTCAGCAATGTTAGCATCTTTAGCCAGTGTCAATCCTCCCAACAATGATTGGCTCATTTCACCTCAATTTTTCTTAGGTAACAATCCCCAACTTAAGTTCTGGGCTCGTTCTCATACTTCTGACTATGGTCTGGAAAGATTGAAGGTTTTGATTTCTAACACTGATACCAATCTTTCTCATTTCCAGCCACTTAATACAGGAAACTGGATTTCAGTACCAGCAGAATGGACAGAATATACTCTTGATTTAAGGACCTGGGAAAATCAATTTGTCTATCTTGCCTTTAATTGTGTATCCTGGGATGCACTGGCACTTTATCTGGATGATATTATCATTACAGGTGAAGGAGGTTATGTTGCAATAAATGATGAGGTTATATCTTCTTCCCACTTCTTAGTCTATCCTAATCCAGCTCGGGGTAATTTTACTGTTTCCAGTTCTGATAAAGTTCCTTTTAACATAGAGATATATGATATCCGAGGCAGGAAATTGTTAAGTGTTAAGCAAGTGACTGAATTTGAAAAGAATAAGTATCTTCCAGAGCTTGCTGCGGGAATCTATCTTATAAATCTGGAATCAGCAAAAGGAAAGTTCCAGAGAAAAGTGGTTATTCTTCCTTGAAGGATAGAATGCTCTCTTTTGATATAGAAGCTTTTATTTACTCACTACTGACCGATGAAAAATTCAGAAATCAGATAGTTGCACAGCAGGAACTTGAAGCAAGAGATGCCACTTGGGCAGATTTTCCTTCGCAAAGCAATCCTTATTTACTTTCAATGCTTAGTAAACGAGGGATAACTAAGCTCTATGCTCATCAAAAAGAAGCTATTGAAACGGCATTGAAGTGTGAGAATGTGGTTTTAACCACCGGTGTAGCCAGCGGCAAAAGTCTCTGTTATCAATTTCCTATCCTGCAAACTTTGCTAACTTCTCCTAAAAGTAGAGCCTTGCTTCTTTTCCCTACTAAAGCCTTAGCTCAAGACCAGAAGCAAAAAGTGCAGGAATTAATTCTGGGATTATTAAAAGAAAATCCTCATATACCTCCAATTTACACAGGAATATACGATGGAGATACTGAAGTTGGAGTGCGAAGAAATATCCGAAATAAATCCCATCTAATTTT
>Ga0255345_1006665_pt1 | contig 11137 bp, 9 predicted proteins | sample wastewater_treat_6_FD_192415 | JGI IMG/M metagenome (GOLD analysis project Ga0255345, IMG submission 192415) | Wastewater microbial communities from Lulu Island WWTP, Vancouver, Canada - plant20 | ecosystem: Engineered > WWTP > Wastewater > Unclassified | place: Canada: Vancouver, British... | reverse complement strand
GATGACGTTTTATTGGTTCCCGCCTACTCTGAAGTCATGCCCAGAGATACGGATACAACGAGTCTTTTCACTCGTAAAATCCCCATTAACATTCCAATTCTATCTGCTGCGATGGACACCGTTACCGGTGCCGCAATGGCCATTGCGATGGCCCAAGAAGGCGGAATCGGCGTTCTTCATAAGAACATGTCGATTGAGCAACAAGCAGCAGAAGTGCGAAAAGTGAAGCGAAGCGAAAGCGGAATGATTCAAGATCCTGTGACTCTTCATGAAGATGCAACCATTGGCGATGCACTCAAAATAATGAAGGAAAACAAGATTGGCGGAATCCCAATCGTTAATGCGAAGAATATTTTGATGGGAATCCTTACCAATCGTGATCTTCGATTTGAGAAAGATGGAAGGAAAAAAGTGAGCCAAGTGATGACACGCGACGGACTCATTGTAGCCAAAGGAGTTACATCACTTCAAAAAGCCGAACTCATCCTCCAGCAACATAAAATCGAAAAGCTTCCGGTAGTTGATAAAACTGGAAAGCTAATGGGTCTGATTACCTATAAAGACATTATCAAATTCAAGTCTCGCCCGAATTCTTGTAAAGATGAATTTGGTCGCTTGCGAGTAGCCGCTGCCGTTGGAGTAACTGCAGATACATTAGATCGAGTAAAAGCATTGAAAGACGCTGGTGTTGATGCCATAGTAATCGACACAGCCCACGGACACTCAAAAGGCGTTTTAGAGACCTTAAAAAGAGTAAAAAAGGTCTATCCTACCCTTCAATGTGTAGTTGGAAATATAGCAACAGGAGCAGCTGCTATTGCCTTAGTGAAAGCTGGAGCCGACGCAGTAAAAGTTGGTATTGGTCCTGGATCAATTTGCACAACTCGAGTAATTGCCGGAGTTGGAGTTCCTCAACTATGGGCAGTTTTAGAAGTTGCTAATGCCCTCAAAGGTAGCGGAGTACCTATTATAGCTGATGGTGGAATTAGATTCACCGGAGATGTTCCAAAAGCAATTGCAGCCGGAGCCTCCACAGTAATGGTAGGATCAATTCTAGCAGGAACAGAAGAATCGCCGGGAGAAACCATGATTTACGAAGGGCGAAAATTCAAAGTTTACCGTGGAATGGGTTCTATTGAAGCCATGAAAGATGGATCAAAAGACCGCTATTTCCAAGATGCTGAAGATGATATCAAAAAATTGGTGCCGGAAGGAATCGTGGGACGAGTGCCTTACAAAGGAACCGTTGGAGAAGAAATATATCAATTAGTAGGCGGATTAAAAGCATCGATGGGCTATTGCGGAGCTAAAAAAATAAAAGAACTGCAACAAGCTCAATTTATCAGAATTACCTCTAGCGGAATTAAAGAAAGTCATCCTCACGACGTATCAATCATCCGCGAAGCGCCAAACTATAGCCGTTAATTTAAATAAACTATTAATAGTAAAAAAAGTCCAATATACTGCCGGAAATAATCTAAATTTTATTGTTGTTTCCGGCAATTTTAACCAATGTTTAACAGTCCTTTTTTCCTTTCACCATTTTTTCATCAAAATGCGAGGGAACAAGGGACATACTTTATTACATTTGCGATCTTGCAAAAACAGCATAACACTATGAAAAAAGCCATAATTCTTCCTTTACTGGCTAGTATTATTATCTCAGTTAATAATCCGGTAGCAGGCCAAACCAAGCCAAAAGCTCCTGTAAAGCCGGCAAAACCTGCAGCGGCAGCAGTAACAACACCTGCACCGATAACCGATCCTATTCTGATGACAATTGGCGGAGAGTCGATTCCGAAGTCGGAGTTTGAACGTGTTTATCGCAAGAACAACAAAGACAGCGTATACACTGAGTCAGCGATTCGTGAGTACCTAGACTTGTATGTAAACTACAAATTGAAAGTTAAAGAAGCTGAAGCCATGAAATTGGACACCAGCGAATCATTTCAGACTGAACTTGCAGGATACAGAAAGCAACTAGCTCAGCCTTATTTAACAGATAAAAATGTTAGCGAGCAATTAATTCGTGAAGCATACGATCGTTTAAATAAAGACGTTCGTGCAAGCCACATCCTTATTAAACTAAATCCGGATGCGCTTCCAAAGGATACAATTGCGGTTTATAACCGTATGTTGAAAATGAGAGATCTTATCCTAAAAGGAGCTGATTTTGCGAAAGTTGCTCGCGACTCAAGTGAAGATCCTTCAGCGAAAGATAATGGCGGAGACTTAGGATATTTTACCGGAATGCAAATGGTATATCCTTTTGAAACAGTAGCCTATACTACTAAACCGGGACAAATCTCGATGCCAGTTCGTACTCGTTTCGGATTCCATATTATCAAAACAATTGATATTCGTCCGGCTCAAGGCGAAGTTCATGCAGCACATATCATGGTTCGTTTACCGAAAGATGCCAATGATAGCGTGGTTGCAGGAGCAGAAGCAAATATCAAAAAAGCACTTGCGGAATTAAAAGCGGGTCAACCTTGGGATTCAGTAGTTACTAAATACAGCGAAGACAAAGGGTCTGCCAAAAAAGGCGGAGAACTTCCTTGGTTTGGAACAGGAAGAATGGTACCTGAATTTGAAAAAGCAGCATTTGCACTTAAAGCTGACGGCGAATACTCTGATATCGTTAAAACATCTTACGGATGGCATATTATTAAACGTCTTGAAAAACGAGGTGTAGCATCATTTGATGAGAAAAAAGGTGAACTGCGTCAGATGATTTCACGTGATAGTCGTAATGAATCAAGTAGAACATCGATGGTGAATAAAATCAAAGCGGAATATAAATTCAAAGAAGTTCCAAAGGCAAAAGATGAATTCATTGCAACACTCGACACTACTCTATCGAATGGAGATTGGGATTTAACGAAAGCTGATAAATTCAATAAGATTTTGTTCACATTAACAAATGCTAAAGGAGTCGTTTCAACTTATACTCAACAAGGATTTGCTACATATATCTCAACTCATCAAACTAAACGTGCCGGAAGTAGTCCTCAAGTTATCGGATATAGTATGTATGATCAATGGAATCAAGATGAGTGTTTAGCTTATGAAGAAGCTCTTCTGGACGGAAAATATGTTGATTTCAAGAACTTGATGAAAGAATACCGTGATGGAATCCTTTTATTCGACCTTACCGATAAAATGGTTTGGAGCAAAGCAGTAAAAGATACTGACGGATTACAAACGTACTACGACAATAACAAAAACAACTACTTATGGGGAGAAAGATGCGAGGCCACTACCTACTCTTTCCCTAATGATGAAGTTGCAAATAATTTCCGCAAACTTTTAAAGAAAGGAAAGAAAAGTGTTGACGAAATAATGACGGAAATTAACAAAACCAACTCAAACGGAGTTACTAAGCGTGATGGTAAATATGCTCATGGAGAGAATGAGGTGATTGAAAAAACCGGATGGAAAACTGGATTAAGTGAGAATATCAAATTCTTGAGTCAAACGTATATTGTTGACATGCACAAAATTCTTCCTGTTACTCCTAAATCATTAGAAGAAACAAAAGGTGCAATAACTGCGGATTTCCAAACGTACCTTGAGAAAGAATGGATTAGCAGCTTACGTAACAAATATCCCGTACAGATCAATAACGACATTCTTCAGTCGATCTGGAAGAAATAATGATTAAAAAAAAATATCAAAAACAGGCAGATTGTTTGATATCCCCGGTTCTCGTGGGTATCGCAATTTGCCTGTTTTTATTTTCTTCCTGTAATAAGTTCAAGAGTAAAGAAACCGTTGCTTCTGATAAAGTAATTGCGAGAGCTTTCGATAAATATCTTAACCTCGACGATATCAGAAATATTGTCCCAAAAGGAACTTCTAAAAACGATAGTATTACCATCATTCGCAATTTCGTTGAGAATTGGGTTCAACAACAAGTTGTCCTCAAAAAGGCAAACGACAATCTCGATGATGAAAAGAAAAATGTTGAGCAAAAACTTGAAGAATATAGGAACTCTCTTATCACCTATATTTACGAAAGGGAACTGATCCGTCAAAAACTCGACACTTCTATTTCTGAAAGTGATATTGAGAAATATTACAATGAGAATCCCAATAATTTTCAGCTGAAAGACAATATCATCAAAGTAATTTATTTCAAGATTCCGAAGAACGCTCCGAAAATCGACAAAGTAAAAAACTGGTATCGCTCTGAAAATCCGAAGGAACGAAAACAACTCGAAGAATACTGTTATCAATTTGCCTCCGATTATTATTTCAACGAAGAAGAATGGTTGCTATTTGATGATCTTCTAAAGAAAGTTCCGATCGAAACATACGACAAAGAACAGTTCCTAAAGAACAATCGATACATTGAAATCCCCGACTCGAACGCTGTTTACTTCGTAAATATCAAAGGATTTAAAATAAAAGAAAGTCAATCTCCGTTAAGCTTCGAGAAAGAAAATATCCGTAATCTTATTATTAACAAACGTAAGCTCGATTTAATTAATGAAATGCAAAAAGCAGCTTACGAAAATGCACTTAAAGAAAATGAAGTGGAGATCTGGCTCCCCAAAAAATAAAATTCTGGTAATTCTATTTTTTATTACCACTCTTGTAAATGCTCAACCTTCGGCAAATATTGTTGATCAGGTAGCTGCTGTAGTGGGAAACAATATCATTCTGAAATCAGAAATCGAATCGCAGTATCAGCAGTTTTTGCAACAAGGCAACTACAGTAATGTAGATCTTAAATGCAAAATCTTAGATCAAATGTTGCTCAATAAACTTTTGGTACACCAAGCGAATGTCGATAGTATTACTGTTGATGAATCGCAAGTGATGCAAAAGATTGAAAGTAACATGGCTTACTTCATTCAGCAAATTGGATCAGCAGAAAAACTTGAACAGTTTTATGGCAAATCGATTCCTGAGTTAAAAGAAGAATTCAAACCGATTGTTAGAGATCAACTTTTAGCGCAGCAGATGCAGAGTAAAGTTACTAAGCCAATAACGGCCTCTCCTGCCGACGTAAAAGCATTTTTTAATGATATCCCTAAAGATAGCTTGCCACTTATCAATGCAGAAGTTGAATACGCTCAAATCGTACATAATATTCCTATTAGCGACGAGCAAAAGAATGCAGCGAAGGAACAATTGAAAGATATTCGTGATCGTATTTTAAAAGGTGAAGAATTTAGTACGCTGGCAATCCTTTATTCTCAAGATATTGAGAGTGCGAAGCAAGGTGGTGAATTAGGATTTGTGAACCGTGGCGACTTAGTCCCTGAATTTGAAGCAGCTGCTTTCAGAATGAAAAATACGACTGATATCTCTGAAATCATAGAGACTCAATTCGGTTATCATATCCTTCAATTAATTGAAAGAAGAGGAGAAAAAATCAATTGTCGTCATATCCTCATCAAGCCAAAAACAACTCCCGAAGACTTAGTTGTTGCACAACAGCTTACCGATTCAGTTGCTAATTCCATCCGTATGGGAAAAACAACTTTTTCGGCGGCAGCAGAGAAATTCTCCGATGATAAAGACTCGAAACTTAGCGGAGGAAACGTTGTTAATACCAATAACGGAGCTATCCGTTTTGAAGCTGATCAAGTTGACCCAACCGTGTTATTCCAACTCGATAAACTTAGTCCAGGAGAAATTTCATCGGCTATGCTAACCACTACACGCGACGGAAAACAAGCATTTCGTATTTTGATGCTTAAAACGAGAGTTGAGCCGCATCAAATGAATATGACCGACGATTATCAGAAGTTACAAGAATTGGCCCTCAGTGATAAACAAAACAAAGCACTAGAGACATGGCGGAACAAAAAGAAAGCCGTTACGTATATAAAAATCGCTGATGAATATGCCGGTTGCACCGGACTAAACGATTGGAATTCTAATCCGGCAAAATAATTTACGATTAAAACTACCCTATGAATAATACATTTTCTTCTGATGTTGAAGCAGTTGATGCTCTCAGAGATGCATATAAAGAACTACGTTCCGAAATTGGAAAGGTAATTATTGGCCAAGATCAGGTAGTAAAAGATTCCCTGATTTCGATCTTTAGCAACGGACATTGTTTGTTAGTAGGAGTTCCAGGACTAGCTAAAACGTTGTTAGTTAATACAATAGCTCGAGTTTTAGGATTAAGTTATAACCGTATCCAATTTACGCCCGATTTAATGCCTAGCGATATCATCGGAACTGAAATTCTTGATGAAAGCCGTCATTTTAAATTTGTAAAAGGTCCTTTGTTTTCGAATATCATCTTAGCAGATGAGATTAACCGTACACCTCCTAAAACACAAGCTGCTTTATTAGAGGCTATGCAAGAGAGAGCGGTAACTGCTGCGGGACATCGATATGAATTACCCGGACCTTTCTTCGTATTAGCAACGCAAAATCCTATTGAACAAGAAGGTACCTATCCCCTACCGGAAGCTCAACTCGACCGTTTCATGTTTAATGTTACACTCGACTATCCTTCTTTCGAAGAAGAAATGATGGTAGTAAAGAATACAACAGGAAACTATAATCCAGAGTTAAAGAAAGTACTTACAGGAGAGCAAATTCTGTATTTCCAACAATTAATTCGTCGTATTCCTGTCCCTGATAATGTGCTCGAATATGCAGTTCGCTTAACATCAAAAACTCGTCCCAATACACCGGCTGCGCCACAAGTCACCAATGACTATTTAAGTTGGGGTGCAGGTCCTCGTGCCTCGCAATTCTTAGTTGTAGGTGCAAAATGTCATGCCGTGTTAAACGGAAAGTATTCACCTGATATTGAAGATGTTAAAGCTATCGCTCCTGCTATTTTACGCCATCGAGTGGTAAAAAACTTCAAAGCGGAAGCAGAAGGAATCTCTGTAGAAGATATCATTGCCAAACTATTGAACTAATAAAATTAAATTATAGTTAAAAGGAGCCCTAAAACGGCTCCTTTTTGCGTTATTATCCCTTTGTGAAGCCATTCTAATCATAAATGAAATAACTTTGCAGTCTTAAATTTCGAAACGATTATGTCGCAAACTACCGAACGCGTAAAATTACTGATCATAGGATCAGGTCCTGCAGGATATACCGCTGCCATTTATGCAGCCCGTGCCGATTTAAAACCAGTGTTGTATCAAGGACTACAACCGGGCGGACAATTAACAATCACCACCGAAGTTGAAAACTACCCAGGATACCCTGAAGGAATTCAAGGTCCTGAGATGATGATGGACTTCGAAAAGCAAGCTAAACGCTTTGGAACAGATATTCGATTCGGCTATGCTACATCGGTTGATTTTTCATCAGCAGTAAAAAAAGTAGTCATCGACGAAAAACATACAATTGAAGCCGATGCTGTAATTATTGCCACTGGAGCTAGTGCAAAATGGTTAGGCCTCGATTCAGAAAAACGATTAAACGGATTCGGAGTTAGTGCATGTGCCGTATGCGACGGATTCTTTTTCCGAGGACAAGAAGTTGCCATTGTAGGTGCAGGAGATACCGCTGCTGAAGAAGCATCATATCTAGCAAAACTTTGTAAAAAAGTAACGATGTTAGTTCGCAAGAGTGAAATGCGTGCATCAAAAGCAATGCAACATCGAGTGCTAAACACTCCAAACATTGAAGTATTATTCAACCACGAAACAGTTGAAGTAATTGGAGAGAAAACAGTAGATGCCATCAAAGTTAGAAATACAGTTTCGGGAGAAGAAAATACGATTCCGGTAACTGGATTTTTTGTGGCTATCGGACATGATCCAAATACGCAAATTTTCAAAGGACAACTGAACCTCGACGAAGCAGGATATATACTTACCAAACCGGGAACAACCTATACAAGTGCAGCAGGAGTTTTCGCCGCAGGCGATGTGCAAGACCATAACTACCGTCAGGCAGTAACTGCTGCAGGATCGGGATGTATGGCTGCGCTGGATGCAGAACGTTGGTTAGCATCACAAGGCATTCACTAAGACAGAGAATGGGAAAAATTTGTCTGTTGGTAATTGTGATTTTAGCAGCCTCACTACAAAGTAAGGCTCAAAGTCCTGTTGACTCAACAGCGCGCGTACATTCAGTAAAAAAGGCTACATGGCTTTCCACTGCATTGCCCGGCGCGGGACAAGTTTACAACCATAAAGTGTGGAAAGTGCCCATTGTTTATGGAGGACTCGCGGTGATGGGATATTTCATCAAAACAAATGGTGATAAATACAAAAAGTACAATGATGCATTAATCAAGCGATACGATGCAGATCCCAATAACGAAGAACTCACTAATATCACAAGTGAAAATTTGCGCTTACTAAGCGACAATTACCACAGAAACAGAGATCTTTCCATTGCGGGAGCCGTATTTGTTTATCTATTAAATATCATCGATGCGCATGTTGATGCGCATCTTTATACTTTCAATGTTGACGATAATTTATCGTTAAATATTCAACCATCGATTGAAAGCAATCCCTATAGTACCATTGCTTTTCAACCCGGAGTGCGATTAGCAGTATCCTTCAAATAACGAAACAATGAAATTAGCCATCATCGGTACCGGAAAAATGGGACAAGCTATTGAGAAAATGGCATTGTTGCAGGGACATGAAGTAGTGCTTAAGATAAACGAAGAAAACCGCGAATCACTCAGCAACGGAGACCTAAAAAAGGCCGATGTTGCGATAGAATTTACGCAACCGGCGGCGGCAGTTGATAATCTTTATCATTGTTTAGAAGCCGGCATTCCCGTTGTTTGCGGAACAACAGGATGGCATAATAGAATCGACGAAGTAAGCAATCAGTTCCAGCAAAAAAACGGCACACTCTTCCACGCAAGTAATTTCAGTGTGGGAGTAAACATCATGTTTGAACTGAATAAAGTGCTAGCAGGATGGATGCAACAACATCCCGATTATCACGTTTCAATAAGCGAGATACATCATACACATAAACTCGATAAGCCTAGTGGGACGGCGGTAACGTTAGCCCAAGGAATAATCGATAAAAATAACGGAACCGAGGAATGGCACCTCAGTGACGAACAAAATAGTAACACTAAATCAATTGCCATAGAAGCTTTGCGTGAAGAAGGAATAGTTGGAGATCATACGGTAGAATGGAAATCACCCATCGACCGCATAAGCATACGACATGAAGCCTTCAGCAGAGACGGATTTGCCTCAGGAGCGCTATTAGCAGCGAGCTGGATTATCGGACGCAAAGGTGTATTTACCATGAACGATATCCTGTTTCCTGAAAGCAAACGCTGATTATTTATATATTCGAAGCCCAAACACATCACATGAACTGGAAATTCTGGCAAAGCAGCGGTAGAAAAAGTAAAACCCGCGAATGGTTCGACGCTATTCTATTCGCTGTCGTAGCAGCCACCATCATAAGAACATTCTTCTTTGAAGCATTTACCATCCCTACTCCATCGATGGAAAGAACATTAATGGTGGGCGATTTTCTATTCGTAAGCAAGATGCATTATGGAGCACGAACTCCTATGACTCCATTGTCGTTTCCTTTCGTACATCAAGAGCTTCCGCTCATTGGAGGCAAGTCATATTCCGAAGCATGGAAACTTCCGTATTTCCGATTCCCGGGATTCTCAGAAGTAAAAAGAAATGATATTGTGGTCTTCAACTACCCCATGGAAGATGACAGACCCATCGACAAACAAACCCACTACATCAAACGATGTGTAGGTTTACCGGGAGATACGATAAAAATTATCGACCGAACAGTTTATCTCAATAGTGAGATGAACTTAAAACCCAAAGGCAGCCAATATGCATATGGGGTAAAAACTCAAGGTTACGGAGTAAGAGCAGAGACATGGAAAGACATGGGCGTGAATGATATTCAACAAATCGGAATCGACGAATATCAAGCTATGCTTACCCAAGAAAACGTGAAAGAAATCACGAAAATTCAAGGAGTAGCCGGAGTGACGCCATTCATTCAACAAAAGGGACTATATGAAAATTACATCTTCCCTTTCAATCCGCATTTACCATGGAACCTTGATAACTTCGGACCATTATATATTCCGAAAGCAGGAGCTACCATTCAACTTACTCCTGATAATTTAAGTATTTATCGTCGTGCAATTTCCGTTTACGAGAAAAACGATTTACAAGAACGCGACGGAAAGATCTTCATCAACGGCAAAGAAGCTACTACCTACACTTTCAAAATGAACTATTACTTTATGATGGGCGACAACCGTCATAATTCGGCTGATTCACGATTCTGGGGATTTGTGCCAGAAGATCATGTTGTAGGGAAAGCGGTATTTATTTGGATGAGTTGGGATACTAATGGAACATTCTTATCGAAGATAAGATGGAGCCGTTTGTTCAATATCATTCACTGGAATAACAACTAGTTAAACCATGAATGAATTAGGAGGAGGAAATGCAGTATTTGCCACTGCTTATTTCCCTTCGGTTGAATACATGTTGATGGTTCAAAAGAACCCGGCATTTATTATTGATCCAGCTGATATTTGGAAGCGACAGACATTACGAAACCGGACGCATATTTTATCACCTAACGGGATACAAATGCTATCGGTACCGGTTGAAGCCAAGTCACATCCAGAAACATTAACGAAAGACATTAAGATCAGTTATCAGCAACCGTGGATAAGAGTTCACAAAGGGGCACTAGAATCGGCCTATAATACCACGGCCTTTTTCGAATACTTCAAAGACGATATTTGGGCTATTTTCGACCAAAAGCCTACCTATTTGATTGAACTCAACGAAATGGTATTGCAATTGATGCTCAAGAAGTTCAGGATAAAAAAGCTTGAATTAGGAGTTTCAGAGAATGCTGAAACTATCAGTTTTACAGAGATAAGCAATGGGTCCGATAATACTCCTCGGAAGCTTGATGATGCAGAATTCAGGAAGTACCCTCAAGTATTTTCCTACAAGCACGAATTCGGGCTAAATCTGGCAGCTATCGATCTTTTAGCCAATTGCGGCAACTTTTAAGTCGTGTAGACATTAACTATGGTTGGGCAACAACCATTTTTTCTTTAGCTTTGTCGATTCTCAAAAAAACTTAACAGTAACCTACAATATCAAATCAAATACGGTATGTCATTTCAAAAGATAAAAGAATTACTTGGCGCAGACGC
>Ga0255345_1006654_pt1 | contig 11154 bp, 7 predicted proteins | sample wastewater_treat_6_FD_192415 | JGI IMG/M metagenome (GOLD analysis project Ga0255345, IMG submission 192415) | Wastewater microbial communities from Lulu Island WWTP, Vancouver, Canada - plant20 | ecosystem: Engineered > WWTP > Wastewater > Unclassified | place: Canada: Vancouver, British... | reverse complement strand
CTGTCCTTGGGTTCGACCTGGTTCATCAGTTTTCCACCGATGTAGAGCTCACCGCTTGTGATCCCTTCAAGTCCCGCAATCATTCGAAGGGTCGTTGATTTCCCGCAGCCGGAAGGACCGACCAATACAATGAACTCCTTGTCCTCGATATCAATACTGACGTTATCAACCGCTAAGATGCCATCTTTGATCTTGGAATCCTTATCTTTTCTGGTTCTCAAGTCCTCCTTGGTATATACTTTGCTGACATTTTTCAATTGAACAGATGCCATAGTCCTCTTGCCTCCTATCTTAAGTAGAGTTCTGCGTATTCTTTTGCATCCTCTATGATCGCATCGACTTTATCTCTTGCTTTTTCCATCGTTCCATCAACGATCGTAACAGTTGGGATCAAGCCTTTTCTTAATGGAATACGCCATTCCGGATTGTATCCCTGCTCATGAACACCTGTGCTGTTTCTGGATGGATCACCCAGGCACAGATGAGCAAATTCTCTGCAGTATTTATCAAACGCCGGAGCATAAGCTTCATCGTGGAAATGAAGTTTGCCATCTGTGTGCCCGCTCTGTATGAGAGGAATAAAGTTCATCAGTCCGTCATACCAGCCTTCCCCTGCAACAAGCAGGTTCGGAATTCCCTGATGCAGCCTCTTGACCAGCTGCTTTGCACCTTCGTACACATTAAAGTTAGGATCATTCTGCCAGACGGCGGCAATGTCAAGGAATACCGCATCAAATCCGTAGGTATGAGCCAGATCAATGATCTGTGAACTCAGACGGTTCTGCCACTTCGGAGCACCCGGGTTGAGGTTACGGTTACTGGAATGGTCATAATGTCTTGAACCATCCCAATCAACAGATCCCTGCCTTATATTTCCGGAAGCGCTCAGCATCTGTGAAGGCTCACCCCATTCGACATAATTGTCCCAATTGTTCCCAGCGATATTGATGCCAAACATCGGCATCAGATGAACGCCAAGTTTCCTTGCTTCGTCGCAAAGCTTTTTGAAGCCTTCTTCGCCGCCCATTCTTTCATCCGGACAGAAATTGCCATACTTCCAGTAGTAACGACCTTCAAAACCGGGGATGTATACCAGCATTCTTTTGGCCTCGATCTTTGAAGCGACGTATCGTATTGTTTGCAGGATCTGTTCATAATCATTGAATATGTAGCCTGTCCAGTGCTGCGCATGTACGGAAACAATTAGCGATATCTCTCTTGCCCAATCCGGCACATCTTCTCTGTCTTCCCAACTTTTCAACGCATAGGCCTTTTCGATATTTGCGATATGCGGTTCGTATACCTTGCCGATATTTTCTTCTTTTCCGATCACCCAAAGCGGAACGTCGATATGATTGGACATCTTGCTTGCTTCCTCTTCGAAAACCAGTTCGCCATCCAGATGGTCTCCTGCTTTCTGAAACACAAATGTCTTATCACGCACTTTGCGGTCTTCACTGCGAAGATACGTATATCCATCTTTGTTTTTCAATATCAGCAAAGGCGTTCCAACGTCTCGCCAGCCTTCCGGATAGCGTAAAATAACACCTTTTTCATCGATCTTTTTTTCTCTTGCGTCGATCAGGTTGACGATTGCCCCGTATTCCAAGCCTTCGATCTTCAGTTTGGCACAGCGTATCTCTTCGAAAACATTCTTTACTGATGCGCTGATTTTTACTGTGATCTGAGAACCAAAATCTTCAATTCTTACATGTGCGTTCCCTTGTGCTTTTTCCTGTCCTCCGCAACAAAGCAATCCGCTGTTTTTGATATCGATCGCATTGCCTGCCTTCTCAGTTTCTGTCTTTTCCGGATCCAGAGAATAGGCATTGGAAAAAGTATAGATCATCACAGAAAGCTGATATTTCTCCGTGCAAAAATAAGTATTATTAAACTGATAACTCAGATCCTGCATATCATTTTCTTTCCTTTTCTTCTGTATCAGGGATCTCCCTTTTCGGGATCCTGATCACTACTTTTGTGCCTTCGCCCACGATGGAGTCGATCTTTACACCGTATCTCTTTCCGTAATACAGCTTGATACGATCGGAAACGTTGTCGATTCCGATTGAAGAGAATTTATTATTATCCTGTTTTTTCTCTTTCAGGAGTTTCTTATCAAAGCCTCCTGCGTTGTCTTCTATGGTGATGTTGATCTGTTTCTTGTTTTCTCTGACGAGTATGTTTATATTCAGGCCGCCTTCGCGCGAACTGTGAATGATGCTGTTCTCAACAAAAGGCTGAATACTGAATTTTGGGATCTCGCAGTTGAGCAACGATTCGTTCGCATCGATGCTTAGATCGACATCCTGTTCTTTCCGGATGCTCATGAGTTTTGTATAGCTTTCCGTATACTGGAGTTCCTGTGAGATAGATATCCTTTCAGAGCCCTTGCTGGCGAGACGAAGGAGGTCGATAAGAGCAGTCGACATCTCAATCACCTCCTTGTTTCTGCCTTGCTTGGCAAGGATCTTGATTACATTTAGCGTATTGTACAGGAAATGGGGGGTGATTTGTGCCTGCAGGAAACTCATTTCTAATTTTTGTTTGGTTTTCTGCTGGCTTATATTTTCTTCGATCAGTTTTTCGATCTGCCCCGTCATCTCATTGAAATTATCTGCCAGTTTGCCGAATTCATCCTGTCTTTCAACAACGACCTTATGGTCTTTTCTGCCTTCCTTGAAATGCTGCATTCCCGTTTCAAGTTTCCGGATCGGATCATTGATATGCCGGAAGATAACGGTTGCAAAGAATGAAGCAAAAATGATGGCAAATACCGAGGAAAAAACGATCGAATAAGCAAAACTTTTTCTTGTATCAATGATCTCATTAACCGATGCAATATCCACCAGCAGTACATTGATACCTGCCAGCCAGTCAGCTGCAACTATATACTGATTGTCTCTGTACGTTACGGTCTTCTTTACACCTTCATTCAGAACTAATGTCTCAGCGATCCTTTTGACTTCATCCTCGCTCATCGATTGCGCATTCGTATGCAGGATGATGCCCTTCTTGGTAACAAGACAGCTATACGTATCATTGCCGGCATCCATAAGCTTTTTCAGATGATCTGAATTGACTTTTATTATTATCGAACCGATATCTTTATCGGAAATCGGAGAATAAAGGCTTTTGTACAGGTAGATATTGCCTCCTTCAAAAAACCAGGTTGCAGAAGGCGTGTTTTTTGTCATCTGCGAGTAAGGCTCTTCCTTCAGTTTGCTTAAAGTCAGGAATGAATCATAGGAGTTATATCGCGCAATAGGCGTGGTTCCGTCTTTCCAGACCAGATTGATACCGTCAATACAGGATCCCTGTTGAAAGATATCGGATTCGATCTTTTCTGTAAGCCTGACCAGATTGATATAACTGATCTCGCTGTCTTTATTGTCTTTAGCCAGTATATATCCTTTTGTCGTTTCTGAGCCGGACAGGTCGTCCATCATTCTTTCCAGAGAAGCGATCAGGGAGTTTACTTCATCAATTTTATAAGCATTTGATGTTTCAAAACTGTTTATCACTTCGTTTGTGACCAGCGAGTTAACAACAGAATAGGAAATGATTCCTGATATCAGCAGCGGAATGATCGAAGAGAGAATCAGAAGGATAACAAGAGAGCTTTTGATGCTCTTCTGGCTATTGAATATTCTTTTCCACATACGCTTTGCGGTATTCTTTGCACGTCATTCCGGTATCTTCCTTGAAGATCCTGGAGAAATAGCGATAATCGCTGATGCCGACAGACAAGGCAACCTCATTTGTACGAAGCGTTGTCTCTTTAAGCATCTTTTTTGCTTCTTCAATACGGAGCTTTCTCAGAAAATCGATATAGTTGGATCCCGTCTCTTCCTTGAAGATCTTACTTAAATAACTTGGTGAAAGCTCACAGAGTTCAGACAGCGTCTCCAGCCGGATGTCTTGTGCATAGTTGACCGTCATGTAATCAACAGCCTTTTGGATCTCTATACGATATGCGGGATTGTCTTTAAGGTTCCTCTTTTCCCGGATGACTTTGACCGCTTTCAGGATCTCTTCTTTCAGATTATCTTCATTTATCTGGTACTTAAGAAGGTATTCTAAAGCACCCAGTTTCATCGCTTCCTTCACATAGATGAAATCATCGAAATTGCTGATAATAATGAATTCTGCTTTTCTTCCCGCTTTCTTTGCTTCTCTGATCAGATCAACTCCGTTAATCTTAGGCATAGAGATATCGGTGATGACGATATCATATTCTTTTTTTCTCATCTTTTTTAATGCTTCTTCGCCGTCTTTTGCACTGTCGGGAGCCAAACAAAAAACAGATTCCCAGTTGATAAGAGAAATGATATCCTCAATGATCAGTTTATCGTCGTCAACGATCAGCAGGTTAAACACAGGTACCACCATTATAGCACAGGCGCAACCATCTTCTTTCTGCGCCTGTGCTACCCAATTTATTCCTTAGTTCTTCTCTGCTTCCGCTTTGTAATCCAGCAGAATCTGCTGAACTTTCTCTGCAAATTCATCAGAAGTAATCTGGCCCAAGAGCCATTCATCCATTGTGTTGTTGACCTTTTCATCAGCTTCCTGATAGTAGCTGTTATAAGGAACCTTGATGACGTGATCCAGTGCGTCTTTGGCTGCCTGCTTGCTTACGGCATCAATGTTGCCGCCCAGCTGATTTTCAATGAACGCATCAGCGACCGTCTTCTGAACAGGTACGCCGCCTACGTTCATGGAAGAAGAAGCTTCAAAGCCTTCCTGGCTGACCAGGGCTTTGATCGCCTTCCAGGCAGCATCTGGGTTTTTGCACCCCTCATAGATGACAAACTGGTCAACAAACTGGCTCGAATAAGCCTGACCGTTTGCAGCACCCGGTACAGCAGCGAGGCCGACATTGAAGTCTTCGATGCCGCCCATGACACCAAGCATCCATGTGCCGTCGATCGTCATTGCGAGTTTGCCGTTCATGAACATATCGAATGAGCTCATGATTGTTGTATCGGTAGGTCTAGGCATCGTGCCGGCAGAGAGCATCTGATCAAACCATGCATATACCTGTTTTGAAGTTGCATCATTCATAGCTGGATTGCCGTTGGCATCAAAGACGTTGTTTCCGCCTAAAGAAGTGGAGAACATACCTACTTCAGCCATATACGGGCCTGTATAGAAACCGAACTGTTTGCCGCCTTCAGTGTCTTTTGTTAAAGCAGCAGCCATATCAACGATTTCTTCAAAGCTTGTCGGATCGTTCCAGTCTGCGGAAGGATAAGCAATTCCGGCCTCATCAAATAGGTCTTTATTGTAATACATTATGTAGTTGTATAAGCCGGAAGGAACACCATAGTATTTTCCGTCAACATAATTGGAGCCTTCGAATGTTTTCATATAGTACTGCGACTGATCGAAGTCGCTGCTGATGTAACCGGTAATATCCTTGACCTGGCCTTTGCCGATAACCGTTGGCATATAGGATTCCGCGATTCTGCCGATGTCAGCAGAATTGCCACCGGCCATCAGAGAGACAGCCTTCTGATAATACTCAGGCCAGCCGGTCGCGTTGACCTTGGTAACAACGATCTCGATATTATCTGCTTCGAGCTGTTTGTTTGCCGCATCAACCATAGCCATCCAACCATCTACAGAGCCGGCTTCATTAAGCATCAGATATTCGATCTGAATCTTGCCGTCTTCAGCTGCTTCCTCTTTTTTACTGCATCCCGCCATTGGCAGAAGCATCAGGAGAGCAAAGAGAATAGTGATTAACTTTTTCATTTTTTCCTCCTTTTAATCACAAATCGATTATTTAAATTGCACTAACCTTTAAGTCCAGACATAGCAATGCCTTCCATAAACTGTTTCTGTGCAAATAAATACAGGATAAACATCGGGATCACCGAGATCGTCGATGCAGCCATCAGTGTTCCCCACTGTACGTAGTACTGAGTGCGGAACGCGTTTATCATTAAAGGAAGCGTGAACAGTTCCTCTGAATTCAGATAAATAAGGGCACCCAGGAAATTGTTCCAGTTGCCTACAAAGGTGAAGATTCCCAGGGTGATCAAAGAAGATTTGCTCAAAGGAAGAATGATCTTCCAGAAAATGCCAAAGAAACTATAGCCATCGATCTTTGCAGCCTCAATGTAAGAATCAGGGATGGAGACCATGAACTGCCTTAACAGAAAGACGCCGTAGCCATTGATCATCACCTGCGGAAGAATCAAAGGAACATAGGTATCGATCAAATGCAGCTTACTGAAGATAACAAACATCGGTATCAGAAGGACTTGCGAAGGGATCAACATCGTGCCGTAGATCAGTGCAAACCACAGTCCCGATCTTTTGAACTTCAGCTTTGCGAAAGCAAAGGCTGCCATTGAACTTGTGAGCAATACTCCGGCCGTTGAGATCAAAGAAATGATCAGACTGTTAAAGATCGACTTCATAAAATACTCCGTATGGACAACATAAACGAAATTTTCCCAGTTCAAAGGCCATGTAAAAAGCTTTGGCGGTATCTGTAAGGCTCCGTTATTGCTGGTGAAAGCTGTTTTTACCATCCAATAAAACGGAAACAGCATGCCTATTGACACAACCATTAGGATAAAACTTGAGATGATTCTTTTGATCCTTCTTTCCTTATTTATCATAGTTAACCCATTTCTTTGAAATCCAGAACTGCAATGCCGTAACTGTACCGGCAAACAGAGTCAGAACAAGACTCGCAACGGATGCTTTCCCCAGATTGAAGTAAGAAAATGCCTGCGTGTAGATATATGTAATCAATGTATAAGTCGAATACATCGGACCGCCTCTTGTTAAGACATAAGCCTCCGAAAACATGTTGAACACATCGATCATGAGCATTACCAGAACAAAAAAGATAACCGGAGATAACTGAGGGATCGTTATACTTTTGAATTTGCGCCACGGACCCGCTCCATCGATATCTGCGGCTTCGTAATAAATCTGAGGAATAGCTTTCAGACCGGCAAGGAAAATGATGAAGTAATATCCAACTTTCATCCATGAACTCATGATAATAATCGCCACTCTTGCCCATTTAGGATCCGATAACCAGCCGGGCCCGGAAACAGACATCTTTTCTAACGCAAAATTGATGATCCCCATATCCGGAGCAAACAGCCAATACCACACCATTGCAATAGCTACAGACGACGTGACCATCGGCATGAATAAAGCACTCTTATAAAAAGGCAGAAAAGGGATATTGTCGTTTGCCAATAAAGCCAGGCCCAAGGAAACGATCAGCGTCAGAGGAACGATCCCGGCGATAAATATGCACGTGTTCTTGATCGTCAGCCAGAAAACATCTCCGTCAAAGCTGAAGACAAGTCTGAAATTATCAAACCCCACGTATTTTGGCATATTGATGAAATCCCATTTACAAAAACACAGATACAATGCAAATATCAGCGGGATGAGAATAAAAACCACTAATCCAATAATCTGTGGCAGTACAAACAGCATGGCCGTACGTTGCTCTTTTTTATCGATCTTATTATTCATAATTATTCCTACTTATATTTTTTCATCATTAAATCAAAATAAAAATTGCACGTCTTTATTAAAATGTGGATTTTTTTGTTTTTTACACATTTTCATAATTTTGTGCCATTTTTATATTTCTCTGTTAATGTTTTAATAAATTTGAAAGAAGGATAATTACAATGAATAGACGTTTGCCGGTATTTCTTTTAACAATTCTTTTAGTCGCATCAAATTTATGTGTAAAGGCCCAGGCAGAGAACGAACAGAATTATTATTCTCTGGCAGAATCATCTTATTACGATAAGACTCTGGCAGGGTTGCTGGGACATATAGCCGGATTCCTTTCCGGATACGAGTTTGTGAATCAAGGCGGATCACCTGCCTCTCCGCTGCCCGATTCGTGGTTTTCTGCCGTCAACGGGCCATATTCAGGGAATTATACGTATGCAGGCGACCCAAACTATCCCGGCTATGATCGTTTGTTTGAAAATGGGGTTGTCGGTACAGACGATGATTATCATATCGATTTTTTTAATCAGCATATCCTCGCGAAACATGGACCAAATGTCAGTTATTTTGATATCAAAGAAGAATGGAAGGAACACTATATTCACGATTGGGGATCAGGCGGGAAATCAGCTTATTTGACCCGATGTCTTAATATGCAGCCGCCTTTTACAGGACAAGCTGAATTCGGTAATGAGTTTTATTGGTGCACAGAATCCTATATTGAGAACGATACTTTAGGAATGGATGCGCCATGCATGCCGAATAAGACAATTGATTTAGTAGAAAAATTTGCTTCTGTTACCGGCGATTTTGACAGTGTTATTTGGGCAAAATATGAAGCCGCAATGTATTCGCTGGCTTATAGTGAACAGGATGCGTATTCTGTTGTTACAAAAGCTTCTGCAGCGATACCGGATGGCACCTGGCCAAAACAGATTTACCAGGAATGTCTTTCGTTGTATTCTTCTGAAGAAAACTGGAGAGATGCTGTTTCTTATATGGCAAGTATCAAGAGAAACATTTATTATTGTAATAATGTTCAAGCGCTTTCCGATATCAACAACGCAATCATCATCATTTCTTTACTATATGGAGAAAATGACTATTTGGAGACGATGAAAATTGCCTCGTTGTCAGGATATGATGGCGATTGCAATGCAGCTACCGCAACCGGAATTATGGGCGTGCTCAAAGGAATGAGCGGCACTCCTTCTTCTATAAAAAATGCGATTTATCCAAATAATACGCTCAGATATATCAATGACATTCAGTCATCCTTCCCTCCGTATATCAGATTAAACTACCCACGGGAACAAAGTATCCAAGACATTGTCGAACTGTATCAGCAAAACGCAGAAGCGATAATCATTGATGAAGGAGGCTGCATACAGAACGGAATTTACTATATTCCGGTTCAATCTGTCAATTCTCCGGAAATCATTACTGTCAGCAATTATGATTTTGAATCATCAGGAGGTTGGAACTTTTCTGAAAACTCACAGATCATCGATTATGGGAATCTGGCTCACAGCGGCCGTTGTTGCGGACGAATCATCGGGACGGGCGTTCTTAGTCAAGTCATTTCCGGTTTGAACGCTGGTGATACCTATCGTTTCACCTGTTTTGTCAAGACCGGAAACAATTCGATCGGATTGGTTAAGATAGATGACAGCACTAACCATCAGATCGTCAGCGTTAGAGATGCTTCAGAATGCTGGGTAAAAAGGGAACTGATGCTCACTGCTTCAGCAGCCACCGCAACCATTTCTTTCTCTACCGGCGGAACTCAAAACGAAGTCCTTTATGTTGATAATATAAACATCGAAAAAATCAATGACCATGCTTCAAGTATCACGGAAGCAGAAAGTTCTGTATATCAGAATTTTACACTTGCTGAAGATACGGGTTCTTCTAATAATTATTATCTTCAGGGATCATCTTCTTCTAGAGGAAGTCTGTCATTTACTTGTTCCGCAAGCATAACCGGAGAATATATTTTAGAGATTCATTATACAAACGAGTGTTCATATCTGTCGGTCTACGATTTATACATCAATAATTCTCTGAATCAGTCTGTCTTCTTTCCTAAAACCGCAACCGGGTCCTTTCTCTGCAATGACTGTATCAGAGTTCCGATAGAACTGACGTCAGGCACTAATACAATTTCCTTATCAGGAGCGATGAATTATTGTGATTTTGATTATTTCTCTTTCTATTACAGTGATGATGCCTCAATAGAGAGCGCTGCAGCAGAAACATATCTCTCTTCAAATGATTATAATTACCTGTTGAATGGCGATTTCTCAGATTCCCGTAAAAACTGGAGTGTTTGGACCGGGTCCTTAACAGATTCCTCAAGTTCCTATGTGGAAACAGATTCCGGCGAGACATACCTGATGCATTATGACGATGATGATTATGAGATCTATACTTATCAAACTATCAACAATATTCCTAATGGCCATTATTGTGTCCAGGCTTTGATAAAGTCTTCCGGCGGCCAAAACAAAAATTATATCGATGCTAAAAACTACGGGCTAAACATCGATCACGCAATATCGCCGATAGCCTTCGGAGATGACGATTGGACATTGTTGGAACTCCCCGGCATTTTAGTAAGCAATAATACGCTTACGGTCGGAATATACTCAAATGCTAACGGAGGAAATTGGACCAAGATCAAAGAGTTTAGAGTGATCAGGGAAGATGAAGAACTTGTTTATAACGGAGCTTTCGAACTTGATAATCCTAATTCCTGCTGGGGTATATGGCCGGGAAACAACGGAATCGATGAAGACGCAAGTTATTTTGAAAGCGGAGGTTATAACAGTGACACAAGATTAACACATTGTAAAGCTGCAAATTATGAGGTCTTCACAGGACAAACCTTACACAATTTAGTAAATGGAACTTATACTTTATCAGCGTGGGTAAAAGGAAGCGGATATCAGAAGCATTTCTTGAGCATAAAACACTATGGAGGAACAGAGCTGATCCGATATATCCCGGTAAGCGATCAATGGACGTTTATTACTATCCCAAACATTCCGATATCGAGTTCGATGTGCGAAGTCGGCCTGTATTCAAATGCAGATGCTTACGAATGGTGTTCAATAGATAATATCAGCCTGCAGAAAACCAACACCTATTGTCTTTCGACTCAACAGTATTCCGCCAATACTAACCTGATAAGTAATTATGATTTTGAAACAAACGGCTCTCCATCTTCTGATGGATGGTCAGAGTGGACTGGATCTGATCAAAGCGGAGTAAATGCAAGCTTTGTCGAACAACACGGATATCAAAGTTCATACCGGTTGACTCATTACAAAGCTGCAAATTATGAGGTTTTCAACGGAATCGTTTTCAATGATCTGATTCCCGGAAGGTATACTTTGTCTGCTTGGGTCATGGGAGATGGAACAAATACTCATTTTATTAGTGTAAAAAACCATGGACGAAGCGAAGAATATGAAATCATACCAGCAGCTCCTTATCCGCAGTGGACCTACATAGAAATTACTGATATACCGATTTATATTGGCACATGTGAAATCGGATATTATTCTAATGCTTCAGGAAACAGTTGGAGTTCGATAGATAATGTTCAATTCTACCTGCAGGATGAATAAAAATCATAATACCGAC
>Ga0255345_1006647_pt1 | contig 11169 bp, 8 predicted proteins | sample wastewater_treat_6_FD_192415 | JGI IMG/M metagenome (GOLD analysis project Ga0255345, IMG submission 192415) | Wastewater microbial communities from Lulu Island WWTP, Vancouver, Canada - plant20 | ecosystem: Engineered > WWTP > Wastewater > Unclassified | place: Canada: Vancouver, British... | reverse complement strand
GACTGTATTTTGTTCGTTTAACAAACGAAACAGGTTCTTGTACTAAAAAATTGATGATCGACTAAAAGCGAATAAAAATATTTTAAAACGGAGATTGAAAATTAATTCGATCTCCGTTTTTTATGCTCGATAATTTTGAATTGGAGCAAAGCTCAAAAAACTCACATCCCCCAATCTCGCCACTTGCTTCGCACCAGCAACGGCTGGGCCGCATAACCGATGACGTTGTGCGAAAAGTACAAGTCCCTTACGATATCTGTCAGGGCACGCCCTAAAGTAGTGCCGCATAACCCGCTTTGCGCAACCATGCAGTAGAGCTGAAATAGCACACTGCATGGCACGCCCAAATTTCAAAGCCAAATTCAAATCTCGCTATTCGCATCGCGCAACTGTAAACTGTAAACTGTAAACTGTAAACTGTAAACTGTAAACCGTAAACTGTAAACAGTAAACTGTAAACCCCCAAACCGCGTCAGCAAACCGCAAACCGCAAATAAAGCCTGCACCAATCTGCATTGTTTGTACTTGACGAAATAAAATGCATAAAAATTGTTTTTTTCAATAAAAAGTTTATCTTTGAAATATATAGGTAGCGAAAACAGACTTTAATTATTGATTTGATACTAAACCGAAAATAATATGAAAAGAATTATTCTACTCTTAGCTTTGTTAATTATTAAAAACAATTTGAGTGCCCAAAGCTTGTATACAAATATTTATACATGCCAAGATACAGCATTCCCTACGGTTTTATTTGCAGATGTTAAAGCCTCTACTTTTGGTTCAAGAGCAGCCACAATAATGTATAAGGACTTCCTTGGACCTGCTCGCGTTGCTTTATGTGATTTAGATTCACTTGGAAATATAACCGTTTTAAATACTGTCAACACAAACGCTGGCTCTATATATGTGAAAGCCATTGTTACACCTGACAGAGGTTGTTTTATTGTCGCCTCCCCAACAATAGATGGAAAGAATATAATCATTAAACTTGATTCATTAGGAAATATTGTTTGGGAAAAAACAGTTCAAGCACCACAGCCAATACAAGTGAGGTACGTAAGTTATAATATAAGTGGGAACGACACAGTATTATATGCAGGAGGAATATATTTTCCAGGGCTAAATGACAATTTACGAGACTCGTGGATGGGGTCTTTTGACACCCAAGGTAATGTAATTAAGATGAAAGAAATTGGTGATGGAGTTGTTCCATTTGTTCACGACTGGGAAAACCCTTCTTCTGGGATCCCTACTTCTGATGGTGGAATGTTAGTAAATTGTTCTTTAAAATCAAGTGCATCGCAATCGCCATATTATTATATAACGTATAAGGTGGATGCACAATTGAATTTGTTGTGGGCAAAAAGGTATGCACCGTATTCGTTATATAATAATTATTGCAATGCCACATTGGAACTTCCTTCAGGAAGTGGATATCTCACAACTGTACATTCAGCAGGATCTGGCATTTATAAAACGTATTTTATTCGTACAGATACTTTAGGAGAATTAATTTCTTACCAAATACTTCCTGGTTATTTGCGTGTTTATGGAATGCAATTATTAAATGATAGTGTGATATATTGTGGAGGCGTAACTAACACTGGTTTTGCAACCATAAAAGGTGATACTTCCGGACTAATTAATAGTATGACATTTATGAAATCCGACACAAGTAGTTTCTTTACATATGATCTTACCTATGAATTTAATAAAAGCAAATTTTTATTTTGGGGTAGTAATAGTATAGCAGAACTTGATAGCATGGGTTCAGGCCTTTGCCAAATGGATACAGTCCCGAACCCTTCCAGTTCTTTTTCTTCTTTAACAGTATATGATTTCCCTGCAATTGATGCTGATTTACCTACCATAGTTAATGATACAATTTTAGAAAGTGGACCTGCAATAATTACTTCGGTTTCGGCTTGTATTACTACAGGTGTACCAATCGTAGAGACTATCAATGCGCTAAAGGTTTATCCTAATCCAGCTCATAATGTTATAAATATTTCGGGAGTTCAGGGCACTAGCAAATATTATTTATACAGTATAGAAGGAAGAAAAATCGACGAGGGCGTCATTAGTGAAAGCAAAAATACTATTGCAATAAAGTCTCTTAACACAGGAATGTATTTGCTAAAAATAGGTGAACAAGCTGTTAAGGTGATTATTGAATAGTTAATTTTCCTTCCATTTAGGAAATGACTTTTCAGTTTATTTTCAGGAAGTAACATTAAGTTACGGTTGATTATTCCACCTTGACTCGATGACCGACGCTTGATTTCCAATTTACTTATTTTGCTGTTTGATTATTAACTATTATAAATAAGGTATCGAAACAACTGTAAGCAATAAATTGATTTACCATAACCGATGACGTTGCGCGAAAAGCACATGTACCTTACGATATTTGTCGGGGCAAACCATACAGTAGAGCTGAAATAGCACACTTTAGGACAAGCCTCGAACCAATGATTGCGTTAGCACTAACCGGCTTCGCCGAACTTCGAACCTCGAACTTCGAACTTCGAACCTCTTTTCCCTTACCTTTGCCCCACAAAACAATCTTATACACATGAATAAAATTTACACTTTATTAGTTAGTGCATTTCTATTAGTAGCTAGTAACCAAGCTTCAGCGCAATGTACCGATGAATTCTTACAAGGCACCAGCATTTCAAATGGAAGCGGATTTAACTGGGGCGACTCATTCTTTGCTCCATGCACGGGAACACTTGAATATGTTGAATTCTACGCTGGTTATGCGGGAACAGTTGATGCGGGTACATTAAGTATTAATCCGGGCGACACTTATTATGGTCCTGCAATTTATACACAAAATTTTAGCTCGTTTTCAGTTGGTGCCGGACAGCCAGTGCGAGTTAATTTAACGGGAGCCTTAAATTTAACAGCAGGTTTACAATACACTTTTGTAATGTATGTTAGTGGAGTAGAGATTATCTACTATCCAGCATTTGGTGCACATCCTGGATGTAGCAGTTATCAAGATGGTTGGTCAAGCTATCAACATAATTTTAAAATTTCAGTATTGAGTGCGACAGGTACTCAAGAAATTACACCATCATTATCCGCTTCACTATACCCGAATCCAAGTAATGGAAAATTCAAAGTACTTTGTGACGATGCTTCTATGTTTAAGTGTGAAGTAATAGATCAATTAGGAAAGAACGTGCTTTCTACAACAGTACAAAAAGATTTGTCGGATGAACTTGATATGACATCTTTCCCGAAAGGACTGTATTTTGTTCGTTTAACAAACGAAACAGGTTCTTGTACTAAAAAATTGATGATCGATTAAAAGCGATTAAAAATATTTTATAACGGAGATTGGATACTAAATTCGATCTCCGTTTTTTTATACTCGATAATTTGAAAAATTAAAGCCGAAAAAAATTTGTATATTTGAGTTTCGTTAATAAGATATTTTTATGACTACAGCGGTTATTATCTCTTTATGTGTATTATTATTGTTTGCGTATCTGTTCGATATTACAGCATCCAAAACGCGGATTCCAACGGTTGTTTTACTCTTAAGTTTGGGATTCATTCTGCATTTGTTAGTTGATGCCTTTCAAATTCATCTTCCTGATTTATCAATAGTATTACCGGCCATTGGTACTGTGGGACTAATTTTAATTGTATTAGAAGGTGCCCTTGAATTAGAACTATCGAAACATAAGATGCCAATAATAAAAAATGCAGCATTAATGGCGTTGGTTCCTTTGTTTTTATTGTGCTTTATTGTTGCCGGAGTTTATTCTTATATGAATGATTGTCCTTTAAAAACAGCTTTAGCGAATGTTATCCCGCTCTCGGTTATCAGCAGTGCTATTGCCATTCCTTCGGCACGAAATTTATCACAATCACTTCGAGAGTTTGTTACGTATGAAAGTAGTTTATCGGATATAATCGGAGTTGTTTTTTTTAATTTCGTCGTCTTAAACAGTGAAATTGATAGCAGTACTTTCGGAGTGTTTATTCTTCAGTTGCTATCGATAATTATATTTTCATTTCTCGCTACCATATTACTCAGTTTTTTATTGGGAAAAATCAGGCATCATGTGAAGTTTATTCCCATAATTCTGATGATTATCCTAATTTATTTCATTGCAAAATCGTTTCATCTTCCGGCTCTTATTTTCATTCTGTTATTCGGACTATTTCTGAGTAACACTGATCTATGGTCGCAAAATAAATTTGCTCATAATCTACGTCCCGCAATTGTTAAAAAAGAAGTTCATCGATTCCATGGAGTGATCATGGAAATAGCCTTTTTAGTTCGATCATTGTTCTTTTTACTCTTCGGATTTTCAATCACCGCTGCTGAAATATTTAATCCCACTACAATAATTTGGGCAATGGCTATCTGCGCAGTTATCTATTTAATTCGACTCATATTCTTGAAACTCCTTTCGATCAAAGATTTTAGTTTAGTAGCAATGGCACCTCGGGGATTAATTACTGTATTATTGTTTTTAAGTATCCCAATTGAAGAAACACTACCATTTTTCAATAAGGCACTTGTTGTACAAATTGTAGTGCTTTCTGCTTTAATTATGATGTTTAGCTCAATAATGTCAAAGAAGAAAGTAGAAAATTCTATAACGCCTTCAAAAGTTGGTGCGTCACAAATAGGATAATATAAATAAAAGTTCTTGTTTTTCTCGATTTTTCTTTTACCTTTGAGATTACACAACCTAACAAGAATATTTTATGAAGCAATTAATTATTACTCTTATTGCTTGCTGTTTATCATTAGCAACCTATGCTCAACGAAATGATTGTTTATCATTGAAAAGTGGTAATCAGCAAAATCAAGCAGCAACACTTAAAGAACAACTATTAAATAACGAAGCCTATCTTAAGCTGTTGGCGGGAGAAAATCGTACTGCAGGAGGACCGTTGATCATACCAATTGTATTCCATGTAGTGCATATGAATGGAGCTGAAAACATTCCTGATTCACTTATTCTTATCGAGCTAGATAGTTTGAATGCTTATTACAGTAATAGTTATCAATTTACAAATCCTAATAGTGTAAATACGAATATTCAATTCTGTTTGGCATCCGTAGATCCTTATGGTAATCCAACCACAGGAATTACGCACGATACGTCTTCATTTACTGTGATGGCTAATTATGCGGGCGATGTATTAATGAAGAATGTGAACCGTTGGAATCCTCTAAGATATTTAAATGTTTGGTTTTGTAAAGACGTACTAAATGCAGCAGGAGCAGGAGCTTATTCTTCATTCCCATGGTCGATGGGAGAGCCAAGTGATGGAATAGTAATTATGTCAATGTCTATAGCATTAGGTGGAGGTAATCATACTCTTTTGTCTCATGAAGTGGGGCACTATTTAGGGTTATATCATTTGATGGATGGCGACTCTTGTAAAAATGAAAATTGCTTGCTTGATGGTGATAAAGTATGTGACACTCCACCGCAATATTTTAATAATTATGATTGTAATGTCAGTTCATGTAGTTCTGATATGGATGATACAACGGGATTAAGTCCATTTACATCAGATGTAGCAGATGGATCCAATATTATGACTCCTAGAAATAATTGCGCGCTTATAGATTTAACGCAAGGACAAAGTGACCGAATGAATTATTTTCTATTGAATGTGCGTAATCAATTATTGGAATCAAATGGATGTGGATCTAATGTGCTTTCGCTTCCTGCTCCGATAGCGGGATTTACTACCAGTGCAATAGGATGTTATTATCAACAGTTTTGTAGTACTGCTATAAATACTGAATATACTGAGTGGGATTTTAACAATGATGGTGTAATCGATGGAGCAGGGGATACAGTTTTGTATCGATATCCTCAATCGGGATATTATACAATTGTTCAGCGCGTATTTAATGGTAGTGGATGGGATACAGATACGTTAACCACCTTTATTCATGTTCGTCCGAATGGACTATGGCCCATCGTGAGTCAAACAGGAATTACCTATATGGGAGTTTGTAAAGGCACATCAGTATCCTTTACCGCAGCTCCCGGTATGGTAAGTTACCTTTGGGAAAATGGCGATACAACACAAACTACAACTTTTATTGCTGACTCAACATTCCAAATGGGAATAACTTGTGTCGATACAATGGGAAATACATGGACTAGATGTCCTGATCCATTAGTTACATACACCGTGAATGATTTTCCTCAAGCGCCGGTATTAACAGCTTCAGATGATAGTGTTTGTAGAGGCGATACTATTGCAGTCTACTATCAGTTAGCTCCAAATACTTCGGTTGTTGGATGGTGGATAAATACTCATCAAGGAATTATGAATCAAAATCCTGTAGTATTGTATACAGCAAATCAATCTTATTGGCAAGTAGCCATGTTAGTAACCGACTCAACTACGTGTAGAACGCTAAGTGATACTACTTTTTTATATGCTGATCCTATTATATCATCACCATATACTCCCGGTGTATTGGATAGTGTAATTTATGGAGCAACGCAATGGCATAATCAATATTATTTAAACGGAATGCCACTAACGGCTCCTGATAGCAATGCTTATGTAATGACTCAACCCGGATGTTACAGTATACTTTCGTGGAAAGAGTTAATGGACTGCGCCGTAATGTCAGATACAATATGTTACGGATTAACAGTAGGACTAACCGAGAATCAAACAATTACTAACGGAATCGCCTATCCGAATCCAAGTCAGGGAATTATTACACTACAGTTATTAACTGATTTAAGTAATGATCAGATGAATCAGTTATTGGGATCAATTACCATCTTTAACGCTCTTGGACAAACAATCTCTGCAAAGACATCATCTACTTCACCCAAGACTATTTCCATCGATCTAAGAGGGTCTACCAGCGGTATGTATATTGTTAATATGGGAGAGAAGGAAGTAAAAGTGTTTTTTGAAAAAGGATTTTGAATTTTGAATGGGCTGACGCACATTCGTCTTACGACAAATTGAAAATGCGTCAGCCCAAGTCGGCTTTGCCGAACTAAGAACCATGCAGTAGAGCTGAAATAGCACACTTTAGGACACGCCCGAACCAGCAACGGCTTTGCCGCATAACCCGCTTTGCGCAACCGTAAACCGTAAACCGTAAACTCTAAACTTAAAACTTCCTCACATTCTGTAACAAAAACATTTGCATAATCACAATTCTAGTTAATGCGTCGTACGATTTAAAATCTCTGTCGTTTTCAGTTTCAAAAACCAAAGGATGTATATTCTTTGCGGCTTTTGCATATTTGGAATTATAATCGTTTATTGATGTTTTTAATGCAGAGTAAACATTATTTGCGCCCGAGACATCACTAATAAACTGATGAAAATCGGTAAGACCAATCATTTGCTGTTCGGTGCTGAAATTCGGCTCAATAGTTTTGTTCCCCGTTTCACTTTGAATGATAATTTCTTTCATCTTTTCGCAGAGATCGAAAACTTTTTTTCCGTCAGAAACAATCGCAATTGAATCGGGAAGAGAATTGTTCTTCGATAACTCTAATTCCGATTTAAGTAAATCATCTTTCATCAAGTAATCGGAAGTAATTTGAGCTTCCAGAATTCTTGTTCCTTGAGGAGAACGAACCAGTGTGAGGATTAATCCGCATGCCGTAATAATTAATACAGAATTTACAATTGTATTTGTTTTAGTATCGGGATTTCGAATACCGGAGATAAAATACATCGGCAAATACAAGCACATTAAGAATACCAATGCTATAATTGAAAGCATATTTGCTCCTGGCCAATGCATCACCTTAAAGAGTACACCTAAGGTTAAGCAAATGGCAGCGAGAGTGCCAAGGCCGGTTAGTGCTTTATCTTTTAAATTATTTTGCTCTTTAATTTTAAGCAAGAACATTAAAGGAAGAAACACAAAACTAATTACTCCAACACCCAACACAATACCAACTGCTGCACCGGGCCAATGTAGAAACTTAAGAACGATGCCCATCGTCATTAAGGCAACGGAAACTATTCCGCTAATCATCATTATTTTTTTCATCATGTAATAGTTTTTGTAAGTCATCAGAGATATTGTTTCCTCTTCTATTTCTTTCAGATGATGTTTATAAAACATTTTTCTGGTAGAGAAATAAAATTGCTCGAAGTCTCCGTTATCTTCGAGATTCTGCTCAACGATACAACAAATATGATCCAGGAGGTTTAACTGCAGGTCCTCCAGCTCGATTCCATTACGTCTAATGTCGTCGAGTATAAAATCAATTTGTGTCTCCGAGAGCGTATACATTTAAGCAATGTCTGTTTTAATGTCGAGTAAGAATTTCATCGTATTGATGAAATCAGCAAACTCACTTACTTTTTCGTCCGAAACTTTATTCCCTTCACTACTTAAAGAATAATATTTCCGCACACGCTTCCCGATATATTCAGTTTCTGTGGTGAGAATTCCATCGGCTTCCAATGCATGCAGAGTAGGATATAAAGCTCCTTCAGTAAGTTGAATTTTACCGGCCGTAAGGTCCTTTACCTTTTGCGTGATCTCATAACCATACATGCGGCCATTATCTTTAAGCAATTTAAGTATGATGGTTTTTAAAGTGCCTTTTATAAGTTCAGAAGAATAATTCATGATCAAAAATTTAAATACATAACGCAATGATACATCAGAAACTTATGTATTGATACATTTTGAAGGAAGATATTATTTAAAACATTGAAAATCAGCATATAAAATATTGCTTATTACCATCGACCTAACAATTAGCAACCATGAATTCTGATTCATGGCTTTAAAAACGCATGACGTCGATCAATATTTCATTTTTGGAAAAGCAATCTTTGGATGCTGCAAATTTCTAGATATCCTGAGAACAAAAAAAAACCTCTTTCAAAAATTCATAGTTTGAAATGTACTTTATTCGGCACCCACCAATTTTATTAAAGACGCTTTTGAAGGAAGGTAAAGTTTATACTCCTTAGCAAATATTGTTTTGTTCGTTTTTGGCAACGTTATTTCTACCATCGAATTATTTTTATTCTTGCAAATAATAATTCCAATGGTAGCTCGCTCACCCTTATGTTTTACATATCGATCGAAATAATTCACATACATCTGCAATTGTCCGATATCTTGGTGACGAAGTTTCCCTATTTTTAATTCTATCAACACAAAGCATTTTAAAATCCTATTATACAATACCAGATCTACATAAAAGTTATCCGATTCAATACTTATTCGAACCTGCCTTCCTTGAAACAAAAACCCTTTTCCCATTTCAAGTAAAAACTGTTCAATTCTTCCAATAATAGCGGACTCTAAATCTGTTTCATTGTAAGCAGATTTCTCCTTAATTCCTAAAAAATCGAGTATGTAATGCGATTTTACTAAATCTTCAGGCTTCTGAATTATTTGCCCTTTTTTAGCAATAGCTTTTATTTGCTTTTTATCCTTACTTAGTACAAATCTTTCAAATAGTCCGGAGTCGATTTGTCGTTGCAATTCTCTTACGCTCCAATTACTTTGTTTCGATTCTACTTCGTAGAATGATCTTTCATCATCATTTTTTATTCTTAACAGTAATGCATAAATTGACCATGATAGCGGCATTCTATTAACAAATATTCTAAATGTATTTGCTATTGCTACTCCATTATTTTCAAATTGCGCAGACACTGTCTGCGCAATTCCTTTTTCTTGTTTTTTAACTCGGTAAGTTAAATAAAACAGTCGCATTAATTCGAGATTTCTTTTTGAATATCCATTCCCGAATTTTCGTGTTAATTTCTTGCTTAATTGTTTTATTGTTTCCTCTCCATACAAAGCTTTTTGATTTCCTTGTTGTTCTGAATCAATAATCATTTTACCTAAGTAGTAATAAGTAAATACAATTATACTATTCGTTTGTTTATAGACCTGACTATTCGCAGCATTAATTAAATTTACTGCATTGTGAAAAAGAAGTGTAGATTTAGAACTTAATCGTGTTGCCACAAAGGTATTAGATTTAAGTAGCAAATCTCTTAAATGATAATTTGATTATCCGTTTAAAATCGTTTAATGTCGGCTATTTTCAATTCCTCAATTGTAAAACATAAAAATCCTTTTGCTTCCTTAGTGAGAGATGCTCAAAACAATTCTTCCCAATAATTGTTGATATAGAAACACCTTCATCAATGAAAATTTCTTCGAATGATCTTTCTAAATTTGACCGTTTTTATCGTGCAAATCTGATCAATTCATTAAGCGGTTTTAAAAGTGTGAGTTTAATTGGAACAATTAATCGCTCAAATCAATCCAACTTAGCAATCTTCTCTAATATTGTTCATTTAGGTGCCGATCCAGCTCTTGTGGGATTTGTTAATCGTCCCTTGGCTGCCGCATCTCATACCATAGCTAATATTCAATCAACTGGCTTTTTTACAATCAACCACCTCAATACAGAGATTATTGCTGCATCACATCAAACTAGTGCAAAGTATCCTAAAGAAGTAAGCGAATTCGACGCATGTAAATTGACTCTTGAATATTCTGAATTGTTTCCGGCTCCTTACGTCAAAGAAAGCAGAATAAAGTACGGATGTAAATTAAAAGAGATCATGCCGATTACTTTAAACAATACTTTTTTTGTTATCGGTGAAATCGAGGAAATTCATTTTGACGATAACATCATAGCAGCCGATGGATTTCTTCGGATAGACCTAGCCGATAGTATTTGTAGCTTAGGTATCGATGGGTATTATAAAACCGAGTTTATTAAAAGATTGCCTTATGCGAAGGTTGAAGTAAAGAATATAAACGCCCCTAAATAAAAATTTTAATTTGTATAGACGCCATTATTCCTTCGGTAACAGCAATTGACAAAATAAATTGTTAATCACTTGGAAAACCATGTTAGTATACTTTTGGGTTATGGTAAAATTATAATAGTCATTTGACAATAAATTTCTTTACAATAGAATAATTTGTTGCCGAAATTTTAACAAAATAGATACCGGTTTTAAAGCCAGTAAAACTAACTGTGACTCTATCGGTATCTCCTACATTTAACATATTTAATTTTTGCCCAGTTATTGAATATATTCCAACACTAAAATTCTTTATCGCTTTAGTGTTTATAATTGTAAGCTGCTTGGTAAAGTCATTTTGTAAAAGCATAAATCCATCGTGTACTTGAT
>Ga0255345_1006618_pt1 | contig 11208 bp, 12 predicted proteins | sample wastewater_treat_6_FD_192415 | JGI IMG/M metagenome (GOLD analysis project Ga0255345, IMG submission 192415) | Wastewater microbial communities from Lulu Island WWTP, Vancouver, Canada - plant20 | ecosystem: Engineered > WWTP > Wastewater > Unclassified | place: Canada: Vancouver, British... | reverse complement strand
AAGGCCATCTCCAGCCAGCAGGATCTCACATGGGCCCATCAGATCCCGCCCGGAGATCGTCACATCGCTGACTTTATCCGGAGTAAGCACAGGTGCATCCACTGAAATGATTACAGGAGCTATCTGTTTATCGGTAATTTCAAATGGAACCCATGCTTTCCCGGTCTTCGTAGTAATCACAAGATTCCACATTCCCTTTTCCACATCCCCAGGTATGTCTATCATCGCCACACCGTACTTCTGGTTTTCAATGAAACAGTAATTATATGCATCAATAGCAAAATCATCCTTTACCAGGGTTACATACACTGGAGATGAAAAATGATCTCCATATATCTTAATTCCCATGGTATTTCCGGCTCCACCGGAATACGGGTAGATACTGGTGACATGAATCTCACGCTCATTGATTATCTTTGCACTTGTTCCTGTAAACCCTGGATCTGATATCTGTTCCTCTTCCTCTGGCTGGAAAGGAGTGGGCTCAGGTGTCAGGGTATCTGTTGGAGTAGGAAGAATTTCTTCCCCGATTGCTGGTGTTCTGTCCAGGACTGTAATACTGACAGAACCGGTTCTCATATCCGTACCTGCAATAAACGCACGTATTGAATAATTTCCCGGTTGCACTGTATCCGGGATATGAACAGTAACCATCCTTTTTGTGCTTCGCAATATGAGTCCTGGAACCTGCGATCCAACTCCAATTCCAAGGAGTTCTGCATCTGGAATAACCGGGAAGTCAACCACATTGCCCAGAAGTTTAACGGTGTCAAGTGTCCAGTTACGATCCCTGGTGTTTTTTAGTACTGCACCATCTTTCCCGGAGATGGTCATCGCAGAAACATCGAGTTTTAATGTAAATTCAACATCATCCCCCGGAGCTACCTCATCAGGCATGGCAGTCAGGCTCCCTTTTAGGAGAAGGGTGCCACCTGGAGGCGCAGTGTCACCAGTCCAGTTTGAAAAACCCTGCCCAAAATTTTCAAAAAATGGCCCATTAAAGATAATTTGCTCTTCAGAGAGAGATCCCTGTGCAATGGAGAAAGACGTCATTAAAATTAGCACTGACAGGATTAAACAACAGACCCCTTGTTGTGCAGATCGTTTCATAGTAATATCCATGGTTTCACCGAATATAAAAAAGAGATTGCAGTTTTTGGAATTTATTATTTCCTGAAAAAAAGGGACAGTGGAACATGCTAATTGTCAGTATGAAAAAATCAGAGTCAATATAGTAAACAGGGAATTGTTCATCGGCCCGGGGCGTTTAATGCTGATACAATATGTATCACCTCTCACATCGTTTCCCGTAATCTGGCCCATATGATCATCTCATTCATCATCTCATGAATCCTATATCCATCCCAGGGGAAAAAGATGAAATTATTTTATGCCATCCTGTTACCAGGAGTACTCATAGCGCTAACATTTCTTTGTGGGTGTAGCGCAATTTTCAAGGAGCCGACTGTGATTGTGGAATCTATTGATCTTGCATATATCAATGCCACAGATCTTGGCCTTGACATTACGCTCAAAATACACAATCCAAACTTTTTCGGTGTAATGTTTCAAAAAATTACTGCAGACGTCTCATATCTGAAGGGTAAAGACTGGAACCCTCTCAGTCATGTGGAGACCAAGGACATTGACATAACAATCGGTGAAAGCACAATTATTTTGCCTGTTACTGCGAAAAATGCCGACCTTATCAGAGCCGGATTTCAGATCCTGGCAAGTGGTGAAGTAACTGTACAGGTAGAAGGTATTGCTGAGCCGTCCTTCTTTGGATTTGTACCGAAGATCCCATTCAGACAGACAAGGACCATCCCGCTAAAATCCTGATCACAGAATTGCCACTATAAAATAAATTACAGGTACCATTTCAAAAATCAGGGATGTAACTGGTCATCAGGCCAGTCAAATTTTCAATTTACCTGCTCATCATGTACCGGCGAAGATCAATCCCCCGGATCCGGCAGTCGGTTCCATCACGCATGGCTGGTAAAAACCCGTCAAAGATGTATTCCAAAAGAACAGACTCATTTTCGCCGGCTATTGCAGCGGCTTCTGCTATAGTATACATCACTTCTTCACTGACTCCCCCGATTGAATCACGAAGAGTCCGGTCAACAGTCCTCAATGAACCTGAAAAAGAAGAATCCATTATATCTTCAGACTCCACCCCGTTATCAGACGGGGAAAACTGGACATCATCCACTGATACATTTGAGGCGGGAGTGATGCCTTCCGACTCAGGTTCCTTCTCCGGAGATGACAGGGAGCTTTGTTCAACCGGTAAGGCGGGACAGACGTCCCGGGATTCCTGCATGAAAACAGGGTATTCATGCTTTATCACGTGCGTTGTTGGAGTTAAAGTTGTGAGCCGGGCAATCAGGTCCCTAAGCCATGTGATCTCTTCATCCTGCCGGCGGATAATTTCACGTAATTCCCTGGTGACCGGTTGGTGGGAGTTTTCACGCTGGTGATCAATTACAGCCCTGGTGGTTCCATCCATATCCATTTTAAGTCCAGATGACAGCAATTCATGTACGATATCTTCAATGGACATGTGCCGTTCATTTGCAAGGCGATTGAGCCGGTCGAAAAAATCTGCTCTAAGAGAGAGGGTAATGGTCTTACTGATTTGAGACATCTTCTTCTTGTTCTTTATTCTCTAAGCCCAAAAAGTCATCCCATCAGAGAGAACAGAAAAAATTTTATTATTTATATAACCTTCGTGAGACGTTGCCTCATGCTTGACCCTTGAAAAATGGAAATAGATACGGAACAATCTCTATTTGGGTAGTGCAGGTTGTTTTTTTGAGATATTGAGCTAGGTTCTAAAACTGACCCAGAATTGCTACTATATGCTGGACTGCGACATAGATCGCGAATGTAAAAATAACCCGGGTTATTAAGGTATCCTTGATGGTAAATCTCCTGATGTCGTACTCCAATCCATCCATACACGTGTAAAGAATAGAGAAGAAAAGAAGATCTGGACTCTTTTTGAGCAAAACCCCTTGGTATATGCATTGCTACAGTTGAGACATTGTCTTCGGGTTATGAAGCAATTGGATACTGATATTGACCTCCTTACAGGTACTGTTTCTCAATATGCTATGAACTATTATCAACAAAATTTGAAACCTTTTATTCAGTCCCAGGGATTGGGGAGGTTTCAGCTTATACCTTACTTGCAGTTATTGGAAATTTTTACGATTTTCCATCAGGTGATAAAATTGCCAGTTGGTTCGATATTGTTCCCAAAAAATGTATGAACGTTATGGACAAAGAGCCACAGCCCATCTTGAATTTCGTCCTGATGGAGAATCCACATTGAGAGTACCCCATCCTGATTTGGATGATACTGATTCATAGCCCATAATCCAGTCTGAATATGAATCGACTCCGTCACCTACTAACCCTAAGAATACATTTAATTGCTTGCCTTTTTTAATTTGGACATCATTTATTACATCCCAATCCCATTTTTTATAATCTGCTTCGGTAGATGAAGAAAATTTCATGGGTAGTTCAGCAAACCATAAATCATAAGTTCCTGCAGGATATTCCAGTTTAGCATTATATCCTGGTTCCATTGGGCCAAAATATGGGTTTGAGCTGCTTATACATGGAGGATACTCTGCATAAGCAGATACAACCAGCAGGAATAATAAAATCCCTATAATAAATACTCCCTTTTTCGGTGTCATTTAAGCTCACCAAGCTAAAATGGAAAAAAAAAGAATAAAAAACTATTGCTTCAAACATTATAGAGATACCTCATTAATATTTATTAGCATCATAAAATTATCTTATTTAAATTTACTATGAAAATATTTTTATGTAATTTTTCGAAATTAAATCCATTTGAATTTTGTGTGTGTGCGCTGATAGGTTTGAACTCTTAATCCTGTGCGGACATCAACTGATAAAGTCTTTATATCCGGAACTAATCACTATAGTTTACTTCAGGTTAATTTTTTTACCGATCAAATGCTAAAAATACGAAACCCTTTGATGGTTTTTTATCCTTTTGGTTCTATAGATGAAATTTCTGTATGAGGAATGAATGATTTCTCGAAGAGATGGGCGTTTACAATCATAAGGCAAAACAATCAATCCCTAAACGTGGGTCGAGATTAGCCAAATGAATTTTAATACAAGTGGCCCATGCTGCAGCAAAGAAAAAAGAAAGTGTATTCTTTGATTTCTATGAGACAAAAAAGGAAATCACCGGTAAAGTAAAAACGGCAGTAGTACTGGCAAGGAAAATTATTATGATTGTTTGGCATCTCATTATTAACGACGAGATTTATTAAGACAAGTGTGCCAGACCGGAGAAACCACTTTAGGTGAAAACCGTTAAGATACCTATTTTTCCACATCAGAAGAGGCGATTCGGTTATTTTCAGAGGCCGTACAGGCAATAAAGCCCACATTCGCCAGATCTTTTTTCAACCGTAGAATTTTTCATACTCCGGCCCGAGCAATCGTAATATCTTCAATAGTTCTCGATCCAAATTCTGGATAGAGGAATGTAGTGAATTGTTGAATGAAATAATACATGACTTAATCTCTCTGAATTTAAAAAATATCCATTTTAACGTTGGATTAGAGGTAGGTTTCTTCTTCTGATTCAACACAGTTTCATCTTCTTCTTTCAGCCGTTTTCGCAGCAACATTTCAGTATATGAATAAACCATGAGGCAGAGAACCATGACCATGCACAAAGCCTCAATCCTTTTTTCACTTTTCAGATAAACTTCAGCAACCCGGAATGATTTGTCCTTTAGAAATCGGAACCCTTTTTCGACAAGCATCTGTCCCTTATAGTGATTCAAAACCGTTTCTGAATCCAAATTCAGAACATTCGTTGCAAGAATAAATCTTCCCAGGTATTGCCTTTCCTTTTCAACGACATCCTGAGCAAGTTCAACCCTTGCTATAATCAAATATTGTGGGATTAATGTTTCTCCTTCTTTTGGGCGGCCCCTTTTACCATTTTCCCGTGTATACTTGATTTTGATCTGTGAATCAACCAATTTTACTAAAGGTGTTTCATTAAGATACCGTAAGAGAGCGTTCCTGGCATCAGTTTCACATGCATAACGAACTTTGGATATTTGCTTTAACCCTTTACTTGCGGTTTTGAACCGTATCGGGAGGTTTTTTTCAAAGGTTTTCATTTCTCGGGATTTCATCTCTTCAGATGAGACAACAACCCATTTTTGAGGGACACCGCCATAAAATGAGTCGACACTGCAGCAAGAGTACCTTGGATCTGAGGTCGGACTAAAGCGAAGATCAGATTTGAGTAACTCCGTCATCTCCTTTATAGTGGCAGGGACATTGGATATCCATCTTGTTTCCGGACCCAGGGTATTGATGTTTTTATCCGTATACAGGGCACTGTCACCCATGAAGATTACATCAGGATCAAATGTGAATGACTCTTGCAATGAAAGGATTGTTTGCACAAGAACTTCCTTATCTGATTCGTTGCCATCGTGTGCACGAGCGAATATCGGTATCCCATGTTGATTGACCACCATGCTTAAGGCAAATCTGTTCAAATCCCAGCGTTTATCCTTCGGATGTCCTTTTGTAATTTTGATGCATCCATCGCCGGATTCATTTCCATATTCACCATGCACACTGAAATTAGTTGTATCAACATGACAAAGCTGCACTCCCTCTTTGTAAACAGTAAACATCTAAGTAACAAGATCAGTAAAGAGCTTGGTGGGGCCATATGAATAAATCCGATCCAAAAGACGACCAATGACTGATTCATTCAGGTTTTTTGCGGTAATATCTGGTCCGATAAGTCGTTCCAAATCAAGATGCTCGCAATATTCGGGAAAAAGATAAAGGCGTCTTTCGGTGAATCCAAGTCCGTTGAGAATAAGGGCCAATAATATTTGAGAACTGGATAGTTGATGTTGACCGATTTTGGGGAGTGCCCGATCAATTATTGGAGCTAAACCAAGCTTGTGGAATGTACCGGCAATGATTCCAAGATGATCTATGGTTTTTATGGAGTCTATTTCTAATGAAACATCCTCATTGTTCATTAATTATATTAATGGAGATCTTCTAAGATATATAGTTTACTATTATATAAAATTGTAATAGATCTGACGAATATGGGATAAAGAAACCAGAACCTGAATTAAAATAAGGGGTGTACCCTCTCTCAAGATGACTTTTTCATGCAAAAATAAAAATTTATCTGTCAGACCTTCTTCTTTTTCCTAAATATCGTGAAGACTGAAGAGAGTTGAGGCGTAGCAGACCTGCAAGAAAGAGTGCAACAAGGAAGACACACTGACCGGTAACAATTACCGGAAAAATGCTGGTCATTTCAGGTAGAGATAAAAGATCATGGAGATTAAATTCTGCAAAAACCGGGCCTGTCAGGTACAGGAGAAGGATTATCGTTGAACAGATGAGGATAAAGATCCTTAATGCCTTTGATTTCACCGGAATGGATATGCAATAGAGTGGGAGGATCACAGAATAACAGATGATAAGACCTGCAGATACCAGGATGAGTGCAGGGAACAAGAATATTAACGGATGAATCCAGAGTGACGAGAGAAAATACCAGACATCCCCAGTTGTTGAAAATACCCTGAGAGGGACATATGAAAACAATGAACCAAGGTTAAAGATAAGAACCCAGAGTGAAATGGTCATGAGGGATTTATATCTGATACCCTGGGTTTTTAAAATAAACCAGAAACACAAAGCAGCCAGGAGAGCATTAAAAACCAGGCCACCAATGGAGATCAGACCTGCAGACCAGCTGGTAGACCCGGGCAGATGCGGAATATAATTAAAGGTTTCATAAAAGCCAGGAATTCCAACCTGATACCTGACTATACTCACTGGGGACGTGATCAATGACTGAACCGGATCAGGTCTGACAACGATTCCAACTGCCCGGGCCACAAGATAATGACCAGATTCATGGACAAATAATTCAATTACACGGGCGATGACGATTGACACCAGTGTTAAAAAGAGAAAACAAACTTGATTACTCCAGGGGCGGATCTTCATTATATCCTCATTATCTTCTTAAGTTGAGTTATTATATAGTATAGCAAAATTTTCTGCAGTAATGAAAAGTCTGCATATTGCTTTGAAATGCATAAATGTTCATGCCCTGAAAACCCTTCGTTTATTTCGACATTTCCAGGCCGTTATACAAGGCCAGTAATTGGTAATACTATCAGATAAACAGCTTCGGGTGCTCAAAAAAAGAACTGGTTAAAATACCAGGACTCTCCAGGGAGTTCCATGAAGGGATACTGTATTCCAGTACACCGGGTATTTTTCTTTACCAGGAGATACAGATTCACCAAGTGAGAGCATATCATGCCCTGCCACATATGACGCAGCAGGTGATGTGCCAACACCAGATATCTTTTGGACTGTGGTATTATCAGAGAACGAAGATAAGGGGAGTTCACCCGAATACCCGATAAGGGTTCCATCAGGCTGGGTAACCATAATCGTCATCTCCTTCTCTTTTGTTAATGAACCAAGTGCACTCTCCACCAGAAGAGCGGGTTCGGCAAGCACAGAGAGATAGCCAGTAACGGAGAGAGAGGAAGAGTAAAGCGGATAAATTATGTCTATCACATCTTCCCCTTCTATGCATTTTATGATATTGCTCATACCAGGAACAGGGTTGATTACCACCGAGTCGACCAAAGGCTGATCCCGGACATTAACACCAATACTGCTGTCAAACCTGGCATGGGATATCTGAATGATTGTACCTGTACGATCCAGGATAGAAACCAGGAGTACTGCCGGATTTTCCTCGCAGATCTTTTGCAGGTAGGGGCGGATATCTTTATCCTTCAGATTCAGGCCTTTCATTTCTGCAGCATGTTCTGCAATTTTTGCATCAAAGTCATCTAATGTTTTTGAAAGTGCCGCTGATGATCTCAAAAGTAATGTAGCCTGTTCCATCTCCTGTTCTGACGAGAGATCTTCTTCACCGTCATACCAGCTGTCAGATATAATAAATCCCTGGTTATTAGTAATTGAAAGGATCTTTATTGGCTGACCCCACATCTGGATGGTCATAATGTCAGGGTCAATAACCCCGGAAAAATCAACTTTCAGGCCATCCTGTTTAAACTCGTCAGGCAGATCCAGTGGAAGGTATTTTACTCCATCTAAAGTGACAAGCCCATAAAAACCTCCTTCCAGGTCGATGTAGGTAATTGTTCCGGTACTGGAAATTTCAAAGCTGGTCTCTTCTGCAATGCAGCCACAGGCGCAAAAAAGAGAAAGAGCCAGAAGATAAATACCCGTCGGTAATGATGTCCGAACCATACCTCTTCTTAGATGGATCAAAAGAAAAGAGTTCTGTTCCTTATCTATCCTCAGTCTCTCCTGTCCATGTTCAGCCTGGCAGATATCCTGAAATGAGCATGGTATAAATACCTGCATGAATGAGAATAAACACTGGAACCATGGTGGAAAAGAGAGGTTTTCTAATTTTGTGCCTGAATACCCGCATTCCCGCGTATGCACCAAGTGGTCCGAAGAATGCAAGGGTCACCAGATTTCGTTCAGGTATCCGATACTCTTCACGCATCGCCCTTTGCTTGTCATATCCGAATAATGCGAATGTAATTGCATTGACTACAAGGTAGGGAATGAACAGTGTAAAAGTCATTATCTCTCCTGGTTAAATGTGCAGGTTATATCTGATTCCGGCAATATCCGGGATCTGAACATACCGGCTGCATTTAAGCGCGGGTTTTCGTATCTAATTTGTGTCATGTCTTTTACAGTTTATCTGTTATTTTATCTTCAGCTCTTAAGATTTTTATTTCATCGTACCTGAAGCAACACGAAATTTATATTTATCCTCGCTAATAACTCTGCATGCTAACTTTCATTCTGCTTGGAAGACTGACAAACCTTGCTATTGAACATACACGTGATCTTGAGGAACGTGACAGACGGGCGGCAGATATCATCAGAAAAGCCGGTGGAAACCTTGTCTCTCTTTACTACACCTTTGGCCAGTATGATTTTGTAGCTATTATTGAAGCCCCGTCACAGGAGGCCATGGGAATCATACTCCTGGAAATTGGCAGATTCAGTACAATATTCTCTGAAACCCTGATGGCCATGCCACCGGAACAGATGTATTCGCTGATAAAAAAAACTGCTGACGAGCCCTGATAAATAGCATGCCTTTTTATCCGGGTTTAAAGGGTAAAGGCAGATCGCAGATAACAGAATAAACTACAGTCATATCCCAGGCACACAGCCAGTACAGGAAAAGTAAAGGCTTGCTGAAACGAATATAATTAAAAATTCAGGCCACTCAATGGTTTCAGATATCGGGTACCTGGTCGGAGCAATCGGAATTTTTTTTGCAATTTTGGATCCGTTCGGGAATCTCCCGTTTTTTATCGCATATACAAATACCCTTGGTTCAAGGGCGCGAAAAAAGACTGCACTTGTCTTATCGGTCTTCATCTTTGTAGCCATGTCTGTCTTCCTTTTTTCAGGGCAGGCAGTTTTAAATTTTTTCCACATATCCCTGCCTGCATTTCAGATTGCAGGTGGCATCATTCTCTTTGGTGTGGCGATGTCCATGATGAGCGGGACACATACCATAACCATGAACAAGGTCATCTCTGACACGGGAAAAGAGAGGTTACTTGAGAGGAATGAATCAATTTTGCCAAGAATAATTGTTCCTCTTGGTATTCCGCTTTATGTAGGGCCGGGATCAATCGCGGCAGCCATCCTCTTTGGCAGCAATGCACCAAGTAAAACTGCCTTTCTTGGAGGGGTGCTGGTAATCCTTGTCATTGTCATCTTCATTACTTTGCTTAACATGAGCTCAGACCTTATCGCCCGGATGCTTGGAAACCAGGGGATTGAGATCCTTGTAAGGCTTATGGGGCTTGTGCTTGCAGCAATTGCGGTTCAACTGACACTTGAAGGGATTGTCGGTGCTATCACAACAATGATCCTTCCATCCCTGTCCGGATAAATTACAGTTTAATAATCATATCATCCATGCCAATAATCACATCAGAAAACTCCGGCCCGATATCCCGGATTGAAAGCCGGTGAGCAATGGTGGTGTAAAGATCGGCAGCAAAATGAACAAGTGCCAATTGTTTTGCGTCTGCTTCTTTTGAGAGACGAAGGGCAGCTTCAGGGTTTAGATGTGGCCATCCAGGGTCCTCCTGTCCAGGAAGATAAGCACATTCGGTGATGAGGAGATCGGCCCCGGCTCCCAGTGTAATAATTCCATCACAAGGTCCGGTGTCAGTGCAGAATGCAATAGTTTTTCCAAGTTCAAACCGGTACCCGAATACCGGCTGATTATGGACAAGGGGTGCGGCTATTACCCGGACAAGGAGATCGGACCTGCCCTCGGGGAGCTTTGTGATGGTAACCGGATAGGCCAGTTCATCAATTGGAACGGTATAGGGATATCCTATAAATGTGAATAGCATCTCAACTCCGGGTGGACCATAAATAGAAAGGCCTTCTTCGAACCTGCACCTTGCAAGGGTATGCAGACCGGATATATGATCCAGGTGAAAATGGGAGAAGAACAGGAGGGCTGGCTTTTTTATGGACGGATATACATCCGGGATCTTTGTAAACCCTTCACCAGCATCAAGGATGATGAAGCATTTCGGGGTGTCTATGGTGATACAGGTGGTGTACCCGGTTTTCGAGGTGTACCATCCATTGGTTCCATGAAAAGTAATAGTGATCTCTTCCATTGTATCAGGAATATATCAAACCCATAAGCAGATATAAAGAGTACTTCAGTCTTCTTTCTATGTTATGACCTGGATGGTTCATCACAAATAAGAGGTTTTATTGCATGGCAATTTTTTGCATAAGGGCCATAATTCCAGGTTTTGTTCTTTCCATTCGCATACCGAAAGACCCGGGTCCAAAACCCCCAGGGATAGGCTGACCTTCGAACATCTCCCTGTTCAATCTGTCGGTTATTTCATCAAATATCCTTTTATAAGCGATGCAATGTGGATCAACACCGGTAATCTTCCCACCTGAAGGGGCTATTGCATTATATGGACATCCCCCCCGGCAGTACCTTATGTGAGAACATGACTGGCAATGGGCATCCACGTAATCCTTAAACTCGTTCATGAGCCGGCCTGGACCGGAATT
>Ga0255345_1006613_pt1 | contig 11217 bp, 8 predicted proteins | sample wastewater_treat_6_FD_192415 | JGI IMG/M metagenome (GOLD analysis project Ga0255345, IMG submission 192415) | Wastewater microbial communities from Lulu Island WWTP, Vancouver, Canada - plant20 | ecosystem: Engineered > WWTP > Wastewater > Unclassified | place: Canada: Vancouver, British... | reverse complement strand
TCTCCATATTATCTCCTCTATATTTTATACATAGATTATATATCTAATCTATGCAAAAGTCAAGTCAAAGAAAAGTGGCTTTCATCCCATAGGCAAGCCTATGGGTTTTCGCCACAAATTTATAACAGGTACCGCTTCCCCGCTATCCGCAACTACGTCACGCATCGCCTCCTGGAGCTCTTCTCTGAACTCCTCTTCATCAATGTTATCAGGATTAGGTGCCTGACATCCGCAAAGCAGTGCGAGTAAGATTACTAACGTACAAGCTATCCTTCTTTTCACAATAATCCTCCTACTTCGACGTAGCATCGAAGAACTTAACATCCTCAGCAATAGTAGCCTTGATAGCCTCAAGGAGTTCATCAGAATCCCAATCGAGGTCACCGTTCACAGTGATTGCACAGTCAAGGCTCTTGCAGTAAGCAATAAAGTATGCCATATCGGCATCCCAGTAGCAGTTGAGGGTCATATCCCCAATCTTGATGTCATCAATCTGCTTACCCTTGTACTTATCGGCGAGACCACCATAGTAAGCCTCGAATCTGTAAGTACCAGACTTCTGCAAACCGTACGCACTGGTTACTGCATCCTCAACTCTTCCGATAGAAGCGAGTCCATATCCGTCAAAGTCGTACAACAAACCTTTACCGTCGACCATCACATACACGTTGCTGCCTGAAACACCTACCTGTGTGCCCTCAAGCATCGCACTGGCGTCGTAACCGTCGGCTTCCTTCGCTGCGATGACTGCGTCGGCGTCGTCTTCAGTGGATTCTTCGTCCTGTCCGCCCATCTCTTCAGGAGTTACCTCCAAAGGAGCTTCCGACTCTTCCTCAGTGTCATCCTCAGGAGCCTGAGTAACTTCAGGTTCCTCGGTAGGCTCGGAAGTTTCTGTAGAGGTCACCTCGTTCGCACTTACAACCGATACAGGAGCAGGCTGCTCCTTTCCACACGCCGCCATAGACAAAACCATCACGCCCATAAGAGCAGCTGTTACCAGTTTTTTCTTAATCATAGCTTTAATTCCTCCTCTGATTACTCTTCGCCATAACCATCGCCGTCGCCGCCTTCATAATCCTCTTCAGGAAATACTTCGTCGTCAACAACTTCTTCCTCGAGCTCTTCTTCAGCAGCTTCCTCAAGGTCAGCTACGATGCTCTCAAGACCCTCAGCATCAAACGCCCCGCTGGACGCCTCAACTGCCTGAGGAGCCTCGTTATTCTTAAGGTATTCAGCAAGAGCCAAAGACTCAATCTGACAACGGCTGGATACCTTCTGACGCTTAGGCTTCTTGCTCTGCATAAGGAATGCAAATACAGGCAGGAACTCGTCGCTGACGTCCTTCAAGCCAACCTCTGAGTTGATGATTACAGTGTCCCTATCTGACAAAGGTGTCGTAGGCACAAAGTACCTTGTAGAGTAATACTCCTCAAGGTCAGCAGAATTCTCTAAGCCCTTAGACCCTGTGAAGTAGCCGTTGCGAGCTGTAAAGCCGAACTCCGTTCTTCCGAAAAGGCGAGCTGCGTCATACTTGGATAAGTCGACCGTCTTCCCTGCCTCAAGCACGTATTCAGCATCCGAACAGGTATAAACAATCTCGCCATCCGCTGAAGGAGCAGATGCTCTATATACACGGCGGTTAAATGTTACCGCTTCGTCAGACACATTCTTCACACGATACCCCACAGTCACAGGACGCTTAACAAAGACACGCTTTCCAGCACTCTTGTCTACGCCTACCGAACGTCTCGAGGTGTCTACAAGCTGACTCACAATCTGTAAGTCCTTGCTTCTTGAACCGATGTCAGAGGGAACATTCTCACGAAGGCGACGATTACGCACACGCTTATCTTCCTTCTTCTCCTCCTGACTTACACCCATAATCTCACCGAACAAATCTCTTCCCATAACTGAAAAACTCCTTTCATTCTTTTATAATAGGCTACGGCTGAAAACCCCTTTGCTTTAGCAGAGGGAATGAAAGCCGAACTGCCATAATTTGTGGCTGTCTAAACAGCTACTTGTGTTACTAATGTTGTTTTTCTACTTGCTATACGATTGCAATTACTTAACTTTGGGGTTTTGTAACCTTTTGGCATTGTAGAAAAGTCTATTTTGTTACCCTCTATATCCCTTAGTATTGCATAACCTGTATTCATTCTTCCTTTGATAAAATATTCTTTACCAAAATATCTTACCTTGTCAAATTTTCTAAAACCACATATCTTACCAGTAGTTATAGGTTGTTCTGAACGAATACCTTTTGACTGTCTGTAGTCACCTTTTGATACCGATTTCTTTAAGTACAACAAATTAGTTTTAATTGTAATAGGACTTAATCCACTTGCTATTACACAAGCATCGAAGTGGTGGTCTTTTGGTATTCCTATACTTAATCTATTTGCTTTAGTTACACAACCATAAGTTTCTATTGCATCTGGGTAGTATTTTAATAACTGGCGTCTTATACTATTCATTTGAGTAGCATACTTGAGAGTACCTTTCTTCTTGCCTTTGAATTTAGGTGTAATCTTTCCACTATGTAAATCTTTATGACAAGTATGACAAAGTGTTATAAGGTTACGTTCTTCATCACTACCACCATTACTACGAAATACGATATGATGTACCTCTAATTTAGAGTCTTTATGTTTACCTTTACAACATTGACAAGTATAATTATCTCTATTAAGTACCATAGCCTTTGTATTTTCAAAACCATAGTTAATACCTTTTTGATAACCCCAATGCTTGATTTTTGGATTAGCAAGATTTGGATTTTTCATTAAATGTGTATCAAACTGTGCTGTTTCCAATACAAGTGTAGTGATTGGCAAAATGGACTTGATAAATTCGATTTCTTTAATGTGACTATGAAATTTACTAATCATAGTGGGACTAAATCTATCAGATTTAATACTGTTCTTACGATTAAGCCATCTAGCCTTACGATAACGAGTTTTTCTATTTCTACGATTTCTACGATACTTGGCTCTTTGAACCATTTTATCTGTAATATCATTTCTTACTACCACTTTAGACATATAGACAATGTTACCATTATCATCTGATACAGCAGTACCAATAGTACCACTTCCAGTATCTACACCTAAAGCCAAGTTTTGTGTATGATTCGTGCTTTCATACAATAGTTTAATAGTAAACGGACATCTTCTTACCACTTTAGCCTTACCTTGTTTCAGTAAGTGCTTTACTTTACCGTGCCTATTAGTAGGCATTAGCGGCTGTCCGTTTTGACCGATTACATATACCATAACAGGCACTCCTTTCCTGTGAACTTAATCACATAATGCCGTACAATGTACGGTTGTGCGTATCTCTATACTATTACCATATAGAGAATCCGACCTCATCTCGACAATGATATAAAGGCTTTTTAAGCATATGTCACAAGGCTTTTCTTACTCCGACCTAACTTAAACATATACGATAGTGCCATAGTCTGATGCGGCAACCATGGGTATCATAACCTAAATATCGTAGTATCTGTTTCTGAATACTTAGTCTGGTGAACTATTTAACGGAAGCCACGTTCCTTTAGGTGCGTGGTAGTTCACTGTCGTACGGATTCCCCGCACGCTGAGAAGCATTAAAATTATTACAAAATGTTCTTGACAAATTTGCCTTATTTCTGACCCCTCTCGGGAAGCAAAAGCGAACATTCGTACGAAAAATTACGCTCAAAACCGTTGTAATTTTGCACAAAAACTGTAGCGAATTTTCTACGTCGATTTTGAAAACTTTTTCAGGTACCAGTTTTCAACCAAGAATAAACCAGTCGTCTAACTTTTAACCTGAATAAAATAAAGGGGCAAAACCTTGCACTATTTACGCCTACGTGTAAATAATCCGACAAGGGCGTTAGCAAAACCGCCGAGACCCGTGTTGTCGTACATAGGCTCATCGCTGGCAGGCTTTGACGCTTCCGCCGCCGCAGGTGCCTGCGGGCGGGCAGCTGCCTGACGCTTTCTGGCAGGCGGCACGGCAGGCTCAGCGGGTTCCTCTGTCTCTTCCTCTTCGAAGTCTCCGAACTCGTCTTCTTCAGGCTCAGCAGGCTTCTCCTCAGGGGCAGGCAAAGGTATTTTTCCACGCAAACGACCCAGAGAAGCCGTCCTTACCGCTGGGATGTCCAAATCCTCAGCGGGGGTTGCAGGCTCCTCAGGGAGCTCTTCTTCATTATCTCCGAATTCGTCATTGTCCCCGAACTCGTCATCTGTACCCTCTGAGCTCTCAGAAGGCTCTGTATCGTCTTCGAAATCATCCAATGAGGGTTCTTCCTCATTATCCCCGAACTCGTCCTCCTGAGCCTCCAGAAGGCTCATATCTATCTCTGTCGACGAAGGGTTGGTTATCATTTCCTCAGGGTCTATGTCGGCGTCCCAAGGCTCCTCGTCGTCATCTTCATCATAAGGTCGTCTCATCTACTCACCTCCACGGTTGTTATAGTACCACACGAGTATTACTCCTGTCAATACGTGTCTCCTCAAAAATGAGACAAGGGTACCCAAAATATGTGCGGGGCTATCCCAAAATAGGTACCGAGAGTGGAGGAGGAAGAGGGACGGGGTTCCCGAAGTGTAAACATTTGCAAGTTTATGAAGCACAAAGTCGTCCGACTCTCTCGCAGATTTCATAATTACGGTAAACCAGTGAGATGCAAAACGCATAATTACGGTAAACCAGTCCCGCCCCGCAGCACGTTGGACAGGAGTGGATGGCAGTGGATGGGAGTGGATGGCGGCAGGCGGCAGTGGATGACGACAAGACGCTCCGCCGACGTCCCGCAGGCTGACCAGCGGCTGCCCGACGGTTCCTCCTAAGGTTCCTCAGAGGGTTACTAAGGTTCCTAAGGTTCCTAAGGTTCCTCCTAAGGTTCCCAGAAGGTTACTAAGGTTCCTCAGGGGGTTCGGGCGGGGCGGCGGTCAAAAGTCGGACAACTATTGAGGCGGATGGGGAAAGGATGAGATGGGCAACGGGGCAGACAGGACACGACGGTTCCTCCACAGGGCGGAGAGAGGGGCGGGCAAGGGGCGGGCAAGGGGCGACCAGACGCTCGCTGCCCGCTGGGCAGGGAATGACCAGACACTCCTCAGGGGACGGGCAAGGAATGACCAGATACTGCTCAGGGGCTGACCCGACACTGCTCAGAGAATGACCTGATGCTGCCCGAGGGATGGGCGAGGGATGACCAGACACTCGCCAGCCTGCCCGTTGCAAAAATTGGTGACAGGACTCGAGAAGGGGCTGCTCAGGGCATAGAAAAAGGAGAGCCGAAGCCCTCCTTCTTCTTAGTGTTAGTTACGAAGTTAATGCTGGTTCAAGGCGGGGAGAAGAGTGCCTTTAATATCGAGCACATTCTTCTCGAACCACCCACCAACCACCAACCATCAACAAATGTCACTCACATCTGTATTACTAATTGCCATAGGATGTGACACACCGATTTCGCTCAGTTCAACAGTCGGAGCATTTGTACCCCAGTTAGGGAGTGTCAGCTCAACGCCGTTGTCAAATTCAGATGCTGTCATTCCATCGAAGGCAAATGATACTACTGCACCGTTCCAAGAGTTTGCATCGCCCTTGAACATCTCGTCCTTACCACCAGTTGAAAGACCCATCAAAGAGGTATCAATAATGGTACTTGAGTTCGAAGGGAAGTATAACGTGAGCTTATCAATCGTGTTAACTACGTAGTAAGGAAGTACACCCTCGTTATACCAGTCACCGTCAGCATACCAAGTCGTATCGTTTCCTACATCGTGCTCAACACTGTTGGATAACTGCAAAGCTCTTGATGAAAGAGTACCGTCGATATTTCCGCCGCCGTCGTTAGACCACAAACCGCCGTCCTTTGCGTACGCAGTGTAGACGAAACCTCTTTCCTCCATACCTCTGTAAACAGGATACTGCGTTACGTAGCCATCGTAGATAACCTTACGCATAGGTCCGTTACAGAAGCCAGCTATTGATACAGCACATCCGCACTCGTAAGCCGTTCTGATTGTGTCAGGGTCGGTATCCTTATCAATAGCACGGACTGCTGCCCTAAGCTCTCCAGCCGTTGCAGGGCATCCGAGTGCCTCCCAAAGCTCCTTGATATAAATTATATTATCAGGAGTAAGGGCAAAGCTGCCATCGAAAGGCATTGACCAGTGGAAGTTACCACCAGATACCGTATATGCACCACCACAAGTATCAATACCTGCAAACGAGAACTGAGTCTCAGGGTAGAGGTCTCTTGTGATTCTCATATAAGTATGGTTACCGATACCACCGAATGAATACTTCTCGTCCGTATGAGCTGTACGCTGGGTACTGTCAAGAGTAAACTTGCCGCCCGTGATAAAGCCTGTAGGTGTAATACCGTCAGCTACCTTGAACAGCTTACCGTCCGATAAATCAAAGCTCTCCTTATCAACTGTGTCGTAAACATACAGTGCAAGATAAACCTTAGTCATCTCAGTTACACAGTCATTGATATACTGGTCGATACACTGTCCGCCAGTGTAATAAGTATCGTCCGAGCAAGACTCACCAAGGTAACGCTTCGTCCAGTCCTTCGCATCGTCAATCGTCCACTGACACATTGCAGAGCCTCTGTCAAGGTAAGGGTTGTTGTCCAACTTGAAGAAGGATTCACCGTTATCCTCAATCTGTGTCTTCAAAGGAGACCTACCGATGAAAGGAGTATTGATTGTTACTTCAACATAACCCGCAGCACCGTTAGAATTCGACTGACTTGCTGCGGAGCTCTGTCCTACAAAGATGGTCGAACCACCAGGGATAGGATAAGGAGCTGTCGAAGAAGACCAGCCAATATCATCTATAAGGTACTGAGAAACCCTTGCGTCATTAAGCTGAGTATTAGGTGTAACCACAATGCCGTCAAGCTGACGAGGCTGCACACTTATAATCGAGCTCAAATGCAAAGTTCTATTGTACTGACCACCTACAAGAACATAAGCTGCTCTCTTAAGGTTAGCCGCATTGTCATACTGAGCAGGCTTTCCTGTGCCCAACTCCTGGGCGTAAGGAAGTCGCATAACTACGATAGGCTTAACACTCACGTTGTATTCCAATCTATCACCGTACTCAGCAGGCGTGATATTAGGATTTGCAAGGTAAGACCAAACTTCAATCGTGTTAAGAAGATTGTTACCTGCGGAGTCCTTAGCAACATCCGTAGTCGCTTCCGACAAAGATGTAGGTCTATCTGCCCCATTGATGTTAAGTGCCGACTGTACTGTACCAGAAGCACCTGTCGTCTTAGGAATAGTTACAGAGTAACCAGTCGAACCATAGCCTCCTGCCGAAGAGAATAGCGTCCATCCACTGCCAGCCCCGTGTCTTGAGTTAGACGAGCCAAGTGCCAAATTATATGCACCTGAGTAAATTCCGAACGAGCCATCGCCCACACGTACAAACGGGAAGTCACTTCCTACGTAGTCTAACAAGCCAGGGTCAGTCAAAGTGAACGCCGAGTTAGTGAACAACGGAGCTATATTATCGTTCAAACCGTAATGACGATATACTGCAAATCCTGTCGTATTCAAGATGGCGTTCTGCAATAGAAGTGTTGCACTACCCGATGCTTCGTGAGTCGGATGCGAGTAGTTCGTCAGTGTACTTGATGGAGTTATACTGTATTTCCAGTCTGCCGCACCTGAACCGTTAGTAGCCCCTGAGGACACACCTGAGTTCGAACCAGTCCCCGAAGTAAATGCAGCGAAGAAAGGTGACCAGTTGTATGTAACCGTTCTCGTTGCCGTTTTCGGAGTCCACTTATAGAGCGTAGCTCCACAGTAGATAGGGTCACCCTGGGTACAAGAAGATGAATGTCCAGCTGTACCATTAGGTCCGTGATTGTTACCACAGTTACAACTCTTCGTGCCAGTCTGATAACTACAAGAACCATTCGACTCAACTTTATATCCAGCCTCATCCTTACCGTTCAAGGCGATGAAGCCGTAAGTGTTGGTTGTTCCGAGACCCAGAGACTGCTCTGTAATCTCAATCACACTATCATCGAAACTTGCTCTCTTTACAAAGAGCAGGTTGATAACCTTACCATACGAACGAGCATCAATCATACCCGTCGTATTATATACACCTGTAGTAAAGCTATTCTTACCGAGTGCCGAAGCAGACGGCTTCCAACCTGAGAACGACCACGCACTACCAATCTTGCCACGCTCGTCATCAATGATGATAGCAGGGCACACACTGGTCTTATCAAAAGTCTGAACACTTCCAGTAGTCAAATCCCAGTAAATCTTGTGTATCTTATATTCACCCTGCTTCTCAGGAATACCACAAGGGTCTTCTGCGTTTGCAGGATGGTCAGGGTTATTGTTTACATCATAGGTACAGATAGCGTTTGTATTTGTTCCGCCTAAATAGGTGAAGCAGGCATTCTGCCCAGCGGGGAAAATGTCACCGCCCGACTCAGCCACACCCATTACATTGTAAACTGACGGGAAGCAGCAGCCAGTCACGTTATATGTTTCCATAACCTGCAACGCTATCTCGCTCACTCCCATAGATATGTTCGTATTAAGAACGTAGCTCGTCCCGCACGCCGAGTTGAAAGTCGATACTATAGTAGCACCCGGCTGAGATGTACTAAGAAAGCCCTGCGTAAACGCATAACGTGCAGCAGGTGTCGACTTCTTATATCCTGTTGTAGAATCAAGCGGATAAGGGAAACTACCGAAAGTAGGTCCCATAGCAGACGGAGCACCGTACAGATGTTTATTACTATTAACGGACTGAACCCAACGATTGTTGTATGTTATGTAAATAGGTATTCCCGCAGGAGCAGTATTACCTGACCTGCAAACGGAATTAAGATATAAGCTAACACTACCAGTAGCATCTACAAGCTGCCTCAGGTCAGCAATTCCGTTAGCATACTCTATGTTGCTATACATACTTGAACTCGAATTAAACGGCTGTATAATACAACCCACACAAGTCTTACCGCTACCCGAATTCTCCCAAAACGAAAACATTACACAGTCTACGCTTCGGCAAAATGATGTAGAGGGGTGTCCCGAGCCGCTTCCCCCGCTCGGCGATGTATCAACCGTCGTACCTGTACCTGGGTCAGCTGTCCAGTCACCCTCTGCATATACCTGCAACGGCGGGTAAAAACTCACACTGCCGAAAAGCAAGATAATGGCGAACAGCACCACAAATACTCGCTTCAAAGATGCCTTTACTTTTCTGTTCATCTCAAACCTCCTAATTCTCTCTGTCAGATGCACCCGACAGTTATTTCCCTAAACACGACATAAGTGTTCGAGATAATACCACATTGTTCGATATAAACGCAAAATTACCCCGAGAGTTCTTCTCGGGGTAATTGCTATACCTTTCTTTATCTTACCAAGGAATTTCCCATCCCATGTCTACTGCTTCCTGATAACGAGTATTTTCATCCTCTACCCAAAGGTCGTAATCCTCAGGTACGTGCCACAGACCGTCTTCGCCGATATAAGGAGTTTCCATCTCAATAATTTGAAAAATCGTCATATAAGCTGCCTCAGGGTGGTTGTAGTGGTATCTTGTAGGATTAGGTGTAGGAGCAGGCTCTTCAGTCTGAGTAGGCTGCTGAGTAGTCTGTCCGTTACCACCTGTAGGCTGAGTTGTTGTGTTAGGGTTAGAAGACTGACCACTATCACCAGCAGGTGTAGTAGAAGGCTCAGCCTCTTCCTCAACAACAGAGTTCATAGAAGCCACATAAACCTTTGCATTTGCGATTACAGCCTTGTCGTAGTCGATAAGAGCTACACTCTTCTGCTCAGGGTCGAATACAGTGTAACCTGCTTCGATAAGAGCGTCATAAGCGTTCTCAGTATCAAGACCAAGAGCAACTGCAAATGCGTAGTTGATGTCGTATCCAGTAGCAGGTGCGTTGAAATACTCCATTGTACCTTCGTAGCCTTCTACGTTCGCATCAAGATAAGTACCAGTGTTGAAAGCCTTGTTTCTTTCGAAAGTAGCTGCCATTGCACAAACGGCATCTCTGGTAATTGCATCCTGAATAGATGTCTCAGCAGTAAAGTTCACACCGTTGAAACCTGCAAGGTCGCAAAGGGCAACTGCGATGTAGTCTTCGTTGATTTCGTTCTCTACAGGAGTCATACCCTTGTAGACCTTAACCATCTCAGACTCGGTCTCAGTGTAATCACCGATGGTTGCACCCATTCTGTCAAGGATACCACCGTTGATAGCAGTGAAGATGTCCTCGTAGAAATCAGTACCAGCGAGGTCTTCGTTGTTCCAAGACTCGTCAAGCCATCTTCCCTCAAGGAACTCAAAATACTGCTTCTCAGCAGGGGTTGTTCCCATAAGCTCTACGGTCTCACCATTAGCGAGTGCGTGAGGGAGGTAAACCTTAGGGTTAATTCTTCCCATATAAGTTACATTCGCAACAAGCTCACCGTCTTCGTTAGTCTGTGCAGGAACATTTTCTACAACAGACGCCTCGGTAGTAGACTCAACCTGAACACCCTGAGTGTTGTTCTTAGGCTCCTCAACTACCTCATTCTTCTTACCACATCCAGCGAGGGTAGATGCTACCAGCATCGCTGTCATCATAGTTACGAAAAATCTCTTCTTCATTGTTTCTTTCCTCCTAAAACTTTCTTGTTTTCTTCCTACCTATACATTTCAGGTTACTAAATATTACCTCTGCCCTTCTGGGCTTTATAACAACTCCTTTCGGAGAGTGTTATCATTTTTTCTTATCTTCTTTCACATCCTGCTTTACGCACCTTCCAAGAAGATAAAGGATACTTTCTGGTGTGTTCCTCCAGCCCTGCTCCCAACTCTGTACCTGCTTCACTGTAAACCTGTACTTGTTTGCGAATTGGCTTTGTGAAAGACCCGTCATTTCTCTTAACTCTTTTACTGTCTCCACAGCCTCCACCTCTGTCCTTAAGGTTACTATACTACAATGTGGTATAGTTGTCAACCCCTTTCTTAAAATTTTTTTTATTTTGTTATCCTGCCTTATTTCAGGCTCTCTAAACCTTGTTATCAGAAGTGATATACCTTACATATAATACTATACTACAATGTGGTATAGTTGTCAACCCCTTTCTTAAAATTTTTTTTATTTTGTTATCCTGCCTTATTTCAGGCTCTCTAAACCTTGTTATCAGAAGTGATATACCTTACATATAATACTAT
>Ga0255345_1006606_pt1 | contig 11231 bp, 10 predicted proteins | sample wastewater_treat_6_FD_192415 | JGI IMG/M metagenome (GOLD analysis project Ga0255345, IMG submission 192415) | Wastewater microbial communities from Lulu Island WWTP, Vancouver, Canada - plant20 | ecosystem: Engineered > WWTP > Wastewater > Unclassified | place: Canada: Vancouver, British... | reverse complement strand
GCGCCTAAGCTGATTTTCTCTGCCATTAACAAAAGGCCCAAGGCCGCCAAGATCAAGTATTTCACCGTCATAAAGCAGGTTTTCGTTTGCGGGAAATCTTCTTTCTATAAAAGCCGAAACCTTTCGGCATGACACATCTTTGCTTCCCCAGCCCGCAAAAGTTTTAACGACAATTTCGGCCACCGCGTACATTTCAGATTCTTTCAGAGTTTTTGTCTTAGAGTTCTCTCTTGCGCCATAGAACAGAGAAAAGCGGGCCTTAAACTCGCCCGAATCTGTGGAGCCTCTGTAAAGACCGTCTTTTACTCCGGTTAATTTCATTCCTTTGATATCACCGAGTAAAGAATCCCTGGATTTTACAGGGCTTGTCCATCCGTCTTTTTCACTGTAATACCTGTGTGTGTTAAAAGCGCGATTAGCGTTCATTTCGGCAATTATACAATTCAATGCCGCTTCAGCAAGGTTTGTGGCGACAAAGCGTCTGACATCTTTTGACTGCAATTGATGGTGCCCCGATTTAACGCGGCCAAAAATCATAAACAATATAAGCAAGATACTCGCAAAGGCTATTACTATAAGATATCCTGATCCTTTTTTGTTATGGCGCAAATTATTCATGGATTTATAAATATCTCTTTTCCTCTTTTATAGAAGCCTGTTTCCATTTTAACTTTGTAGACATCGCCCGTTTCATTTGAATCTCTTTCCCGTTCAATAACCATTTTCAGGTTCACTAAATTGTTGCCTGTACCGGATTGATTCAATGGCATTGGCATAACAATTCTGTCTTTCAAAGATGAAACATCGGCCGGAATATAAGGTTTTCTGACCGTTCTGTATATTACAAATTCTCTTATATTATCTGCCAAAGCCTGTCTTTGTGTACTTTTTGTGCCGTTTTTTTCCTCAATCATTTCAAATCTTATTAGTTTATAAACGGGATTTCCGTCAGCTGCTGCTTGATATGATTCGTCCAGAGTATAAGTGACGGTTCTTTTTAAACTTGTTTGTCCGCCCAAAGGGCTGTCAAATCTGATTCTAGGATCTAGTTCAGAGCTTTGCACGACTAAAACAGTGCCCGATTTTGTTGTAAGACTTTTAACTTCTTCGGGAAAAACAGGAATAGGCGAGATTATATTAGTTGCTTCTTTAATATCGTCACCCATAAAAGCCAAAACTTTTCTGAACCCCTCGTTTACCTGTATTGACTCAATCGACCTCGTAACCGCCTTTGTTTGTGAAAAAAAGAGCCTGTAACCGAAAACAAGAATAAAAAGCATGATTACAACCGCAACAAGAGTTTCTACTAAGGTAAAAGCATTTTTTTTCATATTAGTTCATATTTGCAACTGTCGTTTGCAGCACAAACGGGTCTGCTTTTCCTCCATCAGATGAAGACCATTCGACTATGACTTCGACATGTTTTATTCCTGCGGGCAATTTCGGGTCTTCTTTAGACATTATATCAGTAATGATAACTTTTCTTTTATAGCCGGTATTTCCTGAGTTAAATTCGGGAATTATGGTGTCGTTTGCGTCCGCAACAGTATTTAAATCTGTTTCGACACTATTTGCCAAAGCGTCTGCATCGTCGAGAATTTCGAATGGGGCACTTCTGACTATCTCGATTGCTTGCTGGGCTAACGCCACAGCCACACTGTAATCACGCAATTTTTTTGTTTGACCGAGGTTTGAGGACAATAGGATTCCGAGAGTAAACAATATTGCCAACAACAAAAGAGTTATAAGAAGTTCGGGCAAAGTATAAGCATTTCTTTGAACGAATTTATTATTCATTTTTTTCATCTTATTGATTCTTGAGATTTGAACATATATAAGTTATCATTAAAAACAAAACACGTAAACATATAAGGAAATTATTATGATATTTTTTGCAAAATCTGATTTTATTCACAGTTTAAAATTAGGTTTAGCTGTATCTTTTCTATTATTTATAAACTCTGTTTCTTTACATGCAGGTTTTGACGTTCACCTGATAGAATCAGATTCCATTCACAAAATAAAAAAATCCATGCCTAAGAGCTCTAGTCACACACAAATAGGCAATTTTTTATTTGTGCGTTCATCAGAAAACGACAAAGAAGTCTACAAAAAACTGAACAAAGCATATCCATCTGACACCTTTAAAATTTCTTCAGATGAAAAACTATACCTTATAACCACTAAAGATCCCGCTGTTTTAAGGGCTGATTTTCCTATGACCAAGACTCTTTTTAAAAAAAGCGGTTTTATAGTTCTGTCAGCCAATGAAACGGCAGCAATGAATCTTTATTCTTATAAGTCAAACTTTACTAACGTTGAACCTTTCGCTTGGGGAAAGGTTTTAATGACTGCTCCAAAAATCTCGACTCAAACCCGTATAAAAACAAATGATAAAATATCAAATTTTCTTGAAAAGCTTGATATGAAAACTTATATGAAAAACTTAAGCGATATTGTTGATTTTAAGACAAGATATACCCCGACAGACTCTGCAAATAAATCGCTTGAGCATTGTCAGAAGCTTTTTGAGACTCTTGGATATCCTGTTACACATCAATACTATGATGTTTACGGAAAAAAGACATATAATTTGGTTGCTGAATTTAAAGGCGAGGATGAACAAACTCACGGAGAAATCCTTGTTACCGGTCACTTAGACAGCATTTCACCCACCCCTCAAAAACTTGCTCCCGGAGCAGACGACAACGGCAGCGGCTCAGCCGGCGTAATAGCTTTGGCGAAGCTGTTAAAAGACTCTGCATTAAAACCTAAGGCAACGATTAAATTTGTATTATTCATGGGCGAAGAACAGGGCCTATATGGCTCTAAAGCCTATTTAAAGGCAATCACTCCCGAAGAAAAGAAAAAAATTAGACTTGTATTAAATATGGACATGATTGCCTTTGATAAACAGCCGCCATTATCTATGATGCTCGAAACTTCGTCTGCTTTCAAAACCCAAGCATCAAGGCTTGAAAACTTAGCATTGGATTATTCTGCCATGTCTGTGCAAATAAGCTATAACCCGTATGGTTCCGATCACCTTCCTTTTATAAAACAGTCTGTTCCGGCATTTTTAAGTATACAATCAGAATTTGATTCGAATCCTAATTACCATCAACTTTCAGACACAATGGCAATAATTAACGAAGACTTGTGCAAGAACATTTTACGTTTAAACGGAGCAGCCATGTATGTATTTGGAATTTTTCCGGAGAAATAAGGCAATCTGCATATGAAAGAATTCATCTGGAAATGGGCTTTTTGGGGTTCTGTTTTATTCTTTGGAATTTTGTCGGTAAGCCTTTTAATATCGTATACCCTATATACTACAGCCCCCGAGAACACTTACACTCCGGTATTCGCGTCAGGGTTTGGTTTTGTGTTTGGTTTTTTTGGGCTCGGCTTTATTACCTTATACGCTTTTGACAAACTTGAAACCTCTCCGCTAATATATAAGGAAACAGAAAACGAGATACTTAACAGGGTAATAAAAGAAGCGCCGTTTTTCTTTTTTGCTCTGACTTTCTTCTTTTCTATGGTAGTCTACATGGGAATTTTTCTCTTAGTTTTGTCTTACATCAGAAATAGTTGCATATGAGCATAATAAAAGATTCATCAGCTTTTTTAGGCAGACTTGATATTTATCAAATTTTGTCTTTACCGGTTTTGATTATAATTTTGTTATTTTCTTTTGATTTTAAAAGCTCAGAACATAAAATTGGTGTTGTTCTGCCTTTAACCGGGGAATACAGATCCAGAGCCCAAAACCATTTAAACGGCTTAAACTTAGCTCTCAAGCACATTAATCAACACGGCGGCATAAACAATAAAAAGCTGGTTTTACTTGTAAGAGATTGCGGTGAAGCTCAAGAAAAAAGTGCTGAGACCACACGCGATTTGATATACGATAATGCTGTAACCGCAATTATAGGCGGATTTACTCCCTCAAACACCAGAGCCATTCAAGCGGTTGCAGAAAAATCAGAAACACCTTTTTTAACAGGGGTTTGCACTCATTTTGAAGTCACCGACAGTGGCTCTGCTTATACCTTCAGAACAATAACCGATGACAAAAGACAGTTTGAAGCATTGGCAGAGTATTCAAGCAAGCGTTTTGAGATTTCTAAACTCGCAATCATTTATGACGAAGACCTTTATGGGGCGGAAAGCGCGCAAAAATACGCTGAAATAGCCATAAAGTATGGCCAAGAAGTCGTATTAGCCATTCCGAGCAAAAAAACTTCTTTAAATTTTAAAAAACAACTAGAGTCCATTTTGATGAGCAAGCCTGACGCATTGGTAGTATTATCGTCTTCATTTGACTCGGCTCTCCTTGTGAGACAAGCTCGTGAAGCCAGATTTGAGAAACCAATATTAGGCGGGAACCAATTTGCCTCTTTAGAATTCATAAATTTTTTGGGTATATACAGCGAATCGATATTGACCACTCTTCCCTACAATAACAGAGCCGGAGGGCAAAAGTCAGATTATTTTTCGGGCGAATACGTAGAAAAATACGGAACTTCACCTGATGCGGATGCGGCTATGGGCTACGAAACTCTTATGGTAACGGCTTTAGCCTTAAAAAGCGTAGAAGGCAACAACCGAAATCTTAAGGAATCTTTGGCTTTAACTCACGGTTGGGAAAGCATAGCGGGCTCAGGAGGATTTGACGGAGAAGGGAATCAAGTTCGCCCTGCCGAAATAGCAATTATAAAAGACAAACAACTAATCCCGGTGAACATGGAAGGTTTATTCTGATAATGAAAACAAGAATAATTACTTTAGCGATTGTTTTGCCGATCATCTATTTTTCCCTAACAAATTTTATCAGAAGCGGCTCAGAAAATAAAACAGTAGTAACAAATTCTGAAGTCAGTGACAGTTTTATCAGCTTAGAAAATTCCTTTAGCAAAATCAGCAATGCCGGGAATCTGGAAGTTCCGTTCAGCAAAACAATCAAAACCGCTGCAGTCAATGACATACAAACCGATTCAAAAGGCACAGTTTGGATTGCTACCGAAGCCGGTATAACTTCAATAAACAGCGACCGAACAACTGTTAAAAACTATAATATTACCGAAGGCACTTTTCCATTTTCACAAGCTGAGTCAATTATATTTGATAATAAAACTTTATGGGTAGGTACCTTATTCGGCTTGTGTAAGTTTGACGAATCAGAAAGATTTATTATCGCTCCGGAAAGCGAATCATTGCCATCACAAATGATCTGGGACATGCATTGGGACAACAGCACCATCTGGATAGGAACTCAAAACGGCGTTGCTTTTATGACATCGCGCAAAGATTTTCAATCCTTGACTAATGAAAGCACCAACGGAGCATTAAAAAACAACTGGTGTAAAAATATTTTAAAGACCAAGCATTGGTTTATAACCTCTCATGACAACGGGATCAGTTTATGGAACACGAGTTTTCCCGCTTCAAATCCCGAAATATGGAAAAATTTGGCATTTGGGAGACTTTCTATTTCAAGACCAATCAACGATATGGCGTTTGACGGTCGTTATTTGTGGTTCGCAACAAGCAAAGGTGTTTTTCAACTTGCAACCCCTGCCGAGAAATTTTTCGGAGATTTTCTTTCAAAATTCATCGTTTACGGAAAACTAAACGGCTTGGCATCTAACAACATAAAAAGTATTATATCTCACAAAGATTCAATTTGGGTAGGAACATCTGAAGGGCTTGGCAGAATTAAAGACGAGCGAGTTCAAATGATTTATCCGTCATCGGGACAATATAACAAAAACATCAGAAAGTTATATGCTTCAGGCGATATTCTATGGATCGGAAGCGAAGCCGGTGTGCAATTTATCAATACAGCGATGGTAAACCGGAATGAATGATTTATTATCTGTGGAAAAACGATTAGAGTTTTTGCGAACTCAAATCAGGCATTATGAGTATGCTTATTATGTCGAATCAAATTCTGAAATTTCCGATAAAGAATTTGATCTTTTATTAGAAGAACTTATAGAGCTCGAACGAGTTCACCCTAAATTAGTGACCGAAGATTCACCAACTCAAAGAGTTGGCGGAATTGCCGCCTCGTTTGAGACAATTACTCACAGAGTACCCATGATGAGCATTGAAAATTCTTACACATTTTCAGAAATATCAAATTGGCTAACCAGGTGCGAAAAGCAACTTCACAAATCGCCCTTCCCGGTTGTCGCAGAACTTAAGATAGACGGCGTTTCAGGATCTTTCGGTTATAATAACGGAAAACTGATTAATGCGGCCACTCGCGGAGACGGAAAAACCGGCGACTTAATCACAGCTAATGCAAGGGCCATAAAATCGTTACCTTTGTCAATTGCGTCAAAGCATGACATGGATATTCGGGGGGAAATCTACACACCCCGTTCAGTTCTGATAAAACTCAACTCAGAGCGCGAAAAAGATGAACTGGAACCATTTAAAAATTGCCGTAATTTGACCAGCGGCACAGTAAAGTCGTTAGATCCAAGTGTTACAGCTAAGCGCCGTTTAGGTGTTATGGTCTATGGAATTGCTCAAGGCAAAGATCTTGGTTTCGACCGGCATTCAGAAGTTATGAGCTTTTTATCAAACCAAGGCTTTAAAGTAAATCACGCTTGGAAAATTTGTCAAAATGAATCAGAGATCAAAGATTTCATAGACGACATTGCCGCTAAAATTGACAGTTTTGATTTTGACACTGATGGGGTTGTAATTAAAATCGATGATTTTTCAAAGCAAGAAGAATTAGGCTATACAGCGAAAGCGCCCCGTTGGGTTATTGCTTATAAATACCCGCAAAAAAGAGCAATTACCAAATTAAAATCTGTAGAATGGCAAGTCGGTCGGCAGCAAATTACGCCTGTAGCGATCTTGGACCCGGTCGAACTTGGCGGAACAACCGTATCAAGGGCTTCTTTGCATAATATAGATCAAATAAAAGAAAAAGACATAAGAACAGGTGATTTTGTTGTTGTCGAAAAAGCAGGTTATATTATTCCTTATATTGTTGAATCTTTGCCTGAAAAAAGAATCGGCAGAGAGTCAATAATCGAAATTCCCCAACACTGTCCTTCATGCCAATTACCAGTTTCAATAAAGAAAAGTGAAGACGATGGCTCCACACAAATATATTGCGGCAACTCTAGCTGCAAGGGTGTTATTTCAAGAAAAATACTTCATTTTATAAACCAAATGGAAATTGAAAATTTTGGGCCTCAGCTTATTGAAAAGCTATTAGAAAGAAAATGCGTGCAAAAAACAGAAGACATTTTGTTCTTAAATGAATTGATTCTTTCGGGTGTTGAGCGTATTGGTTCTAAGTCTGCTCAAAAATTAGTTGAAAACATTAAGAAAGCGGCGTATAAACCTTTATTCAGAGTCATTTCCGCTCTTGGCATACCAAATGTCGGAATTGTAATCAGCGAAAGTATCGCCAAGGCTTTTAATCAGTCTTTTGACAGTTTTTTGAATTCAGATGAAGAAAGCCTTATAAAGATAGAGGGCATACAAAAGACGGTAGCGGGGAGTATTTTGTCTTATCTTAAAGATGAAGAAAACATAACATTTTTAAATGCACTTAAAGATTGGTGGAAAGGTCCTTCTGAAACTATTGGCACAATAACGGTAAATAATGACTTTTTTAAGAATAAAATTTTTGTAATTACCGGAGAAGCAAGTTTGCCCAGAAAAGAAATAGAAGAAATAATAAAGAAAAATGGCGGGAGCGTAAAAAGTTCTGTGACAGCAAAAACCGATTACTTAGTTATCGGCTCTAATGAGCCTGAAACGTATAATTCATCAAAAAAAACAAAAGCATTGGAACATAAAGTAGACATAATAGATGAGCACAAAATACTGCTAATGTCTGAGCAATAAATAATCAAAGGCAATTTAGATGAAGCTACCATTAAAACACAGACGTTTAAACAGAGCCATATTAAAGGGAATTTTAACCTTAAAAACCATTGGTTCTTTAATACGCACATATTTGTTAACGGGAGTTTTTATGTTGATTCCCGTAGCCATAACTTTATATATCATATATTTTATTTTTCAATTCAGCGATGGAATACTTGGGGGGGCTCTTGCCGAAAGAATTGGCTATCAGATTCCCGGTATGGGCCTGATTTTGACCGCTTTGATTTGCCTGTTGGTCGGAATGATTGCTCAAAACTATGTTGGAAAACGAATAATAAAAGGCATAGACGCTTCGATGGAAAAAATTCCCGGAGTTAAATCTTTATATACGGGGATAAAACAAGTCGGGAATGTTATAATGCAACAAAACAAAAGCGAATTTAAGCGAGTTGTTTTGGTGGAATATCCAAAAGCCGATTGTTGGGCTTTGGGCTTTGTTACCGCAGATTTCATGCATCCCATCAATGATGAAAGGGTTGCCAAAAATCTGGTAAGCATTTTTGTTCCGACAACCCCCAACCCGACAAGCGGTTTCATGCTGATTATTTCAAAAGATAAAATCGTAGATTTGAATATCGACATAGAAATTGCAATGAAAATTGTAATATCGGGCGGGCTTGTTCAAGCAAACAAATTAATAGAAAATAATGAGGCTGAGGCAATTAATGAACAGAGTTAAACTATACATTGTTATTTTTTCAATTTTATCGTTCTTAACCCCTTCTTTCGGAAATGTTTCCGCCGACTCTTTCATAGATACCGACGAAATAAAAGAATATTTCGAATTGCGAGACACTATAGTAATGATGAATGATGAAATGAAAAAAATCATTACCGATTCGGTTCATAATAATTTTTTCGGAACAGACGAGGCTGAAAAAAACCTGAATGGGTGCATGCGCTTTTTAGAAGAACGAATTGATGAGTTTTCAAGCAAAGACACTCAAATGAAATACCATTATGTAAAAAAACTAAGGAATTTATTTAATGAATCTGTCAGATTGCATCCATTAGTTATGGCTCGTTTTATTGGCGATTCGATAAAAAAAATCAACCAAGACGAAATATCAGAAGATAAATATTTAGCAGAGCCTTGGCACCGCCCTTATTTCGAGCCGATAGACGTCAGAACCTTGGCTGCCGTACCGGGTAATGAAGGAAACAGAACTAAGTCAATAGATTTTGCAAGCCGCGGAAGAACATCGGCGATAAAACCGATAAAATTAGAAACTCCTCCCGTATTGCCAAGCACTGTTGTGGCTGCCGAACCGCCGGCCCAAACACCAAAAATCGATGAAACATTACAAAAAGTAGCGGATATAATAATAGAAAAGCCAAATGTTTCAAAAACCGCAAAAGAAGTTTTTAAAGATTTAAATAAAAAAATTGAAGCGAAAGAGGAAAAAGAAGAGAAGACAAAACCTGAGCTTTCCGTAATAAAAACTCAGCCTGAAGTTGCCTCTGCAAGCAGAGTTATAACCGGCCCGATAACAGGCCCGATACGACCGATGGCAATAATGATCGAAAACCATCGTTTAGCGCGCCCACAAACAGGACTTAACGAAGCCAACATAGTTTATGAAATTCCTGTTGAGGGTGGAATAACTCGATTTATGGGCATTTATAACAAAATTCCCGGAGTTGTGGGGCCTATAAGAAGTTGCCGCGAATACTTTGTTGACAGAGCCCTTGAGGTAAGCGCTCTTTATGTACACTGCGGCGGAAGCCCGAAAGGTTATCAATATCTTGCTTCCAGTCATATATTTTCAATAGATGAAATTAAAATCGGAAAAGGTTTTTTCAGAGATAATACACGTAAAGCTCCCCACAACTTATATGGAAGAGGCAGAGAAATATTTGATTCCGCGAGTGAAAATTTTCCGATGTTACTAAAAAATAAAGTAAAACTGTTAAATTATGGTGTTCAAGAATCTTTGGGTTCAAAAGAAGCAAAAACAGCTACCATTAAATATCATGGCAATTACGAGGTAAAAATTAAGTATGATAACGGTTCTTATTTGCGCTATATGAATGATGAGCTTCATATAGACCGCATAACTAAAAAGCCCTTATCGGCTTATGCAATCGTAATTCAGGAAGCAGCCATGAAAACTGTTGATAAGGCAGGAAGACAAGAAATCAGCTTTATTGGCAACGGTATAGCTTGGATACTTGAAAAAGGTCGTCTGACAAATGTTACCTGGCACAAAAACGAAGCAGATTCTGCCACAGTTTTTAAAGATGAGAAGGGCATAGAATATAAGTTTCCCGAAAACAAACAGATTTGGATACAGGTTGTGTCACCCACACAGACCCCCGAAATAAACTAGAAAGAGAAAATATGACAAAATTTGGTGCAATAGGTTTATTTGGCAGAGCAAATGCCGGAAAATCAACTCTCGTAAACTTACTCGTAGGCGAAAAGGTTTCAATCGTTTCGAAAAAACCCCAGACAACAAGAAAAAGAATACTCGGAATACTTACTGTTGACGACTGTCAAATGGTGTTTTGCGATACTCCCGGTCTTCACAGCATAAAAAATAAGTTAGATAAATATATGAACGATGAGATAGCGGCGACTTTAAATGGACTGCAAGGGGGTCTTTATTTGGCTGACTTGTCTGATTTAATGCCTGAATCTGATAAAGAATATTTGTCTCAGCTTAACCCTAACAGTGACACAGATATCTTTTTGGTTTTAAATAAGTCTGATTTGGTTGATGAGAATACTATAAATCAAGCAAAAGAAACGTATAGAGAGCTTTATCCATTTAAAGAAATATTTGTGGTATCTTCAAAGAAGAAAAAAGGACATCTCAAAATAATTAATAAGCTGAAGAAAATACTTATTAGCGGGCCTTTCGCCTTTGACCCCGATTATTACACAAATCAGTCAGAACGAGAAATCGCCGAAGAGATTGTCAGAGAGGCCATACTTAAGACTTACCATCAAGAGGTGCCCCATTCTGTAGCTGTTCAGGTTGATGAATTTAAAGAGCGCGAGAATGGCAAGACCTATATTTCGGCGACTCTGTATGTTGAAAAAGAAGCTCACAAAAAAATAATCATAGGCAAAAACGGAGAGGGCATCAAAAATCTTGGCTCTGTAGCAAGACAAAAGTTGAATGAAATGCTGGAACGTGATATTTTTCTAGAGTTGTGGGTTAAAGTAAGAGAAAACTGGAGACAGAACGAGCAATGGGTATCTCGCCTTGGATACAAAAGCTGACAACCGGTTTATCGCTCTTCAGCAGGAAAAAGGATAACAAATGAATGTATTGATAATAACAGTAGTACTCGTAGTA
>Ga0255345_1006603_pt1 | contig 11236 bp, 14 predicted proteins | sample wastewater_treat_6_FD_192415 | JGI IMG/M metagenome (GOLD analysis project Ga0255345, IMG submission 192415) | Wastewater microbial communities from Lulu Island WWTP, Vancouver, Canada - plant20 | ecosystem: Engineered > WWTP > Wastewater > Unclassified | place: Canada: Vancouver, British... | reverse complement strand
GTATTCTGGTTCTGGTTGTGGAACAAATGACTATCGTACAGAAAAAAGTAAATCAATTCAAGGAAAAGGCAAAAATAGAAATTTATATAAAACGGGTGGGATAGCTCAGAAAATAACAAACGTTGTCCAAGCCAAATCCCTTCTTCAAATCCCTTCTCGTTTTGCAATTCTCATGTCCGACCACGGCTGGATATTACGGAATGAAATTATTTGGTATAAGCCTAATGCCATGCCATCAAGCGTTAAAGATAGATTCACAGTTGACTTTGAGAAGATATTCTTTTTTGTGAAGAATAAGAAATATTATTTTGAACAACAATTTGAACCTTATCAAGAAAGCATAAACCGATGGGGCGGAGTTTATCTTAAAGCAAACGGGAATAGCACTTGGGATGAAGGTACAAAACAAAACACTTATCGTAATAGGAGCTTAAGACCAAATGATAAAGGTCGGAACAAGCGCTGTGTCTGGCAAATTGCAACAAAACCTTTTGAAGAAGCTCACTTTGCAGTTTTCCCTCCAACTTTAGTAGAACCAATGGTTAAGGCTGGTTGTCCTGAAAAAGGTATAGTTTTAGACCCATTTATGGGAAGTGGAACGGTAGCCGAAGTAGCTTTGAAATTAAACCGTCATTTTATCGGGATAGAACTATCTCCTGAATATTGTGAAATAGCAAAGAAAAGAATAAAACCGATTATACAAAACCAACAAATATTAGGGGGGATGTAACAATGTTTTTGGTTGTAAAGGAAAAAGAACCAGAAGAAACCATTGATTTACACGATGTTAACTTCGAAGTCCACTATGTTGTAAGTTCTTGTGGAAAGGTGTTGATTAAGGATTGTGATGGTGGAAAATTTTGGTGGGTAAAACTAAAAACGGGGAAGATGGATATGTACTTTGATTCACCACAAAGGGCAATTGACTGTATGCTTGACATTGGTGAAAAGGTATATGTTACCAACAGCTATAGTGAGTTTCTTGATTTTTTGGTAAAACTTGATGACCTATAATTCCGTTGACCAACCGAAGCGGTACTTTTTTTATGTATCATATCTTTCAATTATCAATGGTGCGGTGCGTCGGGCGCTTGAGGACGGGGCGTTTTTAACCGAATTTGAGACCGACGACTTAATTGGTCGATGCGAGATTCTTTTACACAACCTGAACAAGATGAAGGAAGAGGGGGTTGTGTTAGATGACAAAGAATGATTCTTGGTTTGAAAAGGTGTTATTAAATGAACCATTAACAGAATCGGAATTTAAGGTTGCGGAAAGGTGGTTGGACGAAAAAGGAATAAGTTATGAAGCCCCGTGGTCCTATTTGCCCGGACCGAGTGCTGGAAAAAGGTATTGGATAGATATTATAAGAGCATATGATGAGTGAGACTAAATATAAGGGGGAATAAATAATGATTTTTACCACAAAAAACCTTGAAAAGCAAATAATGATGTTTACCACAAAAAAACTTGAAAAGCAAATAAGGAAATTACAAGAAGCGATTAATTATAGAGATTGGCAATTAGACATGCTTAATGTTGCAATCAAGCAGAAAGACAAAGAAATAGAACACCTGAACAATGTTTTTAAGGTAAAAGAACAACAGGTTGATTCCCTGAGCCATATGTTGGAAGATAAAAAAACAGAGATAACAATGCTTAATAAGGAAAACAAAGATGTAGAACGTCTGAATCTTATTGTTAAGTTAAGAGACGAACAGATAGAGTCTCTTAGCCATAAGATACAAGACAAGGTAGAAGAAATAGCAAGACTTAGAAAGGAAAATAAGGAACTTAAAGAGAGTATAAAATGTCTTTCTTCTTTTGGTAACTTACTTGCCGTCAACAAGTTTAACGAAGCAATTAAAACCGTTTTTGATGATGATGAGGATGAAGATTTATATGCGAATGACAAGTGTGAGGAAGAAGATGAAGAAGATGAAGAAGATGAAGAAGATGAAGAAGATGAAGTTGGTGTATTGGACAAAATGCGAAGTATAATAGAAGCAACCATTGATGCGATGGGTGAGCTTAAAGACCAGCTTGAAGAATTAGAATTATAGGGGGTAATTTAAATGGGCGCTTTTTTTTGGTGGGGTACAACTGGAGACGATAGGTATTTTTCTCACGGAGATGATATTTCTTATGGGTTTAAGTTTAAAAACATACATACTATAAGTCCATTTCAGAAAGAGACGGAAGAACTTAAAAAGGAAAACAAAAAATTACAAGATAAAATTGAAACCATGCAAGAAGAAATAAACGAATGGGAAAGAATGAATAACTATGCCGAGGCAAAATATGAGGAAAAAATAGAAGAATGGAGAAAGAGTTATTGGGAGTTATGGGATAGATATATAGATAACATAGAAATTACCAAAAAAGAAAGAGAAGCATTAGAGAAAAAAATAGAAAGTTTAAATTTTGTAAGATTATCGGTGGACAATCAAAACCTATTTGAAGCCAATAAGAAACTGTACGAAGAAAACGAACGACTTAAAAAAGAGCTTGAACAAGCGAGGGAAGATTTGTCTGGAGAATGTTATAGGAATGGTGAGCTTTATAAAAAACACGAAGAATTAAAAAAAGAATGTGAGAGGTTAAATAAGGCAGTTGATATTATGAGGGAATTAAAAACGGCAATGAAAAATCTGCTTTCCCCGATTCAACTATAGTTTTTAGGTATAGTAAGTACCCACAATACATTTTAAAAACGTAAGACGATAAAACATACCACCCCGAATCAGAAGATGCAACCACGGGGTTCTCCGTGGTGAATCCGATGAAATTCGGGGTATTTTATTTCCTTATTTTTAATTGTGCAAACAAAACCCCATTATCCATAATAGTCAATAGGTGGAAAAATGTCAATACCAAACCAGCAAATAGACCCCGAATTGGAGGCTCACTATAATGACCTGATTAAACGTGAGATACTTCTCGTTCAACAGAATCCCATTCGGTTTGTTTTGAAACATTGTATTACCGTAGATGAACACGACAGGATTACCCCCTTTAAAAATTTTCCCGAAAAGGAATATATTATTGAAATTATCAGGCGGTGGTATAAGTCCGACAGGGTATTAATCCCCAAGTCACGCCAGATGATGATAACGTGGCTGATGATGGCGCTTCATTTGTGGTATGCCCTTTCCCCCGGACAAAAGGTATTAATCCTTTCCAAAGACGAAACAACTGCTAACGACCTGATTGAGAAACGTATTATTCCCATGATTGAAAGGTTGCCCCCCTATCTTCGTCCGCCCAACTTTGATGTTGGTCGAAACTGGAAACCAAGCAAGGGTGAATTATCCTTCCCGGAACTTAATTCCGAAATAAAAGCTTTTTCAAGTTCTAATCGAAGTGCGAGAAGTTATACCGCAAGTGCTTTTTTCTTTGATGAAATGGCACACCTTGACAATGTGGGTGAAATCTGGAAAGCAATTAAGCCCACAGTTGACGGTGGTGGAAAGTTTACCGGGGTATCAACCCCGAATGGGAAAGAATTTTTCTACCATTTGGTTGCCGATGAATCGGGGCTTCCCGACAAAAACGATATATACCACATTGAAGAAGTAACGTGGGAAAGAAAGCAAGTTATTAAGGGATTATGGGAACAGCATAACGCCAACGGGTTTGATGTGTTGTGGCTTTATTACTATGCAGACCCCGACAAAGACCCGGAAAGAAATGGATTGCAATGGTATCGGAAGGCACGGAAGGGTTTTTCCATCAAAGAGTGGGAGCAGGAATACGAAATATCCTTTATTTCTTCGGGATTAGAACCTATTTACCCCGGATTCAAGCGTGAAATTCACGTTGCAAGTTCACGCCTTACTTATAATCCACAAAAACCATTGTTAATCGGGTGGGATTTTGGGTACAAGGTACAAGCGGTTATTATCTGTCAACTTGACGACCAAGACAGGATTATAGTTTTACGGGAATTAACGGGCAATAATGTTGACACGTGGACGTGGACGAACGAGGTTTTACAGTATGTTGTCAAGAACTTTCCTGATGCAAGTGAGCGGTATTCGTTTTGTGACGATGCTGGTCGTCAGCACTATGAAACATCTGATTTATCCTCTTTTGACATTCTTACCGCTTATGGGTTTACCCCCATATCAAGCAAAAAACCAATTCTGTTTGGTGTTGGGCTTATCCGCAGACTTCTTGCTTTGCGACCAGACGGAACGCCCGGTATTTACTTTGACCCCTCATGTGAGTTTCTTATAGAGGGATTTGAAAAAGGGTATCACAGACCAAAAAGCGGTGAAGATAGGCCCGTCAAGGACGGGTTATACGACCACTATCAAGACGCTTTCAGATACATTATCCAGAACTACCTTCCCAATGTGACCGACCCCATTTATTTAACCGGGAAACGCCCACGATATGAACCAAGCCACGATGATGAAGGTGTCGGTTTATACCAATCCGCAACAGGATATTAGGTGATTATATGCTTATACCTGATTTACTTGACCAAAAGAAATTAGTTGAGAACATTAAACAGGAAAAAGAACAACCGCTTTATCCCAATACCGAACTATGGTCAGGAGTCCACGAACCAACCCCCTATTACCCAAATACCGAGTTACACGCCGATACTCCATTGGAATATGGTGGTCGGGTAAGAATGGGTATCAATCAGTTTATGCAACCGGCTTCACAGTATGTTAATGAAGCCACCAACATTCTGCCGAACCTCATTATTACCGCCCTAAAGAAGATGGGATTGCCGGTGTCCGGTGACCCTCAAAAAGACTTTGGCACTTTTCTTGTCTATGCCTTAACCCCCAACAGTCCGGTTGAATATTATCAAACCGCCAAGGCACTGTTGCCATATTTCAGTGAAGCCAAACAGAACTTGACAGCTAAACCAGCCTATGCCGAAGAAGTGGATACGCCCGAAGGAAAGCGGATGAGGCTTTATCATGGGACAAAATATGATTTTCCAGACGAAGAAATAAAAGCTGGGCATATGGAACACGAAGGTATTTATTTGCATCCCCAAGCAGAGGTTTCTAACTATTATTCCCCCTCACGAGACACGTTTGTATATTATCCTGCGATTGACGAATTAGTTCCAGATATTGACCCAAAACGTGTTAAAAAATATCTTCTTTCACCCAAGGCAAAAGTCCTTGATAAAAGAGACCCTTCGCTATTTATCCGGTGGCTGGAAGATGTTGGCATTATTGATTGGAAGTCCCCAGATGCCGAAGAAATTTCTGAATATATATTTACTGGCGAGCTATGGTTTTATGACAGGATGAACGACACGAGAATAACCGAAGATGCAGTTTTAAAAGCAAAAGAACTTGGTTATGATGTGCTTATCGTTCCCGATTCCCACCCCCAAACAGACCAACGACACCAATTTTCATACATTGTTACGAACCCCAAAGTTTTAGAACCTGGTGCTTCCGATGAAGCATTACAGGCACGATGGGATAAGTATAAAAGCGAATTGGAGTTTGATGAAACCTTTAAACCAGAAGAAGTTTTTAAATAGCTATTTATTTTAATCTTCTTTTTTCTACAAATTTAATTAATACAAGGTGGCAAAACTATGGCTTTATCCCCTGCTTTTACCAAGCGAATGGAAGAATATTTAAGTGAAATTCGGTCACGAAACCAACGCCTTCAAGGTGGCGTGGAAAGTGCAAGTTCGGTTAATCAGGAAATTTCCGCAACCCCAACTCTCAACCGACCACCCGAATTTATCCAAGAACGTGCCTTACAATTAGGTAATTCCAACCAACCAGTATCAACCGCAGTTCCGCAAGTTCCATCAGAATTGTCGTTTAATACCCAACAACCATCACAAGCCCCGTCATATTTACAGGGCGTGAATATTGGTGGTGGGACTGCCCCCAAGATTGATTTTCTTGAACGGGCAAGGCAAGACGCCTTAAAACGTGACCAGCTTTTACAACAGCAACAACAACCATCAACACAACCAACTTATCCAGTAGATGAAAACCAATTTTGGGGGGTACGAGGTAGCTCGTCTATTTTGGATGACCCACGGTTTTCCGCCCAATCTTCACCAATAACACCAACCGTAGCTTCAGCCCAGGCTTCTTTTGCACAACCAACTCAACCACCAACACAGGCGCAACCCATTGACCCCAACTCTCCACTTATGAAAGTGGTAAATGGTGGTGCAACCATTGTTGATAACTATGGTGAAAAGTGGGACAAGAATTATCCAACCGTTCATTCCTTTAATCCTGGAATTGATGTGGCAGCCAACGTAGGCGACCCCGTACAAGCGGTAGTAGGGGGTCAAGTTGCCCTTGCCAGATTTGTCCGTGGCTATGGGAATACCGTCATTGTCGATTCTGGGGATGGAGATATTCAGATGTACGCTTACCTTAATGATTTAAACGTGCAACCTGGACAGGCTATCCAAGCCGGAATGTTATTAGGTTCAGTTGGGACAACCGGACTAAGCGATACCCCCTCTCTCCACTTTGAGGTAAGGCGTGGGAACAACGCTTCATACGTCAATCCTGTGCAGTGGTTGCAACAAAAGGTTGGTGGGGCAGGAACGGCAAACATTGGGCTTGGGGGTGCTTTTTAATGCCATTAAAAAAAGGAAAATCAAAAAAGGTTGTTTCGGAAAATATTGGGGAATTGGTGAAAGCCTATAAATCCAAAGGGAAAATAGGGAACACCAACCCCAAAAGTATGGAACACGCCCAAAAAATAGCGGTTGCGATTGCGAAGGATAAAGCCCGAAAGAGTAAGAAAAGGAAGAAAAAATAATGGCAAAACAGACATCGAGCGAATTATATAAATTTATTATGGATGAGTGTATCATTCCCACGGAAAGCGAAACATCCGACTTAGTAACCGAGTGGAAAAAGTATGAAGATATTTATGATTGTACCCCACTTTATGAAACCAAGCCCAAACCGTGGAACGGTGCATCCAATCTTTATATTCCGGCTACCAAAATTGCTATAGATACTGTTATCGCAACCATGGTGAACTCTATCCTTGCTCCCGACAGAATTGTTGACGCCGAACCGTATCGTGGTCACAGTTCGGCAGCATTGGCTACTGCTGGAAAGATTACTAATTTTTTGCACTATGCAACCAATGAGGATATTGCTGATTTTAAAATGAACTTATCTCATTGGTTGTGGTGTGCAGCGGTATATGGTACGGGGATTGTTAAAACAACGTGGATAGTCAAGCGGAGAAGGGTGGGGAAATATGAAGAACTAACCGAGCTTGATTTAGCCTTTGGGGTTGAAAGGAAAAAGCGAGTTCCAACATGGGAAATGGAAACCTATTATGATGCTCCGTATATGGCGGTTGTCAATCCCGAAAACTTTCTTATCCCCTTATCGGCAACATCAATTCAAGATGCTCCATTCGTAGCCGAAAAGATTTTTATCCCGTGGCACGTTGTTAAACAGAGACAGCGTGAAGGTCTTTATCAAGATATTGATTTAGTTAAGGAAGAATATTCTCCCGGTGAACTGGAGCAGAACCAAGACGAGTATCAGGGTGCAAATCAAATTAATTCTTTTACTAATGGAATATTTGCTTATGACTTTTGGGGATTAGTTGACATAGAAGGAAACGATAATCCCGTTGAAGCCCACATTGTTTTGACCAAAGACCAAGGCAAAATCCTTAAAATTGAACCCCTTCCTTTCTTTCACGGCAAACGACCATACGATGTATATCGAATGAAATCTAAACCCAACCGCTTTCATGGTATTGGCTTGTGTAAGGTGGGAAAAGACCTTCAAGAAGAAATAAACACTATTCACAATATGAGAATGGACAATAGCAACCTTGCGATTAACAAGGTCTATCTTGCAAGGATTGGTGCATTGATTGGAAGAAAGCCCGAAGACATTCGCATCTTTCCCGGTGCGGTTCTTCCTGTGACCAATAAAGACGATATTGCAGTTTTAAATCATGGTGATGTGAATCACAGCAGCGTCAACGAGGAAGCCATTGTCCAGTCTTATTTCGATAAAGCAATGGGTGTAACCGACTTTTCACAGGGATATATTCCTAACACTGCAAGACGGGCTGCTGCAAGTACCGTTATGTCGGTTATGGCTGAGGGCAACAAAAAGATTGAAGAACGATTGAAGTATTTTCATCTTCCTTTCAGCGAGGTATTTGATAAACTTCAATCCCTGTATTACCAGTATATGAACAAAGACAAACAATATCTTGTACCGGGTGGAGATGTATATGAAGAAATTTCCCCCGATGAATTAGCCCTCAAGTGTAAATTTAACATTCGTGGTATTCAATTAAGCAACAGTCCTGATGTGAAAAAACAAAACATGATTCAGGCTTTTGCTTTATTAAGTAAAAATGAGCTTCTTGCAAAAGACCCGAAGTTTATGGTCATTTTGACCCGTGAGCTTCTCCGAGCCTTAGAACTTCCCATTAATCCCGAAGAAATATTAAGTGATGAAGTGGTGGCACGACTAACCCAAATTCAACAAACGCAAATGATGATGGCTTCACAACCAAAACCGGGTGGAAACGGTGGAAGTGATTTAGTAAGGCAAATAGAGGGAGCAACAACTGGACAGCAAGGAGCAGCGATGGGGGGCATGAGTAGTGGTGCTGGAATTAACACGGGGTCATTTAGACCGACTGAAACACCTTAGAACGTATCCTGAATGGGAACTATTCCAAGAAGTGTTGGAGGACGAAATCAATGAACTAATCGAATCGCTTATTAATACCGGACTTTCATCAGATGATAAAAGGTTGGCATGGGCTATAGCGACCCAAGCGGCAATTAACGCTTATCGCAGAGTATTAATGTTACCTGAATTTTATGAAATGTCATTAAGACTAAACCCGATTAACCCCGAATCAGAGGACAATTAATCCGGGTAATAAAGGAGTTATATTATGGAAGATTTAGAACAAACGACCCCACGAGGACAATCGTTTGACGACCCAATTGAACCTGTTTCAAATACGACCCACACCCATGGTGATGGACAATCGGAAAGCGAAACCAATGTAGCAGAGAATACCGCCCCAACGGAAGAAACCAGTCAACCCGATTCACGGTTTGAGGGGAAAACCGTTGAGGAAATGGCTGAAATCAATCGCAATGCACAGCGGAAAATTACCGAACAGGCACAAGCCATAGCCGAATTTCAACGGCAATTGGAAGAAATGCGAAGTTTCCAACAGCAACAACCACAGCAACAATGGAAACAGTTTCAGCCAAACCAACACTTTCAGCAAACCGCTGAAACCCCTTCACCCATTGAAACGCCAGAGCAGCGTAACGCACGATTACGACAGGAACGATTGAAAATGTTGGAAGACCCCGAAGCGTATCGGAAAGAGATACAACATGAAATACTCCGAGAAGTCCAAAGAGAGTTTAAGCCCATTAAATGGGGTCAACAACGAAGCCAACTGCGTCAACAGTTAGCTGAGGTTTCGGACAATGATTTTTCTTTAATTGACCAGCACATTATGCAACGGGCAAACAATGACCCGGTTTTGCGTGATAATCCAAGTGGGTATGACATTGCAGCGTCTTTGTATTTAGGTGAGCAAATACGAAAACAGCGAGTGAACCGTACCTACCAGACCACGCCAAAACCAAACATTGAAACCCCCGGTGCTACGCCAACAACAAAGAAATACTCACCCGAAGCCGAGGAAATAGCGAAAAGACGTGGAACAAAAGCAGAAGATGAGCAACGTATGCTCGACATGATTAAACAAGGTAAGTCAATATCAATGGATTAATGGAGGGAAACCATGAGTAATAAAAAAGAAGAAACTGTAGAAGTTACCAAAAAACTTTCGCCAGAAGAAATTGTGAGACGTGCGAGACACCTGAACCCCTTTATGGTTGACGGCAAAAAAGAAGATATGTCCTATCGTTTCGTTGCCAAAGACCCAAACAAAATGGCTGAGGCTGAAATGAAAGGATGGGAAAAGGTATCAACGGGTGACGAACAGCATAAAGACCTGAATCACCTTTCCTTTAAAAATGCGTACGGCAAGAAAGACGGTGGGGATACGACCATTCAAACCGCCCATTCTGTTTTGTATGCCCGACCAAAGGAGATAACCGAAGCCTTCCAACGTGACCAAGAGGCACGGATTAGTAGGAAAGACCGTAATATTCGTGAGGCACAAGAACGTATGGCGAAAGCAGTAAAAGATAAAAACGAAAGAAAAGCAAGAGACGCATATCACGAATTGCAATCTCTTGTAAACAGTTAAAACAATAGAGGTGATAGTTCATGTTTTTTAAGCCACTTGACCCTAATTTACCAACCTTTGAAATCACCCTTGCTGCATCACAAACCATCAAAAAGGGTATGGCGTTAGACCATAGCTCAGGTGCATGGTCGGAAGCAGACAGCGGTGATATTCCCGGAGCAATTGCAGCCGAAGACCGTACTACCGCTGCTGGTGAAACGACTGCAACCATTCGGGCATGGTTAATTAATATTGACCAAATATGGATTGCTCAAACCAAAGAAACTGCAGCAACCAAAGCCCATAATTATGGAGCGGTGGGAGATTTTGACAATACCAGCCATACTCATCGGTTTGACTATAGTGCCACAGCCGATAAATGTATGCGGTGTCTCGACAAAACTCCAACAAGTGACTGGGAAGGAACCGGAACGACTGAAATTTATGTTCGTTTCCTTCGTAGCCAATGTGGTGCAAACTCTACAACCGCTGCTTAATTAATTCTACCCAACATAGCAAAGAGGTGAATTTCGAATGACTATGGTATCAGGTGAGTTCTCTAAGTTATTATCAGTTAGGGATACTTACAATCAAATAAAAATGGGATGGGTTGACAACGACCCCCCAAGTATGTATGGCAAATTGTTTAATGAAAGTTCTAAGTCTCTTTGGGAAACTAAAGATTTTGGGTTGATTGGCTTAGGTGAATATCAGGATTGGGATGCAGAATCGGATACAATTATTCCCGATGATGCCGATACTGAATATACGTGGACTTATACAATGGCGTATTACGCCTTGCAGTTTGCGGTCACTAAGAAAATGCAGGACTTCAACCAATGGGATTTTGTCGCAAAGTGTGCAAAATCGCTTGGTCGTGCTGCACGCCAAACAATTGAAACTCAGGCTTTCAACGTATTTAACCGTGCTTTTAACAGTTCTTATGCTGGTGGAGATGGCAAAGAACTATGTGCTACCAACCACCCCAACGCATATGAT
>Ga0255345_1006599_pt1 | contig 11239 bp, 16 predicted proteins | sample wastewater_treat_6_FD_192415 | JGI IMG/M metagenome (GOLD analysis project Ga0255345, IMG submission 192415) | Wastewater microbial communities from Lulu Island WWTP, Vancouver, Canada - plant20 | ecosystem: Engineered > WWTP > Wastewater > Unclassified | place: Canada: Vancouver, British... | reverse complement strand
AATTGGTAGCATTCGGGGAATTGGCTCCCTGTATGGCCGCAAGCTCATCATCGGATACACTTCCATTCTCCATTTGACTGTGGATTTGTTCGGTCACCTCTACCAGATCACCAATGACGTCACCGATGTAGTGCATTTGAGATCCACCGGCTGTAGCCTCATTTTTCAACTTCTGTGCCGCAGCACCAATTTGTTCCAATGTTGTTTTGATACTCATAGCTCATTCATTTTTATTTTTCACTATTTTAATATTTGACTAACTCTACGTACACCACTCACAGGATTTGGATTTTGTGCTTTACCTTGTGCATCAGAAGCCGGTTTACGTGCTTCCGTACTTCCGGGCATTCCCAAAATTTCTTCTTCATCCTTTGTCAATTCTTCTTCTTCTTCAATGGCTCGTTTACGATTAGCAATAATTTCTTCAATCTGTACCTCATCAAAGTTAATAAAATGCTTTAAGAACAAATCAAGTGTTACATACTCTTCTATTGAACCCATTGAAAATTCTTTCATAGCCAAAGCCCTCGTATGGCCAATATCCACCTTTTCCTTATCCGAGAGACTAAACAACTTATCCCATCTGACCATATATGGGTTTGAGGGCTTTGGCAGTACACCTATCTCGATGCACTTATCTATGAAAGGACGAAGAATATTTGGCTCGTTCTGTTCCTCACGACGAGAAGTTACGTAAGAAATCCATTCCAATTTGTCTTGTGCAGAACTTAATTCTCCACGCTCAGAACCTGTAAGAATACGTTTTGGAATACCTGTTACGGCTGAAATCATCTGCATTTGTGCATCAACATGACTCAACGGGTCGGCTATCTGTTGTGCCAAAGCAGCATATTTCACACCTTCATTGATAAGGATACGCCTTAAATTATTCTCAAATTCATCAATCTGAGTTTTTAAATCAGATAACATTTCAGGAGTCATCTGATAATCCGGTGAAACCTCACCCGTGTATCCAGGTCTTGCTCCACGCCAGAACATTTCAGCATCACCGCCAATCAACTTTTCCAAGTCTATCAACCGATTATAAACCGCTTGTAGGCGTGGGGTTCCATAAACTTCATCATCAATAGGCTCTTCCAACAAATGTACAATACGTGAATAATGTACCTTAACAGTTTTAGTATTTTCACCACTACGAATCATCACATTATAAATCAACGGTAATCCGTATCGTTCACTACTTGCATTTTCCTCAAATGTGGCTATCTGTGCTGTCTGTTCCGACAAGGCTTTGACATACAATAATTTTAACCCGTCTTTTTTCTGTACAGGTTTTATAAGATTTTCAGTATTTGTTGTATCATTAAGTCCAAGAAACAATACAGAATAACGACCAATACCTGTAAGTTTATCAGCACGGATAAAAATTGACTTTAATTTTAATCGTGTGTAAATATTAGCCCAAGCCTTTTCAAAAGGTGTTAATGAATCTTCTACTGTTTCAATAACATCAATATCACCTTTCCAAGACGCTTTCACAGGACGGTCAATAATAGCCTTGGCAATATCCTGTCGTCCGTACCTTGCCCAATAATTTTGCCAAGTAATTTCTTTTGGATAACCTAATGCTTTATAAATATCACGACTACCATCATAAGAATCAAGTCCAAGATTTGAAAAAAACTGAAATCTGCCAAGTACTTCTGAAAATACCTGCACTTTACGCATCAATTCTTGTTGTTCGTTTTTCTGTTCCATTAAGTTATCCTCCTTGCATCCTTTTTACGAATTAAAAAGTTGAAAGCCCCACTACTTGCATCAACCTGATCTTTGTACGTGGAATTTGGAAAAAGTTCAAATTCCTCTTTATACAACTTATTCCAATCAGCTACACGTAACATCACGTTACCGTTATTTACCTGTACGCTTAACGGGTCGGCACGTAAGGCTTTATCTCCGGTAGGCTTGTCACGTTCTACCAACCAACCGGCAAGGTTACGTATCGTATTCTCGGCACTCTCTTTGCCACCGCTTCCCGGCTCTTGTTCTACGACTACGTGTACCTTCTTACCGTCGGCTTCGGCAGTTTGCTGTATGATTCTCTCACGATGCTCGGAACTCCACCGTCCACGTTTTACGTCCTCTACCAAAAACATACCATTTTTTAAACGGCTCATCTTCACACCTGCCGTATATGCCCCCGTTCCACCTGCCGTACCTGCCTTATCCCAATATCTGACGGTACGTACAATGTCGGTATCGGCAAATATTTGGGAAGTCATCTGAAACGACTCAATCTTGAACATACCACCACCCGGAGGCGACGGGTTCTGTCCTATTTGCCCTGCGTACCCGTATTGTCCCAAGTCGGCTTCAAGTTCCTTTAAAACAGACCAAGGCATACGATTTACGTCAAACATACCATTAATATAATACTTAATAAGTTCTTTGGGCTTTACCTGCTTTGCAAAGTGTTCAATCTCACCCGGAATACAGATATGACGTAAATTATCCTTTTGTTTATCCAACAAGTGACCTGATGGGTCGTTCTGATGCAAACGTTGCATGATCCCGATTGTTACGGAAATATCCTTATTTGTCTTACGGGTTGAAAGCGTTTGGTCAATCCAATGATTTGCTATCTCCAATTCCTTATCCGAAGATGCCTGTTGGGGATTCAATGCATCGTCCCATATAATGATGTCGGCGTGGAAACCTGTCAACGTACCGCCTACCGAAGTAGTGTAACGATTCCCACCGGGACGTTCACGAGTATGAAACTCCGATATTCGACTTTTCTCCTTTAATACGATTTTATAATTAGCTTTTGTATCCTTGTCAGTTTTAATATCAAGTTCGGGGTAAAGTTCCTTAAACCGTGCCGATTTAATAAGGTCACGGCTATATTCGGCTGATTCCAAAGAAAGTGTAGCCGAATACGAGGCGGTAATAAACCGCATCCAATACCAACGTGTCCAACACCAAACCGGAAAAATAATAGAACATAGTAGCGTTTTGGTAGAACCCGGAGGCACGTTAATCAATAAATCATATTTTTTACGTTCTTTATTACCTACACGCTGAGCTATTGCTTCAAGTTCGTGACACAAATATTCAATATGCCAATTCGGTACAAATGGCTGAGTGCTTACTTCAGGCCACGCCCATTGTAAAAAATGAAACAACGAACGGTTATTCAATTCCTTTTGAATACCTAACGGGTTGCCTAAAATTTTGGCAAACTTGGCTTGGTCGATCCCTTCGACGGGTCGGTTTATATCCCTTGGACTGACCAAACGGCGTTTACGTACTTGTTCGGCTACTTCGGCATTCATTGTTCTACGTATTCTGATTCTTCGATTTTATTAACTTCCCGGCGGCGTTCGCTTAACTTATTAAGCATTTCAAGTTCTTCGACCGAAAATTCCGTTAAATCAAGGCTGTGGTCAACGTTAAACCGTGCGTCTATTTTAATACGGTCACTCCACCGTTCGGGTTGACGGGCTTGTAACCACTTTACGGCTGCCGTAACATTTGGTGGAAGTTGTTCTTCGGTTTCGACAATCAAAGGTTCGGTCCATTCTTTAATAACCCTACCCCTTTTATCATATTCCTTAACACGGTTGGTCAAAACGGTTTTCTTTTTACACTTGTAACCAATGGCGGCTTGATAAAGTGAATGAGCCACACGTGCGTCGGCTTCTTCCTTGCCCTTGCGAATGGCTTCCTCGAACGACGGATGCTTATTGCGCCAATTCAGTATAACCTTACTGTTCACGTGCAGAACCTGACCCATCTGTTCTTCGGTCAATCCTAACAAAGCCAAAAAGAAAATCATTCTGTCATACCTCGGCTTATATGTAGGGTCAAGATTCTTCTGCTTGGTGGCAGGTAAAAAATCAGGTTCCGGTAAACGTATGGTTCGGCTACGTGTCATAATTATTCATTAAATTTTAAAACAACATAAAAATATACAATTTATAGTAACCCGTAGGGTTACGCCAAATATTTTCCATTTCCATGACTACATCGAACAACCTGTCTCATCAACCATTCCAATACAAATTAAATTTTCTATTTAATGGGTATTCCTATTCTGGTTGGAATATTCTATTATTTCTATTTTATGAATTGCCAAATTCTGCGAAATCTTCATAAAATATTTTCATATTTTTATTCATACCCCTATTTATGAATAATTCTATAAAAAACATATTCACTTACAGTTTTTAACTTTGGCTAATGGGCGCTACTTTTAATTTAATACTTATCAACATAATTCACTTACAATCTGTAACCTACCAAACATATTAATACTTAAAGAATATCTATATGAATGTCAAATTCTACTAATTCATTAAAAAAATTTTTAGAATTTTATTATGAATCTATAAAATCAATAAAAAATCATATAATAATCTATGAAAAATATAAATGAATACCATTTCTAAATACTATATATACCCTTATTAATAAGTATGGAAGTATTCTTTAAAAAATGAATATGTCAGATTCTATGAAAAGTATGAAAAAGTATTCGTGATTTTGTCAGGTTTTAGTAAATCTTTAAAAAAATAGTTATGATTTTTAATTGGGAAGCCTATAAATATTGGGTTCTACAAAAAGTATGAAAAAATGATTATGATTTTAGAGGGGTTCAAGCCACCCAAATCCAGCCAATTTCCGCCGATTTTAACATTCTTTAACATTCAGTGACCTATATTCGCATATTGTGGCACGATAGTTGTAACGGCCTGGGTTTCATTATGTTACATAGTTAGTCCGGTTTATTTCTGTTTGCTAATTTGCAGGGTGCAACGGAGCCCCCTATGCCCCCATTTTTATACCTGAAATGCCCTACAAACTATTTTTACCCTATATTGTGTATATTTATATTGCCATACTATTTTGTACGCTTAAATTGCCTTATAATAGAATATAATTATGTTAAATAAACCTATTTATTTTAACCTTATTTAAACCAATTATAAATAACGTTTTTATGTTCTTTAACATACTTTTTAGAGTACAATTACCGAAAATGTCGCCGTATATTCGTGGTGTGCAAATGGAGCACTAACCTTTTAAATTATGTTAAATATGACAAAGAAAGTTGAAACGACGGTTGCAGCCTCCAATGAGGCTCCTGTCGCAGTTAAGGACACAAAAGAATTGATCGCCGAAGCCATCGCAGCCGGTAACTTTAAAGAAGTTAGTCGCCTCGCCCTCGTTGCGGCTAACGAGGAAAAGCTGGCAAAATTAGCGGCTGCAGAGGCTGCTAAGAAAGCCGCAAAGGAAGCCGAAAAGGCTGAAGTCGCTGCAAAGGTAGCCGAATTGACCGACCAATTAATGAACGGCGAATTTGAAACTTTTGCCGGTTTGTGGACCATCATCCGGACCACGCTTCCCCCTGTTACCAAAAACGCAAAGGTCCCCTCCGCCACGAACGGCCGGACCGCCACGAACGGCCGGAAGACGAAACGGCAATTGACCGACGATTTGCTCGCAGCCGGACCATGTACCCTCGCCGACCTGACTGCTGCATTCGTAGCCGAGTATCCAGAAGACCTGGATGCTGAAGCTCATGCCAAACAATACCTCGCCGGTCGTGCTCGCAAGGACGGCGAAAGGTACGTCGCAAAGTAGGTTTTTACTGAATTATACCGGACGGTTTTTTAGCCGTCCGGTTTTTTTATTTTTTATCCTGCCTGGAAATCACTAAATAGAGCAATGAACACTATATTCCCATATAAAAATACGCTGACGAGTCGCTGAAAATTGCGACGAAACCCTTTTGTGAAAAATGGTCCGTATTAATTTTAAAAAATCAAAGAATTATGAAAGCGGAAAAATTCCAACTTATTGACACAGAAAATAATCGGGTGATTTCATCCGGTGTTACCTATTCAAGGTTGTTTCATATAATGTACAACCTGACGACTATTCTTATGGATGATTATCTTGAAAATCATCCTGACGACTTTTGTGATGAAGAATTCGACAAGTTAATTTATCGTTATAAATTAGTTTCGTTATGAACTCACCTACATTGATTTATTCAACGGAACACCGTGGAGTATTAATTCGACTGTTCCAAGGTTCGACCGATATTCAAGCATTGGTCGTGTATCTTGGAAAAACTGCAAATCCACATTTGGTTGACCGGATTTATATTCGGAAAAGTAACGGAAGACTATTCTATACCTGGACTGGTTCGGGTGCTTTCAATGAAGCAATGAATTTAATCAAATAAAATTTTGAAAATTATGGAAAATACATTTATGATCTTTGACTCCATTAAGAATGAAGTCAAAGCAAATAACCTGACCCGTGAGAATAATTACAAAATTGTTACGAATATCCCCCTGCTCCGGGAAATGGAGAAGGCAGGATTCGTAAAACTACATCGTGAGACCGGCAAACGTGTCGGTCTGTTGTATTCTCCAAAAACTACTGTCGCTACATACGTTTATGAAGCGAAAGATAACTTTTATTTTCTTGGTAAACATTACCAAAAAAAATACTTTGACGGCTGTTTCATGCCGTATGTAATTGAAATCTTAAAATAAAATTGAATATATGGAACAAGCCGTTTCATCGAAGAACGGCAGGGTTCAATTACAGTAAATGAAAACCTCAAAAATGAAAAACTTAGGTCGGTTCGTCTATCGGTTAGGACGTCAGGTCTTCAGCCTGAAAAGAGTAGTTCGATTCTGCTACCGACTGCAATAAGCAATATTGCTTAGAATCAAAAATCAAAGAAAAATGAAAAATGTAAAAATTATCCTTGCAACTGAACTTGCAGAATTCCTTGAATCCCGTGGGGTTATGGAACAGTTCAAAAAGAACATAGAAAATAATCCTATGTTCCAGTTACTTATAGTGATTGGTGTCCGTGAATATACCGTTACCGAAATTGATGCTGGATTCTTATGGTCAAAATCACCTGAAGGACACGACTTTTGGTATGAATTAAATAACGAATACTCCAAAGTTTTGATGTTTCAACTCCAAAAGAACTAAAAATGATGCGAAAAAGATTTCAGAATATTTTTTATCAGGCATATTTCTATGAAAGTGCAATAATGATTTTATTGTACTGGATTATGCTTATTGTTATGCTCCATTTTTATGTGATTGCTGATAAAACATTTTGATTATGACACACATTGCAATTCCTATTGATGTAATTATTTCCGTATTGGAAACGATGTATTACTGTTTTAGTCCTTATCTTGATAACATGGAAACTATTCAAGATTACGAATGGATTGTCGAATTGATTGAAGAATATAATAAGCTACTTGCTTATTTACCGGAAGAAATTCTTTATGAAAATAAATTAACAAAAATTGAATTATGAATCATAGTGAAGATTACAAAAAAGGTTGGAACGATGCCCTTGAAAAAGCATTAAAGGAAGCAAAGTTACTTTATACTTCGGATAATGTGACTTTTGGAGATAGGTGTTCTTTTTTTCTTAATGATCTTATTCGTAATATGTATGGAACTATTTATATTGATCGTAAATCTATTATGAAACTTAAAAAGAGATAAATTATGAAAAAATTAATCCGTCTTATTCGTGCAATTTATTTTGCAAATGAGGAACTCTTTAAAGAAATCAAAGCAGGTCTGTATTTTATTTTGATTATGGGTATTCTCTTAATCATTTGGATTATTCTTGATTATCAACCTTAAAAATTATTGAAAAATGAAACGTATTGTAAGGCTATTTTAGCCACTATTTTGTCCGGTAGGTATATTTTATTATCTTTGGGCTGAAAGTGGCTAATTTGGGCTGTGGTAACGTTAAATAACCTAAATTTACGCCTATGACAACCTTATTAATTTCAAAGACGGATAATTTCACGGCGCATATTTATGAAATAGTGGATTCAAAAACAGGAAAATTTATGTATTTAGTTAAAGAAACTAAATTCAAATCCACACTGTTTTGTTCTGCTTTTGAAAATGCTCGTGATTATCTTAAAAAACAAAGAATGAAATCTGTAAAACGAACACGTAAAAATTCACCTATTAAAAATTAATGTTATGGAAAGTCAAGAATTTAAAAATCTAAAAGAAGAATTAAACGCATTCCAAGGTATTCGTACAGTTAAAATTTGGAACGAATTACGTGAAAATGCAAAATCAAAGTATCCAAATACTGTAATAAATGAATTGGACGGCTCGGGCTTCATCCAGGAATGGTTGAAGCAATGGATCTAAGAACTGCTAATCTACTAAGGGAAAGACAGGTCATTCGACTTGTCTTTCCTGCTAATGACAGATTACTTGTTCAAGAATTAAACAAAATTCCACATCTTGAACAGACCAATAGTGCTTGGGAAACACCATATTCCCAAGACACTATTGCTTTGCTTAAACGGTTGAACTTCGTTTTTTCAAATTCATTTAACAATCCCACCAAAACTGAATCATCAGAACCACGAACACGTTACAATAATTATTCAGAACCATTCAACGAAAAATTAAAACTCTATAATTTTCAAAAAGAAGGTGTTCAATTTATTGAAAAATGTCGTGGTCGGGCGTTGATAGCCGACGAAATGGGTTTGGGCAAAACAGTTCAAGCATTGGCTTGGTTGAAAAATCATCAGGATTTTCGACCCGTTTTAATAATCTGTCCGGCCAGTTTGAAAATGAATTGGCAACGTGAAATCTATCGTTGGATGGGCGTTCAGGCAGAAATCCTATCCGGTACTACTCCACGTAGATTCCATAAGGAAATTGTGATTATCAACTATGATATTCTACCATATTGGGTAGAATATATCCGTGCAGAAAATTTTACTGCCGTTGTGGTTGATGAAGCACACTATATTAAGAATAATTCTGCAAAACGTACAAAGGCGTTCAAACGAATTGTAAAGACAATTCCGAAATTAGTAGCCTTGTCGGGTACTCCGATTGAAAACAAACCTGTCGAAATCTACAATATCGTACAGGCGATCAATCCTTTGCTCTTTCCCAACTTTATTCTTTTTGCACACGAATACTGTGGGGCAAAGAAAACTCCTTTCGGTTGGGATTTTAGTGGTGCTACCAATTCAAAAAAGTTGAATCACATACTGAAAAGTACAATAATGATTCGGCGAAAAAAGATAGACGTACTATCCGAACTTCCACCGAAACACGTTGTAAAAGTTCCACTTAAAATTGATAACAAAACAGAATACAAAAAAGCTGAAAATGAATTTATAAGATTTTTACAAGAAAAATTCAACCGTCCTTTAGACGATGAGTTGAAAAATGAGTTGAAACAGTTTGCCAACCGACACAAAATCAGTGTCAGCGACGAACTTACCGACGATGAAATTCAATTATTAAAGGAAAACAAATTTGAAAAAGTTGCGGCAGCACCAATCCTTGCTCAAATTGAAGTCTTAAAACAGTTGGCAATAAAAGGAAAATTAAAACAAATTACCGATTGGATTGAAGATTTTCTTGAAAGTGGTGAAAAATTAGTTGTTTTTGGTATTCACCGTAAAACAGTTGATTTCCTGTTTGAAAAATTTCCAACAGCAGTTAAAATTGATGGCTCTACAAGCCAAATGCAACGTCAAAAAGCAGTTGATAGGTTTCAAACAGACCCGAATGTAAAATTATTTATTGGAAACATTCGTGCGGCAGGTGTTGGAATTACGTTGACAGCAGCTTCAAATGCAGCAATAATTGAATTTCCATGGTCTCCCGGAGAACTTGTTCAGGCATCGGACAGGATTCACCGTATTACCCAAACCAAACAGGTTACAATCTATAATTTGGTTGGAGCAGGTACTATTGAAGAACGAATCATTGACTTATTAAAAGCAAAATCTAATGTAATAAGTCAGGTACTTGACGGTAGAGTTTATGAAGATAAATCAATACTAATGGAATTAATAAACATTTATAGAAAAAAGTAATATTGCAAGTGAAAGAATAACAGCAGAAAAAGTTGAAAGATATAAGGATAACCTATATCTCCTTATTTCTTCAATCAACGAAAAAGGTACAAAATTTGTATATCACAAATTTGCAAAAGAACTTAAACTTGAAACAAGATTTATTAAAGCTGTGAAAAACGCAGGATACGTTTCCGAATTAATAAAACATAGTGAATTAATAAAAGAACAATATAAAAATGGAAGAATAGTGTGGAATAAAGGTAAAAAATTAAAACCACATTCTGAAGAAACAAAATTAAAAATATCTAACGCACTTAAAAAAAGAAATAATGGACATAATTAGATTATTAAAAGATTATAATGTAGACCACATTACACAAGGAAATAAACATTGTTCTGCTGGTTGGGTACAAGTTCATTGTCCATTTTGTGCTGGTTCACAAAATTATCATCTTGGTTGGAATATAGAAGAAGAATATTGGCATTGCTATCGTTGTGGCTGGAAATCTCCAACAAAAGCATTGGCAGAATTGTTGAAAATTCAAATCTACGAAGTTCCCAACATTCTAAAGCAGTATGGGATAAACCGCACGGTGATTCAACAAGAAATTGTTGAAAAAAAGCCGTTGAAACTTCCGTCAGGGCTTTCTCACTTAAAGACAAGTCATAAAAAATACTTGGTTGGTCGTGGATTTGACCCTGACGAATTAGCTGAAAAATGGATGTTACAAGGAACCGGACCCGTTTCACGGTTGGATAATGTTTCGTATCGGTTCCGTATCTTTATCCCGTTTTATTGGAATGCTGAAATTGTTTCGTTCGATAGCCGTGATATTACCGGAAAACAACAAAATAAGTATCAGGCTTGTCCGGCATACTACGAAACAATCGGGCATAAACAAATACTATACGGTGATCAGGAAAATTGGAATCCTGAACTTGGTATCTGCGTTGAAGGACCAACCGATGTTTGGCGTTTAGGGCAACTTGCTTTCGCTACAAGCGGTATTCAGTACACACGTAATCAGGTACGTGTTATGAGTTCCATATTCAAACGTATTGCAGTTGTTTACGACGATGACCCACAAGCACAAGTACAGGCAAAGAAACTTGTAGCTGAATTAAAATTTCGTGGGGTTGATGCTTGGAACGTTTCTATTACGGGTGACCCGGGAAGTTTGACGAATAAAAAAGCAAAAGAATTATTAAATTACATTAAAAATCATTGAAAAATGACAAAAAAAAGATTATATTTTTCTTGCAGAACTATTTGCTATGCTTGAAATGGGGTATATGTCTGCCGAAGATTTAAGGTTTTATCTTATTCAATATCTTGGAGAAGATAATTCAAGGTTTGACGGTGA
>Ga0255345_1006594_pt1 | contig 11247 bp, 9 predicted proteins | sample wastewater_treat_6_FD_192415 | JGI IMG/M metagenome (GOLD analysis project Ga0255345, IMG submission 192415) | Wastewater microbial communities from Lulu Island WWTP, Vancouver, Canada - plant20 | ecosystem: Engineered > WWTP > Wastewater > Unclassified | place: Canada: Vancouver, British... | reverse complement strand
GTGGGGGTGGTGGCGATGGGGGATGGCTGGGCGGGGGCTGCTGAGAGAGGCTTTCGTTTGAATTTTGCCGGCGCAAAAACCAACCGCCGTCTTTTTCGCGCTGCCGCTTCGAGGCCGGTCACGGACGGACACGAGTCCAGTCCGGACCGGCCGCAAAGCGGCATCATCGAAAAATCCGGCGGTTATTTTTGCGGGGAAGCCCGGCAAAATGCAAACGAAAGCCTCTACACCACGTCCTGCGGACGGCGGGCACGGGGAGGGCGTTTGAGGGAAGGGCCTTGAGGGGAGGCGGGGGCGGCGCAACGTCCGATGGAAGGTGGAAAGGGTTCAGGGTTCAGGGAGGGCACCAAAGGGGCGGCAATGGGGTGGTAGGGGGAGGGCTGGAGGGGGGAGAGGGGGCGGAGGTGGAAGGCCCCAAAGGGTGGGCGATGGTTTTTCCTGGAACCTGAAACCTGAAACCGGAATGAACAGCCACACGGACGAACACGGACAGGCACGGACTGACACGGACGGTGGGAGGTTGAAGGCACGCAAGCGGGAGAGGAGGGGCCGAGGGGAGGGCTGGAGGGGTGAAGCGCAGCCTTAAGCACACCAGCGCAAGGCCGGTGGATGGGGCGGGAAGGGGCGGGCTGGAAAATCAGGGGATGGCGGTGCGGCCGAGGGTGAAGGCGCGGAGGTTGACGTCGAGGAGCTTGGCGGGGATGCGTTCTTGCATGGCGGCTTGCCAGTGTTCTTCCTCAAATGGCACATATTTGGAGAGCGCGCCCATAACGACGATGTTCGCGGTTCGCAGGTTGCCGGCTTGCCGGGCGAGTGGATTGGCGTTGAGCAGAATCAGGCCGGGGTAGGCGGCGAGGCGGGCGTCCACATTTTGCGCGGCGGGTTGGAGTCCGCTGGATACGCTGACGGGGATGCGGTCCATGTTGTTGACGATGATTTTGGCGCCGGGGCGGGCCAGATGGGCCCAGCGCAGGGCTTCGGTGCGTTCGAAGGAGACGAGGACGTCGGATTGGCCGTCGGGGATGATGGGGGAATGGACTTTGGGGCCGAAGCGGACCTGGCTGATGACGGAGCCGCCGCGCTGGGACATGCCGTGGATTTCGGATTTTTTTACTTGGTAGCCGGCGTGCATGGCGGCCATGGCGATGATGTCGGAGGTGAGCAGGATGCCTTGTCCGCCGACGCCGACGAGCGAGATGTTGAAGCGCAGGTTGCGTGTGTCCGTTGTGCTCATGGTTTTTCCTATTTCACGGGTGTGATGGCGTTGAATTTGCACACTTGGGCGCACAGGTTGCAGCCGGTGCAGAATTGGGGGTCAATTTTGGATTTGTAGCGCTTGCCGGTGTCGTCTTTGGGGGCGCCGCGGACGATGGCGGGGCAGCCGATGCGGAAGCAGGCTCCGCAGGCGGTGCAGGTGTCTTCGTTGACGGTGTTGATGTATTGGCCCGCCCATTTGACGTGGAGGACGCAGGGGCCTTGGACGACGACCACGGCGGGTTCGCCGCAATCGAGGCATTCCTGGAATACTTTTTCGAGGTTGGCGAGGTCGTAGGGGGTGACTTCGTGGACGCGGCGGATGCCGAAGGAGCGGGCGATGTCGGCGATTTTGACGTTGGCGGTTGGCTCGCCCAACAGCGTTTTGCCGCTGCCGGGGTTTTCCTGGTGGCCGGTCATGGCGGTGATGCGGTTGTCGAAGACCATGACGGTGATGGGGATTTGGTTGTAGGCGACGTCGAGCAGGCCGGTCATGCCGGAGTGGAAAAAGGTGGAGTCGCCAATGACGGCGGCGATGCGCTTGTTGGGGTGTCCGGCTTTGCGCATGCCGATGGCGGTGCCGATGGAAGCGCCCATGCATACGCAGGTGTCCATGGCGGCGAGGGGGGGGGCGGAGCCGAGGGTGTAGCAGCCGATGTCGCCGCAGACGGTGGCTTTGAGCTTGGAGAGGATGTAAAATGCGCCTCGGTGGGAGCAGCCGGAGCAGAGCACGGGGGGGCGGACGGGGACGTCGCTTTCCGGCTGGGGGGCGGGGGGGGCGTCGGCGCCGAGCAGCTCGGCGCGCAACTGGGCGAGGCGGGCGGGGTTGAGCTCCATCATGTGCAGTTCGGTCTGGGGCTTCACCACGGGGATGCCGGCGGCTTGGATTTGCTCGGCGAGCACGGGGTCGGATTCCTCGACGACCACCAGCCGCCGGACGCCGGCGGCGAAGGCGCGGATTTTTTCGACGGGCGGCGGGTGGGAGAGGCCAACTTTGAAAACGGGCGCTTCCGGGAAAACTTCTTTGACGTATTGATAGGCCACGCCGGAGGCCACGAAGCCGATGTCGCCTGTGCCGGGTTCGGCGCGGTTGAAGGGGCTGGCTTCGGTGAGTTCGCGCAGTTGGGCGGAGCGTTTTTCGACGGCGAAGCGCATCAGGCGGCCGTTCGCGGGGACGGCGACGTTGCGGCGCGCGTTTTTGACGTAGGGGATGGCTGGGGCTTCGCCGCGCGCCCCGGAGCCGATATCCACGATGCTGGAGGTGTGAGCGGTGCGGGTGGTGGTGCGTATGATGACGGGGACTTGATATTTCTCGCTCAGCTCGAAGCCGGCGAGGACCATGTCGTAGGCTTCCTGGGAGTCGGACGGCTCGAAGAGCAGGCACTTGGCGAATTTGGCGAGGGAGCGGTTGTCCTGCTCGTTTTGCGAGGAGTGCAGGCTGGGGTCATCGGCGTTGACGATGACCATGCCGCCGATGGCGCCGATGTAGGTGAAGGTCATGAGCGGGTCCATGGCTACATTCAGGCCCACGTGCTTCATGGCCACGAGGGTGCGCACGCCGGCGAGCGACGCGCCGGCGGCGATTTCCATGGCGACCTTTTCGTTGACCGACCATTCGCAATTGATGGCGCCTTTGAATTCGGCGATATGCTCCATGATTTCGGTGGAGGGCGTGCCGGGGTAGGCGGAGGCCACGCGGCAACCGCCGCGATAGGCCGCCCAGGCGATGGCTTGATTGGCGGAGAGCAGTTTTTTCATAAACACATCCGTGACATTGTTATTGCGGGAGAAAGCAGGAAGGCTAGCACACCGGCCTTTTGCAGAAAAGCAGGAAAACACGGCTCCACGCTTGCGCAGGGGATATTCACACCTTATATTTTGCAGTTACTTATGAGTACGACGCTATATGACAAAGTTTGGGCGCGGCATGTTGTCCGCGAGGAGCCGACCGGTTCGACGCTGCTGTATATTGACAGGCAGCTCATCCATGAAGTGACGAGCCCGCAGGCCTTCGACGGTTTGCGGCTGGCGGGGCGCAAGGTGCGGCGTCCGGAGTTGAATGTGGCGACCATGGACCACAACGTGCCGACGACGGACCCCGCAAACATCATGGACCGCATCGCGAAGGCCCAGATGGATGCCTTGCAGAAAAATTGCGCGGAGTTCGGGTTGAAGCTGTATGGCATCGGGGACCCGTCCACGGGGATTGTTCACATCATGGCGCCGGAGCTGGGGTTGACGCTGCCGGGCACCACCGTGGTTTGCGGGGACTCGCACACGGCCACGCATGGCGCGTTTGGCGCGCTGGCGTTTGGCATTGGCACCAGCGAGGTGGAGCATGTGCTGGCCACGCAGACCCTGTGGCAGCGCCGCAGCCGCTCGATGCGGGCGACGTTCACCGGGCGTCCCCCGAAATGGACCACCGCCAAGGATTTTATTTTGCGCCTGATTCGCGAGATTGGCACGGCGGGCGGCACCGGCATGGTGCTGGAATATGCGGGCGAGGCCATTCGCGCGCTGCCGATGGCCGGGCGCATGACCATTTGCAATATGTCCATTGAGGCGGGGGCGCGCGCGGGCATGATTGCGCCGGATGAGACCACGTTTGAGTATATCGCCAGCGGCGACAAGCCTTATGCCCCGCGCGGCGAGGCGCTGGAGCGGGCGATTGCCTTCTGGAAGACGCTGCGCAGTGATGCGGACGCCACTTTCGACAGGGACGTGACGATTGACACGTCCACGCTGGCGCCGCAAATCAGTTGGGGCACCAGTCCGGGGATGATTGTGGATATTGACGGGGTGGTGCCGGGGCCGAATGATGTGCCGACTGTGCAGCCGGCGGATGTCGAAAAGGCGCTGGCCTACATGGGCCTCACGCCGGGCACGCCGATGACGTCCATTCCCGTGGATGTGGTGTTTATCGGCAGTTGCACCAACGGGCGCATGGAAGATTTGCGCGAGGCCGCGAGCGTGTTCAAGGGCCGCAGGGTTGCGCCGAATGTTCAGGCGCTGGTGGTGCCGGGTTCGGCGCGCGTGAAGGCGCAGGCCGAGGCGGAAGGGTTGGACAAGATTTTCCTGGCGGCGGGCGCGGAATGGCGTCATCCGGGTTGCAGCATGTGTCTGGCGATGAATCCCGACCGGCTGGAGTCGGGCCAGCGGGCGGCGTCCACCTCGAACCGCAATTTCGAGGGCCGGCAGGGGCAGGGCGGGCGCACGCATCTGGTCAGTCCCGTCATGGCCGCCGCGGCCGCAGTGGCCGGGCATTTTGTGGATGTGCGCTCATTCCTCGAAGGAGGCAACTAAGATGGAAGCATTCAAAACTTTTCGCGGCGTGGTGGCGACGCTGGAGCGCGCCAACGTGGATACGGACCAAATCATCCCGAAGCAGTTTCTCAAATCTATTGAGCGCACGGGATTCGGCCCCGCGCTGTTCTACGACTGGCGCTATCTCGCGGATGGTCAGCCGGACCCGGCGTTCGAGCTGAACGCGCCGGAACGCGCGGGCGCGTCCGTGCTGGTGACGGGGAACAACTTTGGCTGTGGCTCCAGCCGCGAACACGCGGTGTGGGCGGTGCAGCAATATGGCTTTAAGGTTGTCATTGCGCCCTGGCGGGGCGAGGGTGACAAGCGCATTCCCGGTTTTGCCGATATTTTCAAAAACAACAGCGCCGGCAACGGTCTGCTTTTGATTGAGCTTGCCAGCGCGGACGTGGAATGGATTTTTGCCGTCGCCAAGGGCAGGAAGCTGGAGGCCACGGTGGACCTCGCCGCGCAATCCGTCACTTTTCATGGCGATGCCGAACGGGTGTTCTCGTTTGAAATCACTCCCGATGTGAAAGAAAAGTTGTTGAGCGGGCTGGATGCCATCGGCCTGACGTTGACGCACGAGGCTGATATTGCGGCGTTTGAGGCGAAACACGACGTGCAAATGGTGTGACGCTTGCGCCGACCGGGCGCCAGCGGTTTGCCGCAGCCATGAACCTGATTCTTTTGGAGCCGGAGGAACTTCAGCCTGACGGGACGGCGGTTCTGACGGATGCCCGCGCGCGGCATGTGCGCGAGGTTTTGCGCGCCGCGCCGGGTGAGCAAATTCGCGCGGGCGTGGTGGATGGGGCGCTTGGGGTGGCTAGCGTTTTGGAAAGCGGCCGGCAGTTGCGTTTGCAGTTTGAGGCGACGGCGGAGCGTCCGCCGCGTCCGCCGGTGGATTTGCTTTTGGCTCTGCCGAGGCCCAAGGTGTTGAATCGGCTGTGGTCGGTTTTGGCGTCGCTGGGTGTGGGGCGGATTCTGATTTCCAATGCGTGGAAAACGGAGCGCAACTATTTTGACACCCATGTGCTGGAGCCTGCGCATATTCGCAAGGAATTATTGGCGGGCCTGCAACAGGCGCGCGATACCCGCTTGCCCATCGTGAGTGTTCACCGGCAATTCAAAAAGTTGGTGGAAGACGAATTGGATGGCTTTGGGCCGTATGCGGCGCGATTGGTGGGGCATCCGGGGGCGGGAGCGTTCCCGCGCGGCAGGCTGGCGAGGCTGCCGCGGGACGCCCGCGTGCTGGTGGCGGTGGGGCCGGAGGGCGGGTGGACGCCTTATGAGCTGGAGTTGCTGCAATCGCGCGGATTTGAGGCGGTTTCCTGGGGGCCGCGCATTTTGCGCGCGGATACGGCGTGTGTGGCGCTGTTGAGTCTGGTTGGCGCGGCGCGGCGGGAAGCGCCGCAGGGCTGAAGTGTTGAGGTCGTTCAGGGGTCTTCCACCCAGCGGGAGGCGCGGGCGACGGCTTTTTGCCAGCCGACGAGCTTTTGTTCGCGTTCGGGGGCGGACATGGCCGGGGTGAACGTTTGCGCGGCGGGGCGTCCGGTGAGGCTGTCGGGGGTGTGCCAACCGAGAGCGAGCGCGGCCAGCGCGGCGGCGCCCATGGCCGTTGATTCCATGCAGGCGGGGCGCTCAATGGGGCAGTTCAGGAGGTCCGCCTGGAATTGCATCAGAAAATCATTGGCGGCCGCGCCGCCATCCACGCGCAGGAGGGTCAGCGGGTGGCCGGTGGTGGCCTGCATGGCGGCGAATACGTCGTGGCATTGGTAGGCGATGCCTTCGAGGGCGGCGCGGATGATTTGCGGGCGGCCGGCGCCGCGGGTCAGCCCCAGCAAAGCGCCGCGAGCGTGCATGTCCCAATGCGGCGCGCCCAGGCCGGTGAACGCGGGCACCAGATAGACGCCGCCGGTGTCGGGCAGGGCGGCGGCGATTGAGGCGGAGTCGGCAACGTGTGGCAGGATTTGGAGTTCATCGCGCAGCCATTGGAGGGCGGCGCCGCCGATGAATACGCTGCCTTCGAGGGCATAATGGGGCTGGCCGGGGCGGGTTTGCGCGGTGAGGGTTGTCAAAAGCCCTTGCCGGGAGAGAACGGCATCCGCCCCGGTGTTCATCAGGAGGAAACAGCCGGTGCCATAGGTGTTTTTGGCTTGGCCGGGTTGCAGGCACCCTTGGCCAAACAGGGCGGCTTGCTGATCCCCGGCGATGCCGGCGATGGGGATGGCGCGCGCGGAAAACTCCGGCAAGGCGCAGGTTGCGGCGACGCCGGCGGAGGGCACGACCGTGGGCAGGATGGCGGGCGGGATGTTGAAGATGTCCAGCAGTTCCGGGTCCCATTCCAGAGTGTGGATGTTGAACAGCATGGTGCGGGAGGCGTTGGTGTAGTCGGTGATGTGCGTTTGGCCGCCGGAAAGTTTCCAGATGAGCCAGGTGTCCACCGTGCCGCACAGGAGGTCGCCGGCTTCCGCGGCTTGACGCGCGCCGGGCACGTGGTCGAGCAGCCACTGGATTTTGGTGGCGGAGAAATAGGCGTCCATCACGAGGCCGGTTTTGCGGCGGATGACATCTTCGTGCCCTTGGCGGCGCAGCTCTTCGCAACGGCTCGCGGTGCGGCGGCATTGCCAGACGATGGCATGGGCGATTGGTTCGCCGGTGCGGCGGTTCCAGACCACTACGGTTTCGCGTTGATTGGTGACGGCGATGGCGGCGATTTGTTCCGGCGCGGCTTCGGCGCGCGCGAGGACGTCGTGCATGGTGGCAAGCTGCGAGTCCCAGATGGCGTTTGGGTCGTGTTCGACCCAGCCGGGCTGTGGATAGAGCTGCGGAAACTCCTGCTGGGCGCTGGCGCAGGGATTCAGCGCGCGGTCAAACAAGATGGCGCGCGAACTGGTCGTGCCCTGGTCCAGGGCCAGGATGAACGACTTGTTTTTCATGGCATCTCCCGGAATTAAAAGGAGCGCGAGGCGCGATGGAGGGTTTGGCGTTCCGCTTTGGTGAGCGACTGAATGCCCTGACTGGAAATTTTGTCGAGGATGCGATCCACTTCCGCCTGATCGGGCGGGGGCGGGGTGGGGCGGGGAAAGTGGGGGCGTTGGGCGACGTAGTCGCGCAGACGGGCCCACAGGCGGCGCAAGGTGGCGTTTTCGAACAGTTGGTCAATGTAAAGAAATCCGGTGAGCGCGCCGATGAAGTGAGCGGTGTGGGCAATGCCGGATGAGGGGTCGTTGGCGAGGATAAACTCAAAAAAGGCCAGCCCGACCACCAGTTGCCAGGCCATGAGCGTGACGGGGAAAACAAAAAAGATGAGCATCGTCAGGCGGCGGCGCGGATAGAGCGTGGCAAAGGCGGCCAGCACGCCGAAGATGGAGCCGGAGGCGCCGACGCACAACGCCTGGGGATGAGGGGAGAGCCAAATCCAGCCGAGGCCGCCCAGAATGCCGCTGAGCAGGTACATGGCGAGAAAATGTTTGGAGCCCATGGTGCGCTCGGTTTCGGGGCCTAGAAAGTAAAGCGTGAACATGTTGAACAGCAGGTGCAGGAAACCGCCGTGGAGAAATATGTAGGTGAGCGGTTGCCAGAACATGCCTTGGCGAAGGCCGGCCATGGATAGGGCCAGGAGCGCATAGAGGGAACGGGAAGGGAACAGAATAAAAAACAAGAAGGTTGCCAGATTGATTTTGATGAGCCAGCCGGTGACCGGCGGCAAATGGGCCAGAAACCCGGTGAAGGGGTTGCGGTTTGGCTGGGCATAGTAAGGCCGATAGCTCATGGGTGCGGCTCAAGCTGGAGGGTGTTGCGTTTCATGGTGTGAATAACGATACCCCGCCCGCCGCGTGAACGCCAACTCCAAAACGCTTGCCAAGGCACCCGTGAAGGGCCGATGATGCGGCCACGTATGGCTGAGAGCCTTCTCCAAGTTGAAAACCTGCGCGCCGGATTTGAAACTCCGGCGGGTTTTGTGCGCGCCGTGGATGATGTTTCGTTCGAGGTTCGGCGCGGCGAGGTGCTCGGCCTGGTGGGGGAGTCGGGCTGCGGGAAATCGGCCACGGCGTTGACGCTGCTGCGCCTGCTGCCGCGTCCGCCCGCCGTGATTGAGGGCGGGCGGGTGATGTTTCGCGGACAAGACCTGCTGACGCTGCCGATTGAGGAATTGCGCAACGTCCGGGGCGCACACATCGGGATGATTTTTCAGGAGCCGATGACGGCGCTTTCGCCGTTGCATCGCATCGGGGATCAGTTGGCGGAGGCGGTTTTGCTTCATCGGAAGGTTTCTTTTCAGGAGGCATGGGCGTTGGGGCTGGACTGGCTGCGGCGGGTGCAGATGCCCGATGCCGAGCAGCGGATGAAGGATTATCCGCACCAACTTTCCGGCGGGATGCGGCAACGGGTGATGCTGGCGATGACGATGATGATGGAGCCGGAATTGATTATCGCGGATGAGCCGACGACGGCGCTGGATGTGACGTTGCAGGCGCAGATTTTTGAGTGGCTCCTGCCGTTGCGCGGGGGCGATACCTCCGTTTTGTTGATTACGCATGACATGGGCGTGGTTTGGGAGGTTTGCGACCGCGTGCAAGTCATGTATGCCGGACGCTTGGTGGAGCGGGGCCGCCGCGAGGAACTATTTGAACGGCCGGCCCATCCATACACGCGCGCCTTGTTGGCGGCCATGCCGCGTCTGCACGGCGGCGGCAAGGGGCGGTTGCCGGATATTCCCGGGCAGTTGCCCAATCTGATTGATTTGCCGGCGGGGTGTCGCTTTGCGCCGCGCTGTCCGCTGGCGCGGCCGATATGCCGGGCGCGCATGCCGGAGCTGCGCGAATTGCCGGACGGCCACGAGGTGGCCTGTTGGGATGGCATCCGGGAGCAGGCGGAGGACGCATGAGCCGATTCAGCCTAATCAATCTCGGCTGCCCCAAAAACACTGTGGACTCGGAATGTATGCTGGGGAGTCTGGCGCAGGCCGGATTGGAGTTCACGCCGGAACCGCTGGACGCGGACATTTGCCTTGTGAATACGTGCGGGTTTTTGGATGCGGCGCGACAGGAGGCGGCTGAGGTGTTCGCGGAGTTGGTCGCGCAACGGGAGGGGCAGGGACGGGAACGGCCGCTACTGGTGGCGCTCGGCTGTCTGGTGGAACGCGCGGGCGGGGCGGGAGAGTTGGCGGATTTTTTGTCGGCGGCGGATGCCCGCGTGGGGTTTGCGGACTATCCTCGTCTGCCGGACATTTGCCGCAAGCTGCTGGCTGGCGAGAGCCATTCAACGCCAACGTCTGGGTACGCCGGCCAAACACTGCCTAAAACTTATCTGGATTGGCTGAGCCGTCCGCGCTTGCGGATTGGTTCACTGGCTTCGGCCTATGTGAAAATCAGCGAGGGGTGCTCGCATTGCTGTTCCTATTGCTCCATTCCGCTGATTCGGGGGCGGCGCGTGAGCCGTCCGCTGAAAGCCGTGATGAAGGAAATCCGCGAATTGGTGTTGGCGGGTGCGGTTGAATTGAACGTGATTGCACAAGACACTGCTGCCTATGGCCTGGATTGGGGCGGGGAGCCGCAATTACCCCGGTTGCTGCGTGAGTTGCGCCGGATTCCGGGTGATTTGTGGTTTCGCCTGCTTTATATGCACCCGCGCAATTTGACGGCGGATATTCTGGAAGAGATGGCGGCGGATGAGCGGATTTGCCCGTATTTGGATTTGCCCTTGCAGCACGTCAGTGACGGGCTGCTGAAACGGATGGGGCGCGGGCACGGGCGCAAGCGCATAGAGGAGCTGTTGCAACAAGTGGAGAAGTTTTTGCCGGATGCCGCGCTGCGCACGGCTTTCATTGTGGGGCATCCGGGCGAGAAAGAAGCTGATTTTGCAGAGTTGCTGGAGTTTGTCGAGGCGGGGCATTTTGACCATGTCGGAGTGTTCTGCTGGTCGCCGGAGCCGGGGACGGTGTCGGCGGGCATGGCCGACCGCGTGGCGCCCGAAGTGGCCGAAGAACGACAGGATCAGCTTATGCGCGCGCAGGCGGCGGTTTCCGCCCGCCGGTTGAAGGGGCGCAAGGGCGCGGCGCGCATGCTGGTGGAGCGTCAGGAACCTCGCGGTTGGGTGGGGCGGACGGCTTGGCAGGCGCCGGAAGTGGACGGCGAGACGATTGTGACGGGGGTGAAGGGGCGTTGCGAAATCGGGCGGTTTTTGCCCGTTAAAATTGTCCGCACGGGCACCTATGATTGTGAAGCGCGCCGGATGAAGACATGATGGCTTCCGGGCGATTTCATTCTGCTTTCGCCTTAGCCTTGATTGCGCTGCTACTGGTTCAAACGGGCTGTGCTGGCTTTCGCTCTGCGCGCCGCCAAGACAGCAGCCCGTCTGCCGTCGCTGAAAGTAGCCAGTCGGCGGATGGGGTGGAATTGCCGAAACAGGCGGAGATTCCTTGCGCGCCAACGAACCGTTCGCGCTTGGCGCTTGATCGCGCCCGCATTGCCGCTTTGCAAGACGAGCATCTAATGGCGCAAGGCGAACCCGTTGGCAGCGTTATTTGCCCTGAAAGCAGTTTCGGAGCCTGTCTCGACCGTTGGCATTCGGCGGCGTACAAATGGATGGATAATGCGGTTCGCAGCATAGATACGCGGTGGCTGAAGGAGGACACGCCCTACGATGCGGAGCTGTCCACGTTCAAGCTGGCTTTGCATACGCGAGCGG
>Ga0255345_1006587_pt1 | contig 11257 bp, 8 predicted proteins | sample wastewater_treat_6_FD_192415 | JGI IMG/M metagenome (GOLD analysis project Ga0255345, IMG submission 192415) | Wastewater microbial communities from Lulu Island WWTP, Vancouver, Canada - plant20 | ecosystem: Engineered > WWTP > Wastewater > Unclassified | place: Canada: Vancouver, British... | reverse complement strand
GCCTAAGTCTCCGGCTACCGGCGTAGCTCCCTACTACCCCGGAAACACCGCTTCAGGCGGCTATCTTCCGCAAAAGGAAGGAATCGCTTATTCCGATTTTGCGGCCGGGGAGACTACGGTAGTTTCATCTTCTGATTCTTCTTTTCCTGCTTCGTCACCACAATCATCTTATGCCGATGCCGGTATTTCAGGCGCTTCAAGCTTTGTGGGAAACGCGCCGGCTCCAAAATCTCAGCCTTCTTACGGTGGTTCTTCCGTAACCACAAATTCGCCCGCTTTCGAATCTTGGGTTTCGGATGCCTTGAACCGGTATTCTTCCGACTGGGGGTTCCCGCAAGATTTAATAAATAAATACGGTGAACGTGTTACCCCACGAGATTATATAATGTCTATTATTTTTATTGAAAGCAGCGGTATTCATCAAAACTCCGGCGGAAAAATCACTACAAGCAGTTGCGGGGCCCAGGGATTCATGCAGCTTATGCCCAAAACAGCTTCAGGGTTGGGTGTGGATGCGACAAATCCGCAGCAAAATGTTTTGGGCGGGGTAAAGTTTTTCAAAGAAATTTTTAACAGTAAAAACTTTAAAAACAAAACGGGAATTGATAAAATTGTTATGGGCGCTTGTGCTTACAACATGGGGCCCTATTCTTCAAAATTGGCAGGGAATTGGGGCGAGTTCAAGGCAAGCGGCTCTTCGGTTCAAGGTTATGGCATTAAGCTTAAAATGTGCCTCGGGCTTGAGCTGACTTCCGATGAGAGGACTTATGTTGCCAACAGAATGGGACAAAGAGATGTTGACGCTTATGCGCAGAGTTGTTATGCAAACAGAAAGGGTTTGGGCAGATAAACATATTATGAACAGAAAAATTATAGCAGTTTTTTTGCTGTTGCTACTTTTTGTCGGCGATACATTATTTGCTAAAGAAGGCGATAAAAACGTAACTGTCGAAGATATTTCCGTAAGTCGTTTGGGGCGCTTTTATATAGAGCGAACTAAAATTGAGGGTTTAATGGCAAGTTTTGATAAAATAATCAGAAGCCGTGCAGGAAAAGACTTGGTTTTGTTTGACTCAGAAGGCCGTTACATCGAAAAAGTGTATGAGCAAGACCTCGACGGAGACGGAATGCCTGAGCTTTTGGTGCAAATGGCGCTAGGCGGCTCGGGTGATTACAAAGAATTTGCTTTGTTGCGTCACAGCGACGGAATATACGAACAAATATGGGAGGAAAGCGGTTTTTCTGGCGGTCAGGCAGTTATTAAAAAATATCTGAATAAAACAAGAATTTTTATAAGACACACTGATGAAGAAGAATTGGCAAAACCTAAAATAGATGCGTTTGAGCTTGATGAAGGTAAAATAATAAAAGTGAGCGGAGGCACAGCAGGCTAATTATGCTTAAAAAAATATTGTTGGTGTTGCTGATTTTGGCTTTTGTAACGGCTTCGGCAAGTGCGAGCAGTAAAAACTTCTTTTCGCAACTTTTAAATGCTTACCAAACTTATCAAGAAGTTAACATGCTTCTTTGGCTAACCGGTGACGTAAATGCCGAAAAACGTCTGGGGAAAGAATTGCAGTTTTGGCAAGGTCTGACGAGCAAACCCGAAAAAGATAAAGCGATAAACGCTTATGTTAAAGGCATATTCGACAAAATAACACCAAATTTTAAAAACCACGGAATGAAATTTACCATACAGGTTTTAAGAGATAACACAGCTAATGCTTTTGTTATTCCGGGCGGTCACGTATACATTTATACGGGCATGCTTGATATGGTGACTTCTGACGACGAGCTTGCAGCAGTAATATCACACGAATTGGCACACGCACAGATGCGCCATTCCCTTAAAAATTTCAGATTATCAACGGCGATGGTCGAAATTTTGAAAAGAGCGGTGAAAAATCCTAAAGACCGGGAATCTTGGGGAACGGTCTTGAGCTATTTGACTTTGATGAAGTTTTCGAGAACCCAAGAAGACGAAGCCGACGATATTGGGCAGGCTAAAATGTTAGCAGCCGGCTATAACCCGTCAGCTCAAGTAACATTATGGGAAAAGTTTTTAAAGAAATACGGCGACACTAAAGGAATAGCGCAGTATTTAAGTTCGCACCCGCCATCAGCTCAAAGAATTCAGAATGCCAAAACTAATTTAACCAAAATGAATACGCCTTATTCTGAAACCTTTACCAATACAAAACCGCAAGTGCTTGTAGAAAAGGCAGAAAAGGCAGAAGCTCAAAAAGCCGCTAAAAAGGCTGCCGCGAATTTAATTAAAAACCCGGATTTCGAAGATGCAGTTCCAGGTAAGGGTAAGATTGCCGGTTGGAGTATCGAAAAAGGTAATTTCAGACTGTCTCAGACGCAGGCTAAATCAGGCAAACAATCGTTAGAAAACTACCCGTTAGACAGGTTTACAATACCAAAGATTTATTCTGAATACATTGCGGTAAATGAAAAGTCTGATTTGATGTTTAAGGCTTGGTGTAAATCTTCGGATGGCAAGCAGAAGGCGGCAATAGGCATTGAGTTTTACGATAAAGATCATAAATTAAGAGACCGCTTGTGGGTTAAAGAATTTAATCTTGTGTCTTCTGAATGGAAATCTTACGAAATACAACTGAAAAACAGTAATAAAAAAATATTATTAAAAAATCATTACGCATACTTGAGAATATTTTTTCAAGCCGGCCCCGGAGCCAAAGGATCAGTTTGGTTTGATAATGTTGAGTTGATAGCACGTTAATTTTGTTCCCGCTTCTGCCGATTTATTTCTAAAGAATAAATTTTTCGGAGGCGGCAATGTTTTGCAAAATTAAAAAAGTTCTGTTCTTATTGGGCGTTTTTTTGTGTCTCTCGATCGTGTGTAATGCCGGAGCAGGCTTTGAAAGCTTGTTTAAAAGTGGCGAACAAGCTTTTGGCGAAAAAAAATATGAACAAGCCGCAGATTTGTTTGCACAAGCTTTGAAACTTGCTCCGTCTGATTTGCGATCAAGATTCAGATACGGGCAATCTCTTTTTCTTACACAGCGTTTTGCCGAGAGCCAAGCTCAATTTCAAATGATACTGCAAAACTCGCCCGGAAATATTACCGCGCGAGTGTTTTATGCGGAATCGCTTATTAATATGGGCATGACAGATGAAGCGCGTCCTCATATTGATTGGATATTGAAGGTTCAACCCGAGCACGAAAGAGCCAGGTTTATTCATGCAAAATTAACTTCAATATCCGAACCTGAAGAAACTGAAGAGTCGGAATATGAGCCTGAAAGTTTACCCGTCAATATTAAGCCGTTGCCTGTTGTAAAAAATCAGAAGACATCTCCTGTGAAAAGCCAAGAGAAATCGTTTGTGAAAACTCAAGAGACACAGTCTTTGAAAAGTCAACAAACTCCGTCTTTAAAAAAAATGGCATCCACAGTTGAAAAAAAATCTGAAATTCCCGTAAAGAAAGAACCTGATGAGCCTCGGAAAATTACACCGACTCCTGAAGGCTTTATTCATATTCCCGCCATACCGGCTTCTATTTTGCCGGTTGAATATCAGGCCGAAGACGAAGAGGATTTTTTTAAAAACTATCCCGCGTCTTCGATAAAAAAACAAATTCACCCCCAAGATGCAATTGCTGCGGCTTATAATCATGAGAAAAATAATTACCCCAAAAAAGCCGAACCTCAAAATATTGCAAGTGTTAGCTTCGAAAGTCTGGCCGAAGGGCAAAAAGACTCTTTTGTATTTAACTTAGAATTGGCGAAATACTACGTAGAATCAGCTAATTTGAAAGAAGCTGAGAAATGCTTGGCCGCTGCCGAAAAAATAGCAACCGAAAAACGTAACTCAAGGGGTGTTTTAGAAACCAGAATATTCAGAAGTCTTTTATATGTTTATAATCTTGATTTTAATGGCTTCGGGCATCACTTGATGTCTCTAAAATCTTCCATGACGCCTGAATCATACCAACCTTTTTTAGACATTTATAACCAAGGAATTGAAGCAAAAGATGAAGTTGAAAAAGCAAGAATGGCGGCCGGTGTTGCGATAGGGGCAACTCATTTTGCCGTTGCGGCAAATTTGCTGAAACCGGCATTTTTAAGATACCCGGATGACCCGATTATAGGGCGTTTGCTTTCTGACGCACAAGTGCAAAGCAGAGATTATAAAGGCGCAGAAATAACTCTCTCTCAAATCGCAAGAGCGTATCCAAATAACTCGGAAGCTTACTTTAATCTTGCCAGATTTTATCTTACCGTCGATTATAAACCGAATTTAGTGCGCGATTATGCTCAATACGCTTATAAAGTTGACCCGACTGATTCAAGATGCGGAATAATTTTGGGTTTACTTGATTATTCAGAAGGCAACGTGATCGACGGAATTTCTCGAATAAAGACTTTGCTGCCCTCGCTAACAGATCCCATGCTTAAAGCCGTCTGCGAGAGGATAATTTTGGACGGAGAAAAAAATGCTGACGCAAATTTCTCTTCATTGTTGGCCTTGCCGGGCTCCTCAAAGGGAACTCCGGAAACTTACAGAATCCTCGGCGAAGACTATTTGAAGCAAGGTTCATTTTTTTCTGCAGCAAAGTGCTTTGAAAAAATTAATGATTTGTCGGAAATAGGCAGAACATTCTTGGCAGTTGCATCGGTTATGAGCGCTGCTGACGAACCTGTCAATGCGTCAACTTTAAATTCTCACGGTTTGAGTCTTCTGACAAAAGTATTAGAAAAAGACCCTAATAATGCGCGTGCAAATCTATATATTTCTCTGTATCACTACGAGAGAGGAAACATGGAATTAGCAAGAGAAGCCGTTGCAAACGGCTTAAAGAATAAAAGCGATAAATACACTGAAAATCGATTAAACTCAGTTTATAATATACTTAATTCTTAAGCCTTTTTTCTATTCTCGGCTTTAATAATAAAAAAAGTTTGCAATTTTTGTTTGTTTCTAATTATAATCGTAAGCTGAGAATTAATTTACGCGGAGGGCTTTTAAATAATGGCCAAGACAATTTTAGTGGCTGAAGACTCCTTGATGTTGCGAAAAGTAGCTTGTTTCCCGCTTGAAAAGGCCGGATATAAGATCCTTGAGGCTAATAATGGCATTGAGGCTATCGAAGCGATGTCGAAGAATGAAGTTGATATGATTGTTACAGACCTTAACATGCCCGGCATGGACGGTTTTGAATTAATCGCACAAGTTAAAGCGAACGAAAACTTTAAGCATATACCAATTATCATTTTGACCACAGAAGGAAAAAAAGAGATGGTTATGAAAGGTTTGACTTTGGGTGCAAACTCATTTTTGCAGAAACCAATTAAACCGGATCTGATGCTTCAAGAAGTTCAAAGATTGCTTGATAAAGCATCTAAGGGGGCATGATATGACAACCCCGGCAGTTTTACTTGAACGCATAAAAAATGACAGCCCTTCAGAACGAAGAAAAGCCGTTCGGGAAATGCAAAGCTTTCCCGGAAATACAGAAATAGTTAGATCTTTGTGTGAAGCACTCGGAGACGCGAACAAGGGTGTCCAGAATACTGCACTCGATGTTCTTTCGAGGATGATACACGAAAACGTAATAATTAACTTAATTGAAGTTATAAAAAGTTCTGATTTAAATATCAGGAACGCCGGCATGACTGTTTTAAGAGCAATCGGCGTATCTGCTATTGATTGTTTGAGAAATGCAATTAAAGCCTCTCAAGACGTTGATGAAATTATTCAAATTCTTGTAATTCTCGGAGATATTAAATCTCCTTTGTGCGTAGATACACTTGTTGAATACACTTCTCATCCTGATGATAACGTTAAGACGACTGCTGTCGAGTCAATCGGAAAACTTCAAGATCCAAGAGCAGTGCCTGTTTTGGGAGAACTTTATCAGACCTCGGAAATTTTAAAATATTCTATTGTTGAAGCTCTTGGCAATATTGGGGTTCCCGATGTAATGCAAATACTTATGGGCGCACTTGATTCCGGTGATATCATTGAGTATTTTACGTCTATAGGGGCTCTTGGGGCAACTGAACTGCCTGAGGCGATGAGCCCTTTATATGAACGTTTGCTTAAAGAAGAAGATTCGGGAACAAGAAAACTTATTATCAAATCTATTGCCCAAATTGAAGGCGCAAACCCGGGAACAATAAGCAAATTCGATGCTTGTGCGTTGCGCCCGGTTTTAACGGAACTGGCAGAAAGCAAAGATTCCGCAGAATATCGATATGTTGTTGAAGTGGCCGCTTCATTAAAAGATGCTGCTTACATAAATATCTTCTTTGATGCTATTCAATGCTCGGACAACGAAATAGTCGGTGTGGCTATGCGCGGCTTAGAGGCTATCGGGGAGCAGATTATACCCGTTGCTCTTGATACGATTGACAGAGTTGAAGCCGATGTGGTTGTAAGAATTTTGAATCTTTTCGAGAAGTTCCCGGGTGCTGATATACCGCAAAATATTGTGAAATTTGCTAAAAGCACAAATGATGCTATTAGGCTTGCCTTAGCAAAAGCTTTGAGCGCCAATCCCAATGAGATCTCTTTCGGAGCTTTGAAAGATTTGCTTGATGATGCTGATGAAAACATCAGAAGAAGTGCAGTTGCCGGGGTGGCAAAAATGCTTTCTTTTGACGGAGCATTAACAGCTTTGATTCGCAAATTTAAAGATATTAACGGTCACGTTAGACGAGAAGCATGTTTGGCTATGAAAAACTCTTCATCAGAACAGTTGATAGAGCCCCTGTTTAACGTTGTAAACACCGAACCATACGGAGACGTAAGAGAAGCGGCAGCCTCTGTTTTAGCTTTGCGAAAAGATCCGGAAATAACCGGAAAACTTCTAGAAATGCTTGACAGCGATAATTCAAGAATTCGTGAAACCATATCTAAAACAATTTGGCAATGTGGCTCAATAAGAGCGGTCGAAAGTTTGATTTCAAAGCTTAATGATAAAGAGTGGCGCGTGATTGTCAATTCGTGCAATTCTCTCGAAAACACAAAAGATTTAAAATCTATTTTCCCATTGAAAGAATTATTGAAAAATTCTGATTGGCAGATAAGAATAGCTGCATTATCAGCTTTAAGAGCTTTTAACAGCAAAGAGTTGAAACAGTTCTTTATACCCCTTCTTGCAGATGAAAACCCGCAGGTTGCAAAGCTTGCTGTTATTGCGCTGAGCGAAATTGGGGACAAGCAACTGGGTTCTGATCTCGAAAAACACATAAATCACCCCAAATGGGAAGTCAGATATCAGATTGTGAAGGCGCTAGGTAATTTCAAAGCTCAAAATAGCGTTGAGGCTTTAATTAAAATTGCTGAAAAAGACCCGAATAATGCCGTCAGATTCTGTGCGATAGAAGCAATGGCTTCAATAGAATCAGATTTGGCTCCTTCGGTAGTTTTTAGAGCTTTTGAAAGCGAAGATGAAAATCTCGTTATAGCTGCGATTAAATACTTCAAAAACGGAAGTCGCGATGTTGAAGGCGTCGAAAAGAAGATAAAAGAAATTTTCTTGTCATGTCCCAATATCAGAAACCATTTTATCAAAACTTTTGCACAGAACAAGTCGGAGTTCTTAGAAGGGATTCTTAAGTCTGTTGTATCACCAAGACAAGCCAGGTTGATTGACAAGCTTAAAGAAGAACCGGCTGAGGGCGACTTGAATACCGAAGAAGCACTTTTGTTGTGCAATATTATTGCCGAAAAATGCGGACTTGAGATTTCTGACAAAAACATACTTAAAACTAAGCTCAGAAAAAATCTTGCCAGATTCTTTATCACAACATGGATAGAATACTATCACAGCCTGAGATATGGATCAGAAGAAGGCTCGGATTTGTTAATCAGTCTATATGACTCGGTAACCAACCCGGCTACGGAATTTTTCGGTGAACTTCAGCAGACAAGAGTCCTTATAAATTCTGTTTTGCCTGAGATTATCGAAAATAGGGTAAAAGAAGGGGCTGAAGAAATTAAAGTTCTTTGTTGCGGCAGCTCGTTTGGCCCTGAAGCTTATTCTATAGCAATGAGCGTTCTTGAAGATCTGCATCCCGATAAAGTAAAAGTTACTCTTACCGGTATCGATATTTCTCATATTTGCTTAAATACAGCTAAACGTGGCATTTACAAACGTGAAATGTTTAGAAATATAGATCGAAAATATCTTGATCTCTATTTCGAAGACGATCGCGGTGATCTGAGAGTTAAAGACATCGTAAAAAATCTCGTAGAGTTTAAATTTGCCAACACGGTTAATAGCGAAGCAATGGAACAGCTCGGAAGTTATGATGTAGTAATTTGCCGCAATCTTTTCTCTGATTTCTCTCAAAAAGGAAAAGAACGCATGGCCGATAATATTTATAATATTCTCGTTCCCGGCGGGGTTATGCTGATAAGCGGAAAAGAATCTCTTTATAACGTCACAAAAGCTTTTAGGCTACAGTCTTTTGACAAGGTTGTCGCTTACAAAAAAATGTAATAATACTTTTAATCGCCTGCTATCCTAGATAGCAGGCGATTTTGTAATAATTGGATGCCGTATGAAAGATGATAACAGAAAATTTGACTGGGGCCCCCCTCAAAAGAGCGGTGATGCTTTTAAAGATTTTGTTGTTTACTTTTTAATAGTTTTGATACTCGGGTTTGGAATATGGCTATTATTAGATGCTCGTTTGGTCGCTGATAAAAAAGTTGTTTCTTCCCGCATTGTAACTAAAAAAGATTCTCCTACCTCAGAAACCTCTTACAACAATACTCATGAAGAAGCTTTGCCAATAACTATACAGCATCCCGAAGAGGTATTTGTTCCAAAAACTCCCTCTTTAGAAATTGTTTATAAGAATAAGGCCAAATATTATGTTCAATTAGGTGCTTTTGAAGATGAAGCTTCGGCGCTTCAAGTAATGAGCTTTTTGACTGAAAATAGCTTTTCGCCGGTTCTTAAATCACCGGACGAGCAGTTTGAAATTTATCGTGTTCTTGTTGGCCCTTTCGATTCGGAAGCAGATGCAGACTATAGGTCAGAAAAGCTTAATGAATTGGGTTTGCCGAGTTTTGTTGTGGAATACTGAACCAAACTTTACTTTTTAATATTTACATAATTGAAATCTGTGATAGAATTATTTCAGTTTAGCGATTGTCCAGATTAGTAGAGGAGGACAGACTCTTGGCCATTAAAACAACTAAAGACACCTCGGTCGCACTTGGCTTTTTATCGCCGTTTATGTTATTTTTTGGTGTTTTTCTGATTTTTCCGATTTTCTATTCATTTTATCTAAGTTTTTTTGGAACAACAAGTGATTACAGCTTGGCAAATTTAAATTTTGTCGGCCTAGATAATTACAGAACAATTCTTAAAGATATTCAATTTTGGTGGTCTTTATTTGTTACGTTTATGTATGCTGCTATCAGCATTCCCCTTGGAATAACCGTTTCAATGGCACTTGCCCTTTTGCTGGATAACAAGTTATTCGGAAAAAGTTTCTTTCGCAGTGCATTCTTTTTGCCGAATGTTCTCGATATGTTAGTTGTTGGGGTTATCTGGACCTTAATTTATGCTCCAAAATTTGGTATTGTCGCACGTCTCTGGACTTGGGCAACAGGTGGTGGAGAGCACTTTTTCAATGTACCGGGAATTCTGGGCGATCCAAGCACAGCCCTGCTTGCGGTTATAATCGCAATGACCTTGAAAGGCGCGGGCTTTGGAATGGTTCTTTTGCTTGCCGCCCTTCAAAATATACCCGGCGATGTTTATGAGGCTGCAGATATTGACGGAGCTAATGAGTGGCAAAAGTTTTGGCTTATAACAATCCCTCTGTTACGCCCGATACTTGGCTTTATGGTTATTACCGGACTAATTGGCTCTTTAAATGCCTTTACCGAAATATATGCCATGACTGCAGGAGGCCCTCAGCTCGTTGTTGGCGGTGAGACAGTCGGCTCAACGTCGGTGGCCGGATACTATTTATTTAAGCAGTTTAATGCGGGTAATTACGGCTATGCGGCAGCAATTTCTTACATGCTGCTCATTATAACTCTCGTAATAACAGGAGTTCAGCAAAAAATTGCAGGAAAAAAGAATAATGACGGAGGAAAAAGAAAATGACTCCCAAAACTATAGGTCGAACCTTGCTTTTCTTGGTCCTCATGGCAATAATGATATTTATGGTTTTTGGCATAAGTGGCCAGATAATAAAATATGGAATTATGGTTTTTGCTGCTCTCTCTTCAGGTGAAGGTTTTGCCGGAAGCGAAAATGCTGCATCTATAATGTCAAAGGCCGATAACCTTATAGCCTCTTTATCTGTAATAATAACGGCATTGGTTTCATTCTTTATCGTAAAAAAATATATCTGCTCAATCGAAAGAGTGAGATGGGATTTTTTACGCCGAATGTTTTTATACGAAGTTCTTATGGCCGGCGTAATATTGGTTCTCTTTCCCTTCTTCTGGATGCTTTGCACAGCCTTCAAACCTTCGGGGCAAGAGCTTGTCTTAGCCGAGGGAAACCCGTTTGATATAATTCCGAATTCTCCCACACTCGATAACTTCAGAAGAGTATTAAAAATTGACTCTGAATCAAAGGCAATGGGTGTAATTGATCCTGTAGAAAACAAGAAAAACTTTGGAACCTATTTCTTGAACAGCCTTCTTGTTTCTACCACAGCGGCGTTTTTGGTGACACTTTTCTCGTCCATGGCGGCTTATGTTTTTTCCAAAAAACCTTTGCCTTACAAAAAGAATATATTTGTTTTCCTTTTGGCCACAATGATGATTCCCGGAATGATGTTCATGGTACCGCAATTCTTTATGATTTGTAAAATGGGTATGTTCGGAACCAAATGGGCCATGTTCTTACCTCATTTGGCTTCGGTTTTTGGCGTTTTTATGTTAAAGCAGTTTATGGATACCATACCCGATTCTTTGCTTGAGGCGGCTCAAATCGATGGAGCGAGCGAATGGCAAGTGTTTAGGGTTGTAATTATACCTTTATCTATACCCATCATACTTACATTGTTTTTGCTGACTTTCCTTTCGAATTGGTCGAACTTCTTGTGGCAGCTGATTGTTACAGATTTCGAAAATCCGTTAAGTATAACCCTGCCGGTAGGATTAGCCTTATTCAGAGGGCAATATGTTTCTGAACTCGGTTTAATAATGTCGGCTTCATGTTTTTCAATCGTTCCTGTAGCCGTGTTGTTCCTTTTTGCTCAGCGTTACTTTATAGAAGGCATGACTCAGGGTGCGGTAAAAGAATAAG
>Ga0255345_1006586_pt1 | contig 11259 bp, 7 predicted proteins | sample wastewater_treat_6_FD_192415 | JGI IMG/M metagenome (GOLD analysis project Ga0255345, IMG submission 192415) | Wastewater microbial communities from Lulu Island WWTP, Vancouver, Canada - plant20 | ecosystem: Engineered > WWTP > Wastewater > Unclassified | place: Canada: Vancouver, British... | reverse complement strand
TACCGGACACCCTACGAGGTCTACTCCGGTCAACTATTTAACCCTCAACACGTGCAGGCTCTTTCAACATTGCACCTTAAACAAGCTCATTATCTGTCTTGACAATGGGGAGACCCTTAGGGTATATATCGGCTCTGATGTTTGCCTCTACTCTAAACAGGGGGTGAATTATCGTGATACTGAGGGGGGTGAAATAACTTGATACTCAACCCCTCCAGAGGGGTGAATTACCATGATACTCGACACCAGCCAGATTCCCCCCGGAATTACACATCCTTGCCAGACCAAGGTATTTTGCATGTATTGCTTAAATTAGACTTTTTTCCAATTGATTAATGCCTGTTCATCTGCTAAATGCATGCCTGAGATTAAGCTCAAGCTGATATTCGAACTCGCGCAACTAGATAAATTAAAATGAAAATTCTCGCTCTGATTGCTTTTTCGCTGCTCGTTTTCATGGACATGTTGCTCATCCGCATGCGGTCGGGCCACACCCGATCAATCTGCCTTCCTGCTAAAAACCTTTTTTTTACAAAGAAGTTCCATATACAGCCGGTGATTTTCCGGGTTGCTCTGAATATCTGCCCTATCAGGAGCGGCCCATAGTCTCCGGTTCCCGGACTGACTCGTTTGTCCCCATTTGCCCGGTTGAACTCGAGTGCACAAGCCCGCTTGTGTAATTGAGGGAGCGGAGCTTTGCCCAGCGACTCATCTCATCAAGCAATGAAAGGTTTTGCCATAAGGATTTTCACAGCTCTTGAATAACAGGCGAGGGGCCCTCAAGGCCGCTCCAGCAAAAAGAACCCCGGACTCATTCGCATACCTCTAACTGAGGCGCTCGCAATGGAACTGATCCTCACCGCTTTCCTGATCTCGTTTCTGTTTTCGATCCTGCTGACACCTGCTGCAAGGAACATAGGCGCCCGCTTCGGCTTCCTCGACATGCCGCGCGAGCGGAAGATGCACAGCAAGCCCATCCCGAGGTCCGGGGGGATGGTCATCTTTGCCGCCTACGTAGTGACTGTCCTGGCCGTGTTCAGCTCGAACAGCCTCAGGAACGAACTGCTCCTCAACGCGAGAGGGATCATTTTCTTCAACCTTGGGCTGTTCCTCTGCTTTGGCATCGGGCTCCTCGACGACTACAAACGCCGGAGTTACCGGCTCAAGTTCCTTGTCCAGATAATCGCCGCCTCCCTGGCCTTTTACGGCGGCGTCGAGATCGACGCCCTCATCGGCTCGGAACTCCACGTTGGCTGGAGCTACATCGCGACCGTCTTCTGGTTCCTGCTGTTCATAAACGCCGTCAACTTGATAGACGGCCTCGACGGCCTCGCGGCCGGCATCTGCTTCTTCGCCTCGGCGAGCATGGTCTTTTTCTGCATCAAGGGGCAGGCGTACGCGCCCGCGGTCGGCTTTGCGGCCCTGGCCGGGTCGCTGCTGGGTTTCCTGCGCTACAACTTTAACCCCGCGACAATCTTCCTGGGGGACGGCGGGAGCTATTTGCTGGGTTACGTCCTGGCGGGCCTCTCCATATTAGGTTCGCTGAAGACCGAGGCCAGCGCGCTCTTTCTCATCCCGCTGCTGGCGCTGGGAGTCCCCGTGTTCGACACGCTGCTCTCCCCGGTCCGCCGCTGGGTGCTGGGCAAGGCAATGTTCAAGCCCGACAACACCCACATCCATCACCAGCTCATCAGGAGAATGGGCCTCTCTACGCGGAGGGCCGTCCTCACACTTTACGGGATCTCGCTGCTTCTGTGCGTGTTTTCGGTTTGCCTGATACAATTCCGAAACCCGAAGATGGGCCTGGTCCTTATCGCCCTGGGCCTCACGGCGGCCGTATTTGTCCGGAAGCTCGGGTACTTCGAGTACCTCACCCAGGACAAGATCTTCGGCTGGATCAAGGACGTGACCGACGTGGCAGGCCTCAACCAGGACCGCCGCAGCTTCCTGAGCCTGCAGGTGGAGGCCTCAAAATCGCGCAGCATGGCCGAGCTGTGGGAAAACATCTGCATGATCCTGGAGAGGCTCCGCTTCATGAAAGGCGAGTTCCACCTGAGCGAGACCTCCACGTTTGTCTACATGAACGAGAAGAATTACGAGAGCTTCAAGCTGTACCGCCCGCAACGGGGCGGCAGCCCCGATAACGGGGGCGGCAACGGCAAAGGAGTCTCCGGAAAGGGCGGGAACGGGAGCGGCAATGGCAACGGCAATGGCAGCGGCAACGGGAACGGCGGTTTCCGCGATGTGCTTTCAATTCCGGACGGCACCGTCCATTTCGTCTGGGTCTGCCCGGATATCGAGGAGAAGAGAGATTACCGGAAACAGGACCTCATGAGGATCGAGCTGCCGCTCCTCAACGGCGACGGCGACAACCACGGCAAGCTGATCCTGGTAAAAGACCTGAAGTCCGACCCCCTGACCCCGTACACGATCCGGCGCCTCGAGCACCTCAGGAGGACGATGGCAGAAACCCTCGTAAAGTTAAAGAAAGAGGCGCGCACCTTACGGGAAATAGATCCACTTTTCGCCCGTAGAGGCCGGTCCGTAGGGGCGGGTCTAAGACCCGCCCGTAACCGGCCCGAAACCCGCCCGCCTGGGGTGAAATTCTGAATCCCGTACAGGTTCATCATCGCACGTATATTTTGCGCAATCCCCCCCAACAGGTGCCGGAATCGTTCTAGCATGCCTGTTGCGCTGATTGTTTTTTTCGTCCTGCTCTTTTCCATATCCGGGTCGAACGCCCTGCTTGCCGACGACGAACCCTTCACCGGCCCCACCAACTGGGGCGCGACGGGCCTCATCGAGACGCCCACCGCGCGCGTGCTGAAGGAAGGCCGCTACCGCCTCGGCGCGAGCCAGGCCGACCCGTACCGCTGGTTCTACGGCGCGGTGAGTCCCCTGCGGGGCCTCGAGATCGACGGCCGGGTCACCGAAATCTTCGACACCCAGGCCGACTACGGCGAGTGGGTCAACTACGGCAACTACAAGGACAAGGCCGTCGACGTAAAGCTCCAGTTCATCAGGGAAGGGAAATGGCTGCCCGCCGTCGCGCTGGGGCTCATGGACCCGCACGGCACGCGCCTGTATTCCTCGCAGTACATCGTCGCCAGCAAGCAGCTCTACCCCTTCGACTTCACGGTCGGCTTCGGTAACGGCCGCTTCGGGAAAAAGCCGCTCCCTGAGTCGGGCGACAGGTTCAAGGCCGAGATCTTCACCGACTTCGGCGACTGGGCCTCGGACGGCCAGTTCTTCGGCGGCATCGAGTTCGCCCCCTCGGAGTGGTTCTCCGTCATGGTCGAGTACAGCCCGATCCGCTACGACGAGCAGACGCGCGACCCCGCGCAGCCCGTGCACTTCAAGGACGCGGTCCCCTCGAAATTCAATTTCGGCGTGCGCCTCAAGCCGCTGAGCTGGGCCGAGCTTGACCTGAGCTGGCAGAGGGGAGAGCAGTTCGGCGCGAACCTCTCGCTCGCCTTCGACCTCGGTGTGCCGATAGTCCCGATCTACGACAGGCCATACCGCGAAGACGCGGACGCTCTCAAGAGCCCGCTCGAAAAAAGGATCACGCGCGCGCTGCGCTATCTCGGCTTCAGCGACATAGGCGTGCAGGCCGACGGCGAGGAAGTCCTCATCACGGCCCAGAACGACAAGTACTACTACACCCCGCGGGCGATCGCCTTCGCGCTCCGGCAGCTCGATCCAATCATCCCCGCCGAGGTCAAGACCGTGCGCCTCGTCCTGACGCAGAACGGGATCCCCAAGGTCCAGTTCAGCGCCGCGCGGCGCAGCGTCTCGCTCTTTAACAACGAAAAGCTCGGCGTCGACCAGTTCCTCTTCGCCTCCGAGACCAGGACGGACCTGGCCGCCAGGCCGCCCCTGGCGCTGAGCCACCGCAAATGGTTCGACTGGGGCATCATGCCCGCGGCCGGCGCCTTCCTCAACGACCCCTCCGGGTTCTTCAAATACAGGGTGGGCGTCGAGGGCTTTGTCGAGCTGCACCCCTGGACGGGCGGCTCGCTGATCACCGGCCTCGAGGCGTACCCGCTCAACAACGTCAGCACCTCGAACGAGCAGCTCTCGAAGCCCGTCCGTTCCGACAAGGTGCTCTACATCGACGAGCCCGTGAGCCTGAGCAGGCTCATGTTCGACCAGGTCAACAAGTTCGGCAAGGAGTTCTACACGCGCTTCTCCGGAGGCGTCCTGGAAATCCAGTACGCCGGCTTCGACGCCGAGGTCGCCAAACCCTTTTTCGAGGGCCGCCTCATGCTGGGCCTGAGCGGCAGCTACGTGCGCAAGCGCGAGCCGGGCGAGCCCTTCCAGTTCAGGGACAACGACTGGAAGGAGTGGTACACGACGGGCTTCTTCAACGCGCGCCTCAACTTCCCGGAGCTGGAGAGCGCCATCGAGATAAACTCGGGCCAGTTCCTGGCGGGCGACCGGGGCGCGAGGATAAGCGTCTCGAAATTCTTCAACGGCGTGGTCCTCTCGGCCTGGTACAGCCTGACCAACACGACCTCGACATTCACCGACGAGTTCAACCGCGGCTACCACGACAAGGGGATAATGATCACCATCCCGATGCGCCTCTTCGAAGGCACGGACACCAAGACGGCATACAGCTTCGCCCTGTCGCCCTGGACAAGGGACGTGGGCCAGGACATCGACCATTTCAACCCCCTGTTCGATTTCATCGGCCGCGACACCGGCATCTACCTCCGCAAAGATCGCGAGAGGATGAATTGAATAAGTGGCCGGGTCCGTAGGATCTGTCCGTAGGGGAGGGTCTAAGACCCTCCCGAAACCGGCCCGCAACCCGCCCGTAACCCGTTGACGATAAAATTTCCCCGTGCATGTTTTTTACGCACACCGGGCGCGTCTTAGACGCGCCCCTACGGGCACGAATCAAACGCATCGATATTTTAATGCCATCAAATAAACACAACCATATCGCACTGCTACTCGCCCTACTGATGCTTATCGCCGCGCCCGCCCTCGCCCAGGACTCCGCGGCAACCGTCGTCCCGAACAGGATCGAGGTCACCATCTCCGGCGAGGTGAAGGTCCCCGGCAAATACGCCGTCAACAAGGGCGAGCGGCTCTCGTCGGTCCTCGCCAAGGCCGGCGGCTACACGGACAAGGCCTACCTGCGGGGCGCCTGGCTCACGAGGGAGAGCGCCCGCGCGGACCAGCAGAAGGCCCTCGAAGACTTGACCAGGCGCCTCGCCCAGGAACTCTTCTGGCAGGTCATCGCACGGGAGCCGCAGGCCCCCACCGGCCCCGGCGAAGTCCGCACCCCGGACGCGGTCATTGATCAGAAGACCCAGCTCATCGGGACCCTGAAAAAATTGAAGGCGAAGGGAAGGGTGAAGATATCCCTCACGCACCTGCGCCTCCTGAAAGGCAGCGAACACGACATCGAGATCGAAAACGGCGACGTCCTCGTCATCCCCGAAAAGGCAACCACGGTGAGAGTCGCGGGATCGGTGAAGGTCCCCAACAGGTTCACATACATCGAGAACTGCCCCTTCAAGGCCTACGTCAGCTCCGCGGGCGGCTTCTCCGAGTACGCCGATACTGGCAACGGCTTCGTGATGAAAGTCGACGGCAGCACCATCAAGCTGACCGGCGACGAGGTGGTCTGGAACGAGGCCAGGCGCCGGTGGGAGATCGCGTATTTCACCCAGGACAAAATCAAGATAGAGGCCGGCGACGTGATCCTCATCCCGGAAAGGCTGGCTTGGCAGCAAGAGATCAAAGATTTCCCCAAGATCCTGATGACCACCGCCGAACTGACCGGCACAACGGTGTACCTGAATTAATTTACATTGCGGGTTTCGTATCGATAACGCCCGTAGGGGCGATGATTTTACGATTGCGTATAAATACGGACGTAGGGGCGCGTCTCAGACGCGCCCGTAACCCGCCCGGCATGGTCCCGCACCGGCACGGATTTACACATCCATCGTCATTTCAAACCTGAACAATAAACCACCACAAGGAGGGAAAATGAAAAAACGAATCTCATGTCTCGTAACCGCGATGTTCCTCTTGTCAATCCTGGCCCCCCTGAACGTATTCGCCCAGGCGGGCACCCACGTGATGACCCTTGGCGACGGCACCAAGGTCTTCATGACCAAGGACCAGCTGGCGGCCCTGGCGCAACAGCCCGGCGTCAAGGTGGTATCGTCGCTGCCGACCCTGGCCTCCGACCAGATTGCGATTCCCATCCCGTCTGAACTCGGCGGGGGATTTATTGTGTCCGAACCGCACACCCTCTCGGTCGCCCTGAATACCCTCAAGATAACGACGGCCGCGACGACCGGATCGGTGGCGGGCGCCTCGGCGGCAGGGGCGGAAGGGATTAAGATTGGCGCCTACGCGGCCGGCCTGGCGACCAAGGGCGGCTTCGCGGTCGGCACCACGACAATGATCATCGTCGGCGGCGCAGCCCTCGTCGGCGGCGCAATCGCCATCGGCAGCGGAGGCGGCGGAGGCGGCACCACAGCCCACCATTAAACGCCTTGTCCTGGAATCTTTCCCCCATCCGCCCCAACGCAATCCTGGCCTGCGCACTAATCGCCCTGATCGTCTGCCCGGTTTCGTTCACTTCGGCGCTCGCCCAAACCGGCGACCCCCGGGAAATCGACGCCGTGCTGACCCGGGCCGAGGACATATTCAAGGCCATGAAGGCCCGGAACTGCCCCGCGGTCTGGTCCCTGCTCTCAGCCAGATCAAAGGACTCCATCGTGAATGATACCCACAAAAGGATGGCAGAGGGCGGCGCCGGGTATTCCCGCGACCAGGTCAGGTCCGATTTCCAGGCCGGCGGCCTCATCTCGAAATCGTACTGGACCAACTACCTCGCGGCCTTCGACCCCGACGTCCCCCTGGAGCAGAGCAAGTGGGAAATGGATTTCGTCAAGGCGGAAACGGCCCAGGTCCGGATCCAATACAAAAAATCGGACAAGCCGGTCTACCTGCAAATGTACAAGGAACAAGGCGCCTGGAAGGTCGGCCTCGAAGAAACCTTCGGCGCAAGAAAATGGCTGCTCAAATGAGGGGGCCGGGGTTTAATGCAGAAACCTTCCTTGCCTATGTTAGGCCCCCTCACCATTTTCCCATTGCCGTGAAAACACGGACGTAGGGGCGGGTCTCAGACCCGCCCGCCTGGGATACGTACCAACGGGCGTGGGTTTAACACCGACGCGCCCGGCATGCGCACCGCACCGGCACGGATTTGAATTTCCCCCAACGGCCAGCCCGTAGGGGCGGGTCTCAGACCCGCCCGTAGCCGGCCCCTACGGGCGAAACTAAACGCGTCACCCCAACCGGCCCCTACGGCGTCAAACATACGGCGAAAGGTAACTCCACTGATGTACCCGAAAATCAGGAATTCGAACCTCATCATCCTCCTTGCCCTGGCCATCGCCCTCGCGGGCCTGCTCGCGTCGTGCGCCCCGCGCTACAAACCGCTCCCGGCGGGCACGGTGCAGGAGATCGAGGGACCCTCGGTCTCGCCGGTGGTGGCCAAGGAATCCGTGAAGGTCACAGGCGAGAAAATCGACGCCCCCTCGCCCCCCGAATACCTGATCGGCGCCGGCGACATCCTCCTCATTTACGTCTACGGCCAGGCCGATATGATGCTGCCGACAGGGTCCAGCACGACCGCCAAGGGGAGCCGCGTCGATTCCGCCGGGTTCATCCAGCTGCCGCTGATCGGCCCCATCAAGGTGGCCGGGTTCTCGCTCCAGCAGGCGCGCGAGCAGATACAGAACGCCCTGAAGACCTACCTGCGCGAGCCCTCGGTAGTGGTGGAAATGGTCGAATTCAAGAGCCACCCCGTCTACCTCCTCGGCCAGTTCAAGATGCCGGGCACCCACTACATGGACCGCCCCCTCACGCTGCTGCAGGGGATCGCGCTGGGCAACGGCCTCGACGCCACCGCCAATCTGCGGGGCGCGCGCCTCCTGCGCGGCAACAAGCTCGTCCCCGTGGACATCTACGCCCTGCTCCATGAGGGCGACCAAAGCCAGAACGCCTGGCTGCGCCCCGGCGACACCATCTACGTGCCGGACAGCACCCTGCAGAACGTGTTCGTCTTCGGCGCGGTCAAGACCCCGGGCACCGTCCCCATGAAGACCGGCCGGCTCTATCTCCACCAGGCCGTGGCCGCGGCCGGCGGGCTCGGGACGCTCAACTACGACCGCAACACCCGGATCATCCGCTCCCTGTCGCCGACCAGGGGAGAGCTGATCGTCGTGGACCTCGACAAGATCCTGGCAGGCGAAGCTCGCCCCTTCGAGCTGATGGACGGCGACATAGTCTACGTCCCCAAGACGGTGCTGGGCACTTGGAACGAGGCGATAGCCGAAATCCTCCCGACCCTCCAGGCCGTCAGCGCCATCCTGAACCCGTTCGTCCAGATCAAATACCTCACGGACAACGACGATTAGAGGGGATGGGGGTGCCATTGCGTCTGAATACGACCGTAGGGCGCGTCCGTAGGTGAGGGTCCGTAGGGGAGGGTCCGTAGGGGAGGGTCTAAGACCCTCCCGTAACCCTCCCGTAACCCGCCCGCCTGGGTTACGCGCCAACGGGCGAGGGTTTAATTACCGACCCGCCCGGCATAAATATTCTCCCCCACCGGGCCGGCCTTAGGCACGGCCCCTACGGGCGATAATGGACGCACTACCAGGGGATTTTTTCCAATTGCATCAATACACGCCGTAGGGGCGGGTCCGTAGGGGAGGGTCTAAGACCCTCCCGTAACCCTCCCGTAACCCGCCCGGCATGCGTACCGGATCTGCACGAATTCAATTTTCCCACGGGCGGGCCGGCCTTAGGCACGGCCCCTACGAACCAACAAGGATGACCACCCCATGACCCCCGACTTCCCGACAAAAAAACCTCAAACCAGCGGCGCCCCGGACACCCCCGTCTACATCCAGGAACCCGAATTCGACATCCGCGAATACCTCAGCATCCTCATCCGCCGCCGCCGCACCCTGCTCGCCGCCTTCCTCGTCATCTTCATCGGCGTGGCCGTCTACACCTTCACCATGAAACCCGTCTACGAGGCCTCGGCCACCCTCCACGTGCGCGATGAAAAAACCAAAACCGACCCACTCGGCGCGTTCGGCATGAGCATCCAGAACCCCGTCGAGACCGAGGTCGAAATAATAAAATCCCGCACCAACGCCGAGCAAGTCGTCAGGCGCCTGCACCTCGATTGGAAAATAACCAACAAGTCCAACGGCCTCACCTTCCAGATCGGCGACTTCGACTGCGTCCCCGGCACTGGCTACAGCATCGCCGTGAGCGGCCCGGACACCTATAAAGTCTACGACCAGGCCGGCAAGTTCATCGCCGAGGGCCGCTCCGGCGAGCTTCTCCAGAAGCCCCCCCTGCGCCTCCTCATCAGCGACATCAAGGGCAAGCCCGACAACAGCTTCTATCTCACCCTCATCCCCCTGCAGAGCGCGGTCGACCCGCTCCGCAAGCGGATCAAGGCCGCCGAGGTCAGGAAGATGACAAGCATAATAAACATCACCTTCCGGGACACCGACCCGAACCTCGCGCGCGACGTCGTTAACACCCTGTCGCACGTCTACCTGGAGAGCAGCCTCGCCCTCAAGACCCAGGAGGCCAACAAGATCCTCGAGTTCATCGACCAGAACCTGGGCACCGTGCGCGGCGACCTGGACACGGCCGAGAAGAACCTGCAGACATACAAATCCGGCCCCGGAGTAGTCCACCTCGACAAGGAAGCCGAAGAGCTGGTGAAAAAGCTCTCCGAAACCGAAAAGGAGCGGGCCGGCATCGCCCTGCAGCGCAAGCAGGCCGAGTACGCCCTGGGCGCCCTACGCGAAGCGGCCCGGACAGGCCAGGTCTACACCCCCTCTACTTCGGGGCTGACCGACCCCGGGGTGGCTTCCGTTGGCGCCAAGCTCGCCGAGCTGGAGGTGCAGAAGCGGGCGCTGCTCGCCGACAGCACCGAGGCTCACCCGCGGGTGAAGGCCATCCAGGAGCAGATCGGCGAAATCCAGAAGAAGCTTGCTTCCATTTACGAGACATCCCTGAAGAACCTGGCCAAGCAGGAGAGCGCGATTACCCAGACCCTGGGCGGCTACGAGGCAATGCTCCGCAAGCTGCCCACCGCCGAACGCGACCTGGCTCAACTGACGCGCCACACCAAGGTGAACGCCGAACTCTACACCCTCCTGCTCCAGAAGCGGGAGGAGTCGCGCATCGCCAAGACATCCACGATCGGCAACATCAACATAATCGACCCGGCAATCACGCCCGTTGTGCCCGTCAAGCCCAAGACTGCACGCAACCTGCTTTTCGGCCTCCTGGTCGGCCTCATTGCCGGGGTGGGCCTTGCCTTTCTTCAGGAAAACATCGACGACACGATCAAGGATGCCGAGGGCGCCAAGCGGGAGCTTGACGCTCCGATCCTCGCGGTGATCCCCCACATCCCCCGCGTGGAGAGCGAATCAAAAGATGGCCATGGCATTTCCCTTATCACGACCCAGGAGCCAAAATCCTCCATCTCCGAGTCCTTCCGCGCCCTGCGCACCAGCATCCATTTTTCCGCAATCAACCGTGAGAAGAAGACCATCCTCGTCACCAGCACTTTCCCCGGCGAGGGGAAGACCACGATAATAGCCAACCTGGCGATCATCATGGCCCAGACGGGCGCGCGGGTCCTGCTTATCGACTGCGACCTGCGCCGCCCCAAGCAGCACGAGCTTTTCAACCATTCCAAGGCGCCGGGCTTGACCGAGGTCCTGGCGGGCGACACGCCTCTTGAAGCGGTGCTCCACAATACGGGAATACCCAATTTCGATTTCGCTTCCGCCGGCACAACCCCTCCCAATCCGTCCGAGCTGTTGGGCTCAGATAATATGGCAAACTTCCTCGCCTCCCTGCGGCAGCGCTACGACCACATCCTGATCGACGCGCCCCCCGTCCTGGCCGTCACAGATGCGCCGCTGCTCACCTCGCGCTGCGACCTAGCGGTCGTTGTCATGGAAACCGAGAGGGTGCCCGTCAAGGCCGCTCAGCGCATGGCCGAACTGCTCGGCTCCGCGCGAGCCCCGGTCGCCGGGATCGTGATCAACGACAAGTCCGGCCGCACTCGGGAGCGCTACGGTTATTATGGCGGCAAGCACTACGGCTACGGCTCTTATGGCTATGGTTACGGCTATGGCTACGGCGTGGGTTACTATTCCGACGAGCGCAAGAGACCTCGGAAAA
>Ga0255345_1006583_pt1 | contig 11264 bp, 5 predicted proteins | sample wastewater_treat_6_FD_192415 | JGI IMG/M metagenome (GOLD analysis project Ga0255345, IMG submission 192415) | Wastewater microbial communities from Lulu Island WWTP, Vancouver, Canada - plant20 | ecosystem: Engineered > WWTP > Wastewater > Unclassified | place: Canada: Vancouver, British... | reverse complement strand
AGGGTGGTACCACGGCTTTTGCGCCCGTCCCTTTGACCGGACGGGCTTTTTTTGTCAGAATGACGCGTTGATGAGGTGAAGAATGTTGGAAATTGAAGAAAAGTTGCAGGCGGAACAGGCGCGCGGGCTTGAGGCGTTGCAGGCTGTAACGAATGTCGAATCGCTGGAAGCGTGGAAACAGGAATTCCTTGGAAAGAGCTCACTGGTTATGAAAGCCTTTGGTTCAATGGGACAGCTTGCCAAAGAAGAGCGACCATTGGTCGGTAGAGCTGTGAATCAGGTGAGAAGCGCCTTGGAAGCCGCCCTGGCGGAGCGGGAAGAAGGCATTAAGGCCGCCAGCCAGCAGGAAGCCTTTACCAAAGAAACGCTCGACGTGACTCTGCCCGGGCGCAAGCCGCGCCGAGGGAGAATTCACCCGCTGCATCTGACCCTTCGGGAGATTTACAAGATTTTTGGAGACATGGGCTTCCAGATCTACCGCTCGCCGGAAGTGGAAACCGACGACTACAACTTCACCTTCCTCAACATGCCGCCTTACCATCCCGCGCGCGACATGTGGGACACTTTCTACACCGATAAGGAAGGTGTGCTCCTGCGGACACATACCTCGCCCGGTCAGGTGCGGGTGATGCGCGAGAGGGCGCCGGAAAACATCCGCGTGATCCTGCCGGGCACGACCATGCGCTATGAGCAGCTCACAGCCCGCTCCGAGATCGAATTTATCCAGGTGGAGCTGCTGGTTGTGGGCAAGGGCATCACCTTCGCCGACATGCGCGGCACGCTCAATGACTTTGCCCGCCGGACCTTCGGCGCGCACGCGCGCACGCGCTTGCGCCCATCCTTCTTCCCCTTCACGGAGCCCAGCGCCGAAATGGACGTGGAATGCTTCGTCTGCGGCGGGGAAGGCTGCGGCGTCTGCAAGGGCACCGGCTGGCTGGAAATTCTCGGCTGCGGCATGGTGCACCCGACCGTGCTCCGCTACGGCGGCTACGACCCGGAGGTTTATTCCGGCTTCGCCGCCGGCATGGGCATCGACCGCTCCACCCTGATGCGCTATCATATTGATGATATCCGCCATTTCCGCAATAACGACATCCGCTTCCTGGAACAGTTCTAAGAGGAGAAAAGATGAAAGCACCTTTAAGTTGGATAAAAGATTACATCGACCTGGAAGGGATTGGTATTGAAGAGCTTGCCAATCTGATGACAAGCGTTGGTTTGGAAGTGGAAAGCATCCTGCTGGTGGGCGTGGAAAAGCCCGAAGGCAAGCTGAAGAATAAATATGCCGGGCTGCCTTGGGACAGGGAAAAGTTCGTGGTCGCTGAAGTGGTGGAGGTGAATCAGCATCCCAACGCGGACCGCCTGACGCTCTGCGAGCTTGATGACGGCACGGGAATCACGACCGTTCTGACCGGCGCGCCCAACATGTTCCCCTGGCTCGGAAAAGGCAGGCTGGAGCAGCCGCTCAAGGTCGCCTACGCGCGCGAAGGCGCGGTGCTCTATGACGGGCATCAGCCCGGGCAGGTGCTGACCAGGCTCAAAAGAGCGGTCATCCGGGGGGTTGAGTCGCGTTCGATGATTTGTTCTGAAAAGGAACTGGGCATCTCGGAAGAGAGCGACGGCGTCATCGAACTGGACGCGGACGCGCCGGTGGGCATGCCGCTGGTGGATTACATGGGCGACGTCGTCTACGAGGTCGCCATCCTGCCGAATATGGCGCGGGATGCTTCGATCCTGGGGATTGCCCGAGAGCTTTCAGCGGTGACGGGCAGACCTCTGCGCCTGCCGGAGGGCATCGCCTTGGAAAAAGGCGGAGCCATCGCGGAAAAGGTCGGGCTGGAAGTCCGCGACGCGGAGCTGAACCCGCGCTTCATGCTGGGAATGGTGGAAGGAACCCAAGCCCGCAGGAGCCCATACTGGGTGCGGCGGCGGCTCTCGATGGCTGGCATGCGCCCGATCGATGCCCTGGTGGACGCGACGAACTACACCATGCTCGAGACCGGTCAGCCGCTGCACGCTTTTGATTATGACCTTCTGCGCGAGCGGGCGGGCGGCAAACCGACCATCATCACCCGCACTGCCACCGAAGGCGAGAAAATCATCCTGCTGGACGGCTCTGAGCCTAAACTTGACGCCCAGATCGAACTCGTGACCGATACCGCCGGACCGCTTTCCATCGCAGGCGTGATGGGCGGCGGCGAAACCGGAGTGCATGCCGGGACGCGCAATCTGCTGATTGAATCGGCGAACTGGAACTTCATCAACCTGCGCAAAACCCTCACCAAAACCCGCCTCAGCAGCGAAGCGGCGTACCGCTTCAGCCGCGAGGTGCATCCGGCGCTGGCAGAAACCGCGCTGAGCCTCTGCCTGAAGCGCGTGCGGGAATGGGGCGGCGGCGAGGTGGTGCGGGGTGTGCTGGATGAATACGGAAAGCCATATACCGATACCGTCAACCGCATCACGGCGAAAACTATCGCCGACGTCCTGGGTCAGGAAATATCGCTGGAAGAATCCGCCCAAATCCTTGAAAGGCTGGGCTTCACCTGCCGGATCGACGGCGAGGTATTGGAAGCCACAAGTCCCGCGACCCGCACGGATATCGAATTCGGCATTATCGGGCAGCGCAACCTGATAGAGGAAATCGCCCGGATCCACGGCTATGAAAGCATCGCGCCAAAACGCCTGAGCGACGAACTGCCGCCTCAGGTCGGCAACCCCGCTCTGGAAGCTGAGGAACGCGTTCGGGATATCTTGGTCTCGATTGGTTTGCAGGATACCCTGGCTTACCGCCAGACTTCGCCCGAGCGCGAAGCGCGGATTTATGTTGGCAGGAAGGCGCCCGAAGGATTGGAATACGTGCGCCTGAGGAACCCTATCACCCCTGAGCGCACCGTTATGCGCCGCAGCGGGATGGCGACCATGCTCGAGTTGTTGGAGCACAACGCGAAGTTCCGCCCGGGTCTGGCGCTTTTTGAGCTCGGACCGGTCTTTTTGCCGGTGGAAGGCGAAACCTTGCCGCATGAAGCCCTGCGGCTGAGCATCGGCATGACAGGCGCCTGGGATACAGCCAGTTGGGACAAGGCGCAGAGCCAGCCGATGGACTTTTTTGACCTGAAGGGCGTTGTTGAGGCGCTACTGGATGGACTCCACCTGACAGAGGTCAGGTTCCAGGCGGCGAATCATCCTTCCTTCCACCCCGGCAAGTGCGCGGAAGTGTGGGTCGGGGAGGAGGTTTTGGGCGTCATGGGCGAGCTCCATCCGCAGGTTCGCAAAAACTACGCGTTCGGTCAGGACCCGGTCTTGGCGGCGGAGTTTGACGGCGAAAAACTGACGCGCCTGAGCAGCGCTGACTTCGCCAACAAAGCCATCTCCAGTTATCCGGCAATGGTCGAGGATATCGCCCTGATCGTGGACGAAAGCGTGCCGGCAGACGCGCTGGAGGCATTGATCCGCCAATCTGGCGGTAAATTGCTGGTGGATGTAAGGCTCTTTGACGTCTATCGGGATGAGAAGCTGGGCTCAGGCAGGAAGAGTCTGGCATACCAACTGACTTACCAGGCTTTTGACCGCACCCTGACAGATAAAGACGCACTCAACATCCGCAACCGGATCGTGAAACAGACGAAAAATGTTTTTGGCGCGCAACTGCGCAGCCTGTAGGAGGATCAATGAAGACAGTATTGGTTTTTGCCCGAAATGGCATGGGGGACGCCCCCGAGAACTTGCAGCAGACGCTTGCGGTGAAGTATCTGAGCCTGCTTGCCCAGTCGGAAGAAAAACCAGCGCAAATCCTTTTTTATGCTGAGGGGGTAAAGCTGGTTTGTGAGGGCTCCCTCGTGCTGCAGTGGCTGACCATGCTCGAATCCGCGGGCGTCGAACTGACCGTCTGCTCAACTTGCCTGGAATACTTCGGCTTGATGGATAAGGTCAAAGTCGGCAAGGTCGGCGGCATGCCGGGCATCCTTGCCGCGCTGCAGTCCGCCGAGAAGGTCACCAGCCTCTAAGCGATTTTTGCTGCCGGGAGGCAAGCCCGCCTTGACGCGGGAATAAAGCAAGCGGAGAGAGCTATACCCTATAGGCATATGCCCCGGTTCTGTTTATTCAAGAGGTCGCGAATTAGAATGAGATCGCTTCTCTCACTCCAGTGAAGTTCAACCGCACCTTCGTGTCGAATTCGCTGATCAATGTGATAATATTTAAAGCATGAACGAAATTGAAAGATCGGGGTTAATCAAGCGCTATCTGGCCGAAGTTGTCGAACAATTCAACAGCGGGCAGGCGAAAGAGCACGCCTACCGCCCAGCCCTTCAGCGTTTAATGTCCAGCTTCGACGACATCATTGTTGTCAACGATCCGAAGCGATCCGAACACGGCGCTCCGGATTTTGTCTTCTTAAAGAAATCCAACCGCAAGATCATCAAGGGTTACGCGGAAGCCAAAGATATCGGCAGCGATCTGGACAAAACTGAAAAGACCGACCAGATGAAGCGTTATCAATCATATGGGAGCCTCTTCCTGACTGATTACCTGGAGTTTCGCTTCTTCCGAAATGGCGAGAAGTACAAGACCATCAAAATCGGTGAGATAGTAAACGGCAAGCTGCAAAAAATGCCTGAAAACGCCGGGAGCCTGATCGACGAGCTGGAGGCTTTCCTTTCACAGGCTCCAGAAAGAATCACCAATGGCTTACGTTTGGCGCAGATCATGGGTGGCAGAGCCCGCCGGATCCGCGATAATATCATTGAATTCCTGGATCACGAGGACGATAAAAGTAAAGAGCTCCTGCGTATCTACGCGATGATGAAAGAGCTCCTTGTTCATGATCTGAAACCTGACAAATTCGCGGACATGTATGCTCAAACGCTGGTTTATGGGCTGTTCGTTGCACGCTACAACGACTCTACATCAGAAAATTTCAGCCGCAGCGAAGCACGCGATCTCGTCCCCAAGAGCAATCCCTTCCTCTTGCAGTTCTTTGACCACATCGTCGGACCAAACTTCGATGTACGCCTTGCCTACATCGTTGACGAATTGTGCGAGATCTTCAGCGTCAGCAACGTGCAGGAAATTGTACATAAGCACCTCCGCGTTCAGGACGAGACGGTCGAAGACAGGGATCCAATCATCCATTTCTACGAAGACTTCCTGCAGGAATATGATCCCAACGAACGCAAAAAGATGGGCGCGTACTACACACCGGTTCCAGTCGTAAGGTATATCGTCCGCCAGGTTGACCGCATCCTGAAGGAAGATTTCGGCATCGCCAAAGGCATTGCCAGCGATGAGATGATCACCCGGACCATAGCCACTCAACCCTATCGCCGCCCTGGTGACCGCAAAGACCGCACCACCACCGAGATCTCCGTGCCGCGTGTGCAAATCCTTGATCCAGCCGTTGGTACCGCAACATTTCTGAATGAGACCATCAAGTTCATCTACAAGGGTTTCAAAGGGCAGGAAGGACGCTGGCCCGCCTATGTCAATGGCAACCTCATCAAGCGCCTGTTCGGCTTTGAGTTAATGATGGCGCCCTACACCATCGCCCACATGAAACTGGGCATGACCCTCAAAGAAACCGGCGTGGAGGAACTTACCGACCGCCTGGGCGTCTACCTCACTAACACGCTTGAAGAAGGCATCCCTCTCCAGCAGGATTTGTTCAGTTTTGGTTTGGCAGAGGCAGTCAGTGAGGAAAGCCGCCTGGCTGCCCAGGTCAAGAGCGAGCATCCGGTCATGGTGGTCATGGGTAATCCACCGTATTCAGTTAGCAGTAGCAACAAGAGCGAGTGGATTCAAAACCTTATCGCTGATTACAAAGTCGGTCTTAATGAACGAAAAATTAACCTTGATGACGATTACATCAAATTTATTCGTTTTGCTGAACACTTGATTGAGAAAAACGGTAGTGGGATTGTCGGTATGATTACCAATAACAGCTACATCGATGGTATCACCCACCGCCAGATGCGCAAACATTTACTGGAAACATTTGACACTATATATGTTCTTGACCTGCATGGAAATTCGAAGAAGAAGGAAGTTGCACCTGGTGGACTGAAAGATGAAAATATTTTTAACATAAGGCAGGGGGTGTCAATCGTGTTAATGATTAAAAAACGATTGTCTCCTCAAAAAATGGGGGAAGTTTTCTATAGTGAGTTGTGGGGAATTCGAGTGAGAAAGTTTAACTTACTCGATTCTGGTCATCTAGATTTTGCAAATATTTCTGCTCAATCACCCAATTACTTTTTTACTCCAAAAAGTAGAACTGGGAAATCAGCATACGATCTGGGCGTTTCGGTAAATGATCTATTTCTGAATAAATCCAGTGGTTTTAGGTCCGGTCATGATGAAGCTCAGGTGAGATTTTCGAAAGATGAAATTAAGGAGGTCGTAAACGATCTCATTAATCTACCCGAGGAGGAATACCGAAAAAAATATGCTTTGAAGGATGGTCGAAATCATAATTATATCGGCATGAAAAAAGACGTTGGTCCAACGATCGAAAAAGAAAAAGTAATTATGACAATATATCGACCGTTTGATATACGTTGGACATATTATTCATTTAAATCGTCTGGTTTCGTGGCCTGGCCACGAAACCAGACGATGAAGCATTTCGTAAATCACCAGAATATTGGTCTTATATATAAACGGGGATATTTTGAAGAAAAATCACCACCGATAAGCATTACTAACCTTGTTTCACATGAACGAACTTGGTCTCGTGCTGGCATGCAAGGCGCTGATACTGTTGCTCCTCTATATCTCTTTCATGACGATGGTACAACTACCACTAATTTTGATACAATCCAATTTTCCACTTTAACAAGTAAGTTACGAACCGTTCCTGCCCCCAAAGATGTTCTTGACTTTATCTATGCCCAGTTGCATAGTCCGAGCTATTGCAATAGGTATATTGAGTTTCTTCGGATTGATTTCCCTCGCATTCCCATTCCCACTCAGGTTGAATTTGACCGCCTTGTACCCCTCGGGCGTGAACTGCGCGAACTACACCTGATGCAATCCCCCGTTATCGATGATTTTCAGACCACTTTCCCCATGCCTGGCGATTGCCTGGTCGAAAAGATCACTTACTCCGATGAAAAGGTCTGGATCAACAAAACTCAATATTTTGGCAACGTGCCCGAACTCGCCTGGAACTTCTACATCGGCGGCTACCAGCCTGCTCAGAAGTGGCTCAAAGATCGTAAAGGTCGCCAGCTCTCCGACGCCGACCTCGTCCACTACCAGCGTATCATCAAAATCCTCCTCGAAACCGACAGATTGATGAAGGAGATAGGATAGTAACATTGGTCAATTCAAATTCTGTTTGGCTTTTTTCCTCGATCACGTTTGATCAGTGTAATGACTATCTTTACTCTTTATTATTGAGAGGTGAGTTTGCGGGGAGGACTATTTACTTATAGACATCTGATTAAGAGGTATTTATCTATTTCTAAAACTCATAAATTGGTTGTAGAACAATTATTGGGTAATAGGATGATTTGTTATTCAATGATATCTAGGGGTTAATTGATTACTTAACTACATAAAAGGAAAAAATGAACATTTTGGAAATCGGTCAACAACATAAACAACTGATCGCAAAGGTTAAGGAAAAGTTAAAAGAAGGAAAGGATGGTATATACACAGCAGACCATCTTCCAGAAATGAGGCATGTTGGGCTAAAGCAAGCATTAACAGGCTACCATGGGGCATTAGAAGACTATTTTCGTGCATCCCTTGTCACAAAAGTCCCCATGTCCGAGAGAGAAACAGTATTAGATCATAAAACGACTGAATGGAAAGATCTTCTTCAACTTGGGAAAAAGTATCTTGGCCTTTCACAAAGTGACGCTGACCTGATTAGTGAAGCTAACTATTATCGTAATGAAGAATCAGCTCATGGAGACAAATTGACTTGGCAAGAAGCTAAAGTAAGACAATATGTCAAGTTCGTTGAAAGATGGTGCCAAAAAGATATTGAATTGCTCGATGACCAAGAAACTTATTCAAGTGCGGAGACGGGATCCTCAGCAACAACGGGTTACAAATCTAAATCCGACACTGAACCATATAAACCAAAACCACCTACTCAAGTTTATAAACCTACACCATCAACTTATGTTGTATCGGAACCAACTCCCTGGTACAGGTCAATTTGGTTTTTATGGTTAATGTTCATTTTTGTTAATCCTATTTGGGCTCTTCTTATCATTACAGAAAAAGATGGAAATGGTTGTTTAAAAGTGGTGGCTTGGTTTCTTCTCATATATTACATCGTCTTTTTCTTCGTTTACATCTATTTACGTGATCAGTACTTATCTCAAGAATCAATGATGAATCCACAAGAGTCCACATCTTTTTCTTACACGAAAACAATAGCATCTGATTATGGTACAACCAATTCTCAAAATACGCCTGAGCTCACAACCACTCCCAATGTTTCTTCAGGGACGTGTGAAATCATATGGGAAGAGTACCAAGAAAGTGATCTCTCGAACAAGAATCGTTCGATGGTCTGGGACGAAATCGTATATCAACGCGTGCGCGGCTCGGGAATGACAGCGCGTATTTTTTTTGATTTGGTAGTCGATCAAAATTCCAGTCTGGCAGCTGATGGGTATGTCTTTAAGCAGGGCAAGATTTATTTGTTACCCCGATGTAAATAGTAGATCAAGGGTACAAAAATTTACCGATGGAGATCTTGCGGTCAGTACCCGTGCGCGGCTTGCCCACACGCGCTTTCAGCGCTAGGGTGCTTCGCAAGATGCCGGCACATTGGAGCCATCCCTCATCCACCGAAAGCGGTCCCCCTTCACCTCCCTTTCGCTTTGCTACACGGATCTTCGACCTGGGGAAGACTATAATATGGATTACCCTTGGGGGCTGCTTATGTGCCGTAGGCTAAGCTGGCTCCCGCTGTAAAATGGATGGGAGACTGATAAGGATCTTTCCTTTACACCGTACCATAGGGTATTCCGAGTGTAGCGTCTGTGCCCGCGAAACAGGGTATTGGTCTGGTCGCTAAGTCTTGTAAGGCGAGTATGTCGGAGGGAGCAATGCCCCCACCGTACGGCTGGGCTTTAGTCCAGCCGATAAGTCGTTTAGGGCGAGGGTATCGGAGGGAGTAAGACACCTCCGTACGGCTGGGTGTCAGCCCAGCCGATAAATCTTGTAAGGTGAGTATGTCGGAGGGAGCAATACCCTCACCGTACGGTTGGGCTCATGTGCCCGCTAAGCGGGGTATTAGTCCAACTGTCAATCTTTGGGAGATATGAGAAATCCGATGGACCAAGTCCCCCCGTACGACTAGACTCTTATTCATCCACTAAGTCTTGAAAAAGGCAAGCGGAGGGAGCGAGCCCCCTCCGTACGGCGGGATTTCCACCTGTCCGCGAAACAGGGTATTGGTCTGGTCGATAAGTCTTGTAAGGTGAGTATGCCGGAGGGAGTAAGACACCTCCGTACGGCTGGGTGTCAGCCCAGCCGATAAGTCTTGTGAGGCGAGTATGTCGGAGGGAGCAAGCCCCCTCCGTACGACTAAACTCTGATTCATCCCTAAGTCTTGAAAAAGGCAAGCGGAGGGAGCAATACCCCCACCGTACGGCTGGGTGTCAGCCCAGCCGCTAACTCTTGTAAGGTGAGTATGTCGGAGGGAGCAAGCCCCCTCCGTACAGCAGGACTTCCACCTGCACGCGAAGAAGGGTATTGGTCTGGTCGCTAAGTCTTGTAAGGTGAGTATGTCGGAGGGAGTAAGACACCTCCGTACGGCTGGGTGTCAGCCCAGCCGATAAGTCTTTTAGGGCGAGGGTATCGGAGGGAGCGAGCCCCCTCCATACGGCTGGGCTTAGGTGCCCACGAAGCAGGGTATTAGTCCAGCCGATAAGTCTTTTAGGGCGAGGGTATCGAAGGGAGTAAGACACCTCCGTACGGCTGGGTGTCAGTCCAGCCGATAAGTCTTTTAGGGCGAGGGTGTCGGAGGGAGCGAGCCCCCTCCGTACGGCAGGACTTCCACCTGCACGTGAAGCAGGGTATTGGTCTGGTCGATAAGTCTTGTAAGGTGAGTATGTCGGAGGGAGCAAGCCTCCTCCGTACGGCGGGACTTCCACCTGCCCGCGAAGCGGGGTATTGGTCTGGTCGATAAAACTGGATGTAAAGCAAACGGAGGGAGTATAGAGCTCCCTCCGTTTGCTTTGTTATCGTGCTTAGAAGTCTTTTGTTCCTTTAAATCACCTGCTTATCGCGCAGGTCGGCGATTTGCTCGGGGCTGAGCCCGAGGTATTCCGCCAGAAGGCTTTCGCTGTCGGCGCTGAGGACGGGCGCGGCTTTACGAACTTCACCCGGGGTGCGGCTAAGTTTGATCGGGATGCCGGGAATGCGCGTGGTGCCGGCGACAGGATGCTCGACCTCAAGGATCATGTCCCTGGCTACGACCTGCTCGTTGGTGACGACTTTGTCGATCGTGTTGATTGGTCCGCAGGGGATACCGGCTTCGTCAAACATCTTCTGCCATTCTTCGCCGGTTTTTGCCATGAAACGCTCTGCCAAAATCGGGCGCAGGGCTTTGTAGTTCTCGTTGCGCAGCGGATTGGTCTTAAAGCGCGGGTCTTCGGCAATATCCAGTTCCATCAACTCGCACAAAGTCACCCAGAGGCGGTCGTTACCCGCCGCCACCATGAGGGGGGTGGTTTGGGTGCTGAAAGGTTCGAAGGGCACAATGGAGGGATGGCGGTTGCCAATCGGATGGGGCACCTCGCCGGTGAATTCGTAGCGGGAGATGGCGTTTTCAAGGATGGCGACCTGGCAGTCGAGCATGGCAACGTCCACCATTTGCCCCAATCCGGAGCGTTGGCGTTCATGCAGCGCGGCAAGGATGCCGATCGCGCAGAAAAGCCCGGCCGTGATATCCCCGATGGACGTGCCGACGCGGGTCGGCTCACCGTCCGCCTGACCCGTGATGCTCATCACACCGCCCATCGCCTGGACCACCGCGTCGTACGCCGGTCGGCGGCTGTAGGGACCGGTCTGCCCGTAGCCGGTCGAAGAGGCATAAATCAAACGCGGGTTGATTTCTTTGAGCACGTCGTAGCCCAAGCCCAATTTTTCCATCGTACCCGGGCGGTAGTTTTCAACCAGAACGTCCACCTTTTTGACCAGGGCTTTGAAAATCTCTTTGCCCTCGGGGGCTTTCAGGTTGAGGGTAAGGCTCTGCTTGTTGCGGTTCAGGCTCATGAAATAAGCGCTCTCACCATTTTTGT
>Ga0255345_1006582_pt1 | contig 11266 bp, 9 predicted proteins | sample wastewater_treat_6_FD_192415 | JGI IMG/M metagenome (GOLD analysis project Ga0255345, IMG submission 192415) | Wastewater microbial communities from Lulu Island WWTP, Vancouver, Canada - plant20 | ecosystem: Engineered > WWTP > Wastewater > Unclassified | place: Canada: Vancouver, British... | reverse complement strand
CGTTAGGCGCCTTGTCGAGGCGGGGGATGTTGGTGATGCGCCACTTGCCTTCCTGCTCAGGCTGGGCCACGATCGTGCCGATGATCCAGCAGCCGTTGATAGTGCCGGCCACTGTACCGCGGTTGATGGTTCCGATGTACTGCTCCCAGTCAGCCACTTGGACCAGCACGCCGGATTTGACCAGCTCCACGTAGATCTCAACGGTTTCCTTCAAGACTTCGTTGTTGGCGATGAAGACATTGCCTTTGTCATCGAACATCCAGCTGCCGGCGCTCTGGAGGCAGACCATGATGTGGTCCGGGCTCTCAGATACGGCCGAAAGGAGAGGATATCCCGTCTTAGCCAGGACGTCCTTGCCGATCTCGATAAACCTCGACCAGGTGATGTCCGTGAAGTCCTCGATGGTGTAGCCAGCCTGCTCGAGGATATCTACCCGCAGCGCAGTGATGGCGGCGCCGTTGTCAAAAGGCACACCATAATTGCGTCCATCGACCACTGTGTGGTTCACTTTGAAATCAGCAAACTTCGTGAAGTCAATGCCGGAATCGGTTAGGTCGTAGAATATGCCAGGGTAATTGGTGACGTTCTTCTGGAGGGCATTGTCCTGCATGAGGAGGATATCCGGCAGAGTGTTCAGCTGTCCCGCCATAACAGCGGTGGTCAACTTGGTCTGAACGTCATCCCAAGGTGTTTCCACGATGTTGATGGTGACGTCTGGGTTGATTTTGGAATAGATCTTCGCTGCTTCCTGCATGGCGTAGATGTTGAAAAGGGGGTCCCAGCACCAGACCGTGATTTCCACAGCAGAAGCGATTCCCGAAAGGGCAACCACAAGCATCACAATTAGACACAGCCCAAACGTTTTGCGCATAACTACACTCCTTCCGTTAATTCCTAAGCTACAGGCAATTAAGCGTACAGAACCCTACCTCCCATTTACACCCCCCAGTCCAACGGCGTTAAGCTCGCATATTGGTTGACCAAATGTTATCATTCTCTCTAGTGAGTAAATTTCCTGCGGATAGAAATCTGTTCAGAATCTAAATCGCACTTCTTTGTTGGAGAAAGGAAAAGACGCAATATGGGAGAATTCAGGAGATAAGCTCTCTGCAAAAAGGGCAGAGGTGTGCAGGGGCTGACAAGGCAGAAGTCAGGAGAAGAGCGAATTAAGAAGAGGCAGCAGAAGGATCTGCTGCCCACGACAGCGATTCCAAGGAGGTAAGCGCATGAGGGAACTGATCCTCCTCAACCACGGCTGGGAGTACATCCCCGAGTGGCGAGACGAGTTCATCAGGTCGGAACTTCAGGCAGAAGGGTTTGTGCGGGTCATCCTTCCCCACGCCAACCAAGAAATCCCCTACAACTACTTCGACGAAAAAGATTACCAGTTCGTGTCCTGCTACCGCCGGATCATTGCCTACCAGGACGGTTGGGCAGGGAAGAGAGTGTTCGCCGATTTCGACGGTGTCATGGCCTATGCTGAGGTTTACCTAAATGGCGAGCTCGTCGGCAGTCACAAGGGAGGTTACACGCCCTTCGCCGTGGATCTCACTTCCGCCCTGAAGCCCGGTGAGAACGTGCTCGTGGTCAAGGTTGACTCCACCGAAAGGCCGGACATCCCGCCTTTTGGGTACACGATCGATTACCTCTGCTACGGGGGAATCTACAGAGACGTCTACTTGAGGATCGTGGACCAAGTGTTCATTGAGAACGTGTTTGCCAAGCCCAAAAATGTCCTGGAAGAAAAGAAGGCTCTGGAGACAACCGTGTTCCTCAATAACACCACAACCGAGGAAGAGGTTCTCACCGTAACCGTCAAGTTGGTGAAAGACGGAAGCGTGGTTGCAGAACAAAGGGCAGAAGTTACAGTCAAGCCGGGGAAGAGCAGCGTCGACGTCGTCCTTTCCGATCTTGAGGGTATCCAACTCTGGGATATCGATTATCCCAACCTCTACCACGTAAGGGTAAGCATCTCAGGCAGCAGCGGCGTCGAAGACTGCTACCTCACCCGCATCGGCTTCAGGGAAGCGGTGGTTAAGCCCGATGGGTTCTTCCTCAACGGACGCAAGATCATGATCCGGGGTCTCAACCGCCATCAGGCCTTTCCCTATGTGGGTTACGCCATGCCCGCCCGGGTACAGCGGAAGGATGCCGATATCCTGAAGTACGAGCTTTCCTTAAATGCCGTGCGCACCAGCCACTATCCCCAGTCGCCCCATTTCTTGGACCGCTGCGACGAGATCGGGCTTCTTGTTTTTGAGGAAATCCCGGGTTGGCAGCACATCGGCGACAAGGACTGGCAGGCGGTGGCCTGCGAGAACGTGAGGGAGATGATCCAGCGGGATTGGAACCACCCCTCCATCTTCATGTGGGGGGTGCGCATCAACGAGTCCCAGGACTGCCACGACTTCTACGTGGAAACGAACCGCATCGCCAGGGAACTGGATCCTACTCGCCAAACAGCCGGTGTGCGTTACATCGAGGGAAGCGAGTTCCTGGAAGACGTTTACACCATGAATGATTTCATCCACAGCGGCGGTGAACGAGTACTGCGCGATCCCAAGCAGGTGACCAAAACCGACGTTTACGTACCGTACATCGTCACCGAGTTCAACGGGCACATGTTCCCGACCAAGCGCTTTGATCAGGAAGAACGCCTGATCGAGCATGCCCTGCGCCACCTTAGGGTTCAAAACCAGGCAACGCTGGATCCACATATCTCGGGAGCTTTTGGCTGGTGCGCCTTCGACTACAACACTCACTATGACTTTGGTTCGGGCGATCGCATCTGCTACCACGGCGTGATGGACATGTTCCGGATCCCGAAGTTCGCCGCCCATTTCTACGGCAGTCAGGTTGATCCACGCGTCAAGCCAGTGTTGGAGCCGGCCACGCGCTGGACGTGGGGCGACCGCAGCATCGGCGGAGTACTTCCGCTTGTCATCTTCACCAACTGTGACAAGGTGAGGATCAAGCTGCATGGTCATGATGTAGGCGAGTTCTATCCCGCCTGGGCGCGTTACCCAGGGGTGCCCTATCCGCCTGTGATCATTGAGAAGGTGGAGCTCGGCAACTGGGGAGTGCAGTGGTTTGAGGGCGAATTCATCGGGATCGTGGACGGTAAGGAAGTCATCACGAAGAAGTTCACGCCCGCTCCTGTGCCAAGCAAGCTGGTTATCGCACCTGACGATCTCGAGCTTGAGGCTGACGGAATGGATGCCACTAGAGTAGTCTTCACGGTCGTCGATCAAGTCGGCAACCCACTACCGTACCACACAGACGCCATCGAGTTTCAGCTGGAAGGCCCCGGCACGATCATCGGACCGACTAAGACTGCCTTGATCGGCGGGGCCATTGCCACCTGGGTCAGAACTGCGCAGGAGGAAGGCGTAATCAGGCTTAGGGGTGTGACTACCAGGTTGGAAAGTCTGGCTATCGAGATAAGAGTGGCGAAATGAAGGAAGGGGCCCCAGGTATTGGAGCGTACTTGAACTAATCCGACCACCCAGTCACCAAATTGATCCAAGTTTACTATTGTGATATAATCCCTTTGAAGCAAATAATTCTGCGCAGGAAGCAAAAAGAAAGGAGAAATTATTGGATGTCTATTGGCAAACGGAGCAGCAGACTGTTTAGTGTACTCGCCTTGGTTGCGCTGGTAGCAGTCCTGATGACCGCCCCAGCACTTGCCAAGAACGAGAATGTTAAGGGCAAGGTCGTCATCTACACCTCTATGTACGAAGACATCATCGAAGAAGTCGATCGCATCATCAGCAAAGAGTTTCCGAACCTTGAGGTCGTCTTCTTCTATGGTGGAACCGGCACCCTGCAGGCTAAGATCGCAGCAGAGCTCGATACCGGCAAACTCGGCTGCGACATGTTGATGGTTGCTGAGCCTTCCTACTCCTTGGAACTTCAGGAACTCGGCCTTCTCCATCCATATCTCACTCCTGCAAGAGAAAACCTGCTTTTCGAGTATGACCCCGAAGGCTACTGGTATCCGGTGCGTGTCTGCAACATGGTCCTGGCTTACAACCCCGAGCTGTACAGCTTGGATGAGATTCCCACTTCCTTCTATGATTTCGCCTATGACAAGAGCGTAGAAGGCTACATCTCCATGGGCAACCCGCTCACTTCCGGAACGTCCATGGCTGCTATCAGTGCTCTCCGTGACAAGTACGGCTACGAGTACTACGAAGCCCTCGGCGATCAGAAGGTCATGGTTGAGTCCGGTTCTGTGGCCCTGACCAAGCTGGAAACTGGCGAGTGCAAGGTCATCATGATCCTCGAGGAATCCGTCCTGAAGAAGCGCGAAGAAGAGGGCTCTGAGCTCGCGGTTATCTATCCAGATGATGGCTGCATCATTATCCCGTCCACCATCATGACCATTGCTGAAGAGTACAGCGCCAACAAGAACACCGAGGCCGCAGAAGCCATCACCGACTGGTTCCTGTCTGAAGCGGGTCAGGCGGCCATCGTCAAGGGCTGGATGCACTCTGTGCTGAAGAACACCAACCTCCTGCCCTATGACTCCATCCCGACCACTCAGATCCTTGAGAACACCATCCCCGTTGACTGGGAGGCCACCTACAAGGAACGCGAAGAGATGCGCACTAAGTTCGAGGAAGCTGTAAAGCGCGCCAGATAAGAAGCGGAGAAAACCGGCGCTGACGCATGGGGTTCTCTGGCGTCTGCCGAGAATCCCATGCTCATTTATTGTTTGGACAAGAGGTGACTAAATGCAACCTAGTCTCGCACCCGCCAAGAAAGAGCTGCACTTTGACATCAAGTGGCTGATCGTGGCCGCTATTGTTGCGCTGCTTTTGATCTTCGAAGTATTCCCCTTGATCTACTTGGTGCTGCGCTCTGTCTTCTCCACGGGGAGGTTTTCCATTGAGGCCTTCCAGAGGGTCTACAGCTACGAGCTGAACTGGGAGGCAGTGCGGAACACCTTGGTGACGGCAACGCTGTCCATGTTCTTTGGCATCATGATTGCCTTTCCTCTGGCTTGGCTTGTGGGCCGCACCAATCTCTACGGCAAGAAGTTCTTCCGGACTCTGTTTGTGATGACCTACATGGTCCCGCCATACGTCGGAGCCATGGCATGGCTGAGGCTGCTCAACCCGAGGGTAGGCACGCTCAACGTGTTCATCCAGAAGCTCCTTGGGCTGCCCCAACCGCCGTTCAACATCTACTCCATCGGCGGCCTGGTTTGGGTTCTGACCACTTTCTACTACCCCTACGCCTTCATCACAATTTCCAGGGCCATGGAGAAGATGGATCCGTCCCTGGAGGAAGCATCCCGGATTTCAGGGGCTTCTCCTCTGAAGACTCTGTTCACAGTGACCCTGCCCATGATGACGCCGAGCATCGTGGCCGCGGCTCTGCTCGTGTTCGTCTCGGCGGCATCTTGCTACGGAATTCCGTCGATCATCGGGGCACCGGGGCAGATCCACACCGTGACCACGAGGATCATCGACTTCGTGTATATTGGATCGCAGGAAGGACTCACTGACGCAACCACTCTGGCCGTCTTTCTGATGCTGATCTCTAACGCCGTTCTCTACGTGTCCACCTTTGTGCTGGGCCGCCGTCAGTACATCACCGTATCCGGAAAATCGACCCGTCCCAACATCGTCGATCTCGGCCGCTGGCGGATCCTACTTACAGTTCTCGTCGCCTTGTTTTCCGTGGATGAGGCCAGGCACCTGGTGCACCTGCACGGCTGGGTCTCGGCGGTGGGACACGAGGCCACCGCGGCTGTGCTCTCCCGGATCCTGCGGGTTAACGTGCCCATGAACCGGGTGGAGTACCAGCAGCAGGTAGGCCAGCTGGCCATTGCCCTCACCCTCAACCAGCGCGCCCCCGAGGGGCAGGTGCTCAGCGTCGAGGAGATGCTCAAGATCGGTTTTTCCCTTCTCCTTTTGGAGCGGTTGGAATAGGGGAGGGTACACGTGGCGAAAGAGAAGATGATCACCCTTGTCTTGGTAGGCGGCGTAGCCGCCATTTCTACTTCTGCGGTGCTGATCCGCTTGGCGGAGGCGCCTCCCTTTGTCATTGCTTTCTACCGCATGTTCTTCAGCGCCCTCTGTTTCCTGCCCCTGGCCTTCAAGGAAATGCGCGGCCAGAAGCTGGAACGGAACCAGCTCACACTGGCCGCGGGGGCGGGGCTCATGCTTGCCCTGCACTTTGCCTTCTGGATGACCTCGCTGGAGCACACCAGTGTGGCCAGTTCCGTTGTCCTGGTTACCACCCAGCCTCTATGGGTGTTTTTGCTATCTGTCCTCTTTTTGGAAGAAAAGCCCACGCCCCGGATGTGGTTCGGGCTGGCGGTGGCCCTTTCAGGAAGCATCCTGGTCACCTTCACCCAAGGCGCGGGCGGCGAGTCCCGGCTCTACGGAAATGTGCTGGCAGTAGCTGGCGCGATTATGATGGCCTGTTACTTCTTGATCGGCAGGCGCCTGCGCCCGCAGCTGCCCCTGGCCGTGTACTCGCTTCTGGTCTACGGCAGTGCGGCTCTGGTTCTGCTGCCGCTCATCGCCCTGCGGGGCCTTCCACTCCGGGGCTTTGGTTCCTTCACCTGGCTGATGTTTGCCGCGCTGGCCCTGATCCCCACGGTCTTGGGGCACAACAGCCTCAACTGGGCCCTGAAGTACCTGCCGGCGACTATGGTCTCCGTGACCATCCTGGGAGAGCCCCTGGGAGCGAGCATTATGGCGGTCTTTGTGCTCCGTGAGATCCCATCTCTGCTGGAGGCATTTGGAAGCCTGGTCACCCTGCTCGGCATCTACCTGGTCTGGCAGGGAAACGCCCGCCGGTCCAAGGCTTAGCGGCTGAAGCGGGGTTTGAGGTCGAGCAGTGTGGCAACGGAAGCGAAGACCAGTCCGAACAGGGCACTCTGCTGCCAGCTGGCCTTGGCCAGGGCGGCGATCAAAAGGCCCGAGGCGAGGCACTTGGCCAGCCAGCTGAAAAGGGACCTGTGCAGGCCTTTGGCCTGGTGGGAGAGGGCCGCTAACCAGGTGATGCCCGCCGCGGTCAGGAGAACTAGGCCGAGGAGGAGGGCATTGAGGTTGTGCCCCTGGCGCAGCAGTCCCACCGCGGCAGATACAGCGAGCACGGCCCAGAGTATCAGGAGTTGGGGGAAAGGCATAGGATCATCCCTTCTGGAAAGGTAAGGTGGAGCCCAGGTTGCCCTGGGCTTCCTGTTAAGGGGTGGGGGTTAGAACAGTGAACAGAACCAGCCGGTCACGGCGCCGGCGGCTACGTGGCGGATGCCGTCAGTGAGGCTCCAGTCCGATACGGGAGTTGTGATTAAGTAAGTGATCCCGCCGCAGATGCCTCCCACGATGGCTTCCGTGAGCCAGGCTCCCTCGATCTCCTCCAGCTCTTCCATGGTTAGGGGGACGGCCTCACTGCCGAAGGGAAGAGGTTCGGGGGAACTGGCCATGGCGGCAGTGCTGCTGATGCCGAGGAGCAGTACTGCCAGGAGCAGCGCGGCGCTGAGTTTCCGCTGCACGACGACCCTCCTTTCTGCTTCGGGCCCGGTCTTTTTGCTAGCGATTATAGTATATACAATTCTGACAATTCAGTCAATAGATCAAACTAGAGCGGAGTAGGATTTATCACCTGGTTGAAGAATATGCAATATACTTTTTCGGAAGGGAAGTGGCCGCAGTGATCAAGGACCTGCTATCTGCCAAGGTGCAGACCATCAAGCCGTCGGGCATCCGCAAGTACTTTGATATCGCTGCCACCATGGGAGATGTGATCTCCCTGGGGGTTGGCGAACCAGATTTCCCCACTCCAGCAAATGTCCGGGAGGCCGGCGTGCGCTCGATGACCGAAAAGGGCACCCGGTACACCTCCAACTCGGGACTGCTCGAGCTGCGCCAGGCCATCAGCCGGTATCTGGAGCGGCGGTTTGAGCTTCCCTATGATCCAGAAACGCAGGTCCTGATCACCGTGGGTGCCAGCGAGGCCATCGATCTGGCGCTGCGGGCTGTGGTCAACCCCGGCGATGAGGTGCTGGTGCCCGAACCCACCTTTGTTTCCTACGCTCCTTTGACCATCATGGCAGGCGGGGTTCCAGTACCCGTTCCCACCTATGAGAAGGATGATTTCCGCCTCACCGCGGAAGCCATCGAGCCTCTGATCAGCGAGAAGACCAAGGCGATCATGCTGTGCTATCCCAATAACCCCACGGGGGCGGTGATGGAAGAACAGGACCTGGTGGCCATCGCCGAGGTTCTCCGCAAGCACAAGATCCTGGTTATCTCCGATGAAATCTACGCCGAGCTGGTGTACGGTATCGAGCACGCATCCATAGCCGCGCTGCCTGGGATGTATGAGCGAACGGTGGTGGTGAGCGGTTTTTCCAAGGGCTTCTCCATGACGGGCTGGCGCCTGGGCTATGCCTGCGGGCCGGCCGATCTGATCGCCGCGATGCGGAAGATCCACCAGTACGGGATCATGAGTGCGCCCACCACGGCCCAATGGGCGGCGATCGAAGCGCTGGAAAACGGACTGCATGCGGTGGAGCGGATGCGCGCTGAGTATGACGAGCGCAGGCAGTTTATTGTCCAGGGTTTCCGGGCGATAGGTCTCTCCTGTTTTGAACCCAGGGGCGCCTTCTACTGCTTCCCCAGGATCTCCGATCTGGGCATGACCTCAGATGAGTTCTGCACCGCCCTCCTGGAAGTGGAAAGGGTGGCGGTGGTACCCGGCTCCGCCTTCGGTGATTCGGGTGAGGGGTTTATCCGGGTGTCCTATGCCTATTCCATTGACAGCATCAAGAAGGCTCTGGAGCGCATCGACCGCTTCGTGCAGAAAGCCGCAGGGGAGAGGAAGAAATGGCAGCAGGGATGAAGATCGTCTTAGCCCCCGACTCGTTCAAAGGGAGCCTGAGTTCGACCGAGGCCGCGGAGGCCATGGCCAGGGGGGTTCGGAAAGTTTTGCCCGAAGCGGAACTCGTTCTTCTGCCTCTTTCCGATGGCGGGGAAGGTTTGGTGGAGTCCCTAGTTGTGGCGAGCAGGGGGGAAGTGGTGGAGTGCGAAGTGACCGGGCCTTTAGGCACTCCTGTCAAGGCCAAGCTGGGGCTGATGGGCGGGGGAAAGACTGCTGTGATCGAGATGGCCCAGGCTTCCGGTCTGATCCTGGTACCGGAAGAGGAGCGCAATCCTCTGGTTACAACTACCTTTGGCACCGGAGAACTGATCGCCAAAGCGCTGGATCTGGGCTGCGAGCACTTGATCATCGGCATCGGCGGCAGCGCCACCAACGACGGCGGGATGGGCATGGCCCAGGCCCTCGGTGCGCGCTTTTTGGACGAGCAGGGGGAGCTGCTCGGCTCTGGGGGAGCGGAACTGGCGAGGCTGGCAGAAATCGACGTCAGCCGCAGGGATCCGCGCCTTGATGAGGTGCGCATCGAAGTAGCCTGCGATGTGACCAATCCCCTGACTGGACCGCAGGGGGCATCCCACATCTACGGGCCCCAGAAGGGTGCCACCCCGGAGATGGTGGAGCTGCTTGATGCGGCGCTCAATAGATATGACCAGATCCTGAAGCGCGATCTGGGCAAAGACGTGGGACGAATCCCCGGAGCTGGAGCCGCAGGCGGCCTGGGTGCCGGGCTCATGGCCCTGCTCGGGGGCAAGCTGGTCTCCGGAATCGAACTCGTCCTTGATGTCCTGGATTTCGAGGGCAAGGCGGAGGGAGCCGATCTGGTGCTTACAGGCGAGGGCAGGTTCGATGGCCAGTCCGCTTACGGTAAGGTACCCATGGGCGTGGCCAAGCGAAGCAGGGCCCTGGACATCCCCGTAGTGGTGATCGCCGGCACGGTGCTGCCGAGTGCAGAGGTTCTCCACAGCGAAGGAGTAACCGCCTACTTCTCCATCCTAAACCGTCCGCTGAGCCTCAAGGAAGCCATGGAAGATGCCGCTGAGCTCCTAGAGCAGCAGACGGCGCAGGTGATCCGGCTGTTCAGTGCAGGCAGGTGGAATTGAGTCAGGGAGATCGTCCGCTGGCGACCTCTACCACCCCAAGGTAGCACGCTTCAGAAAATGAAAAGCCGCCCTTCGACTCTTATCAAGGGGCGGCTTGATCGCGTTCAGGTCTGCGTTTGGGCGGCTTGGGGCCGAAGTACTGGTAGTACTGGCACTCGATGTTGCCGTTGTACAGCTTGCGGCGCTTGGTGGCCGGCTGTCCAAAGACCTTTTCCAGATGGGGGTAGGCGGTGAGGATGTAGAAGGACCAGGTGTCCAGTTTCTTCTTCGCCTGAGCCAGTTCCCGGTAAAGTTTGCTCACTTCGGATGTTTCCCCCAACCGTTCACCGTACGGCGGGTTACATACCAGCTTACCGTACTTCTTGCTGGTGCTGATGTCTTTCACTTCCTGGCGCTGGAAATGGATGGAGCCTCCCACACCGGCAAGTTCGGCGTTGCGGCGGGCGGTCTTGAGGACACTGTCATCTATGTCCGTGCCGATCAGGTAGTCGGGTTTTGCCGGGTTGATCAGGCTGCGGGCTTCTTCCTGCGCTTCCTGCCAGAGTTTGGGATCGATCCAGGGCCAATCTCCAGCTGCGAAAGAACGGTTCAGCCCAGGGGCGATGTTGTGCCCGATGAGGGCGGCCTCGATCGGGATGGTGCCGGAGCCGCAGAAGGGATCGATGAAGGGAATGTCCGGGTACCAGCGGGCGAGGATAACCAAGGCCGCTGCGAGAGTCTCCTTTAAGGGTGCCTCCCCAGCGATTTCCCGGTACCCTCGCTGGTGGAGCGAGGCACCGCTCGTGTCTATGGTGAGGGTGGCCACATCTTTCAGGATGGCCACCTCTATTTTCATCACCGGACCGTCTTCGGGGAACCACTCCAGGTGGTGTTTTTTCTTGAGGCTCTCCACCACGGCCTTTTTGACGATGGCCTGGCAGTCGGAGACGCTGAACAGGGTGGATTTCACCGAGCGGCCTTCCACGGGAAAGGCTGCGTTCTTGGGGAGGTAGTCTGCCCAGGGCAGGGCTTTCGTTTGCTCGAAGAGCTCCTCAAAGGTAGTGGCCTTGAACTCACCGACCTTGATCCGCACCCGGGCCGCCGTGCGCAGCCAGAGATTAGCACGGCAGATCGCCCGCTCATCTCCGGGGAAGGTGACCTTGCCGCTCTCCACTTTGGTTTCCGTATAGCCCAGCTTCTGCAGTTCCTCGGCCACCAGCGCCTCCAGGCCGAAGGTGGCGGTGGCGATCAGTTCTAGGTGTCGCACAGCAGCCCCACCTTTCCTC
>Ga0255345_1006581_pt1 | contig 11266 bp, 4 predicted proteins | sample wastewater_treat_6_FD_192415 | JGI IMG/M metagenome (GOLD analysis project Ga0255345, IMG submission 192415) | Wastewater microbial communities from Lulu Island WWTP, Vancouver, Canada - plant20 | ecosystem: Engineered > WWTP > Wastewater > Unclassified | place: Canada: Vancouver, British... | reverse complement strand
CTTTGCCGCTGCGCCCGATGCAGAAAGCGAGCTGCTAGATGCGCTTGAGGACTACATTAGGAACAGATCAGATCAAGCTAGGCGTTTGCTCGCTACCGCTGACTTCGCACACATCTACGAGAGAGTGCTTGGATACAAGGAACCCAAGCCAAGACATCCGCCGAGCACGCCCAAAATCAAGTCGCTTACAGGATTGCCGCCTGAGGTCTTCTTGCACGCGATATGGATTGCGCTAGCGAGTTTCGCAAACGACCAGCGAAACCGTTCGGCATTCGGGGTGGATATCATTGAACGCATAACTCTTCAAAGCGTGCAATTTCGTCATTCTTTTGACGCCGGTGCAGGCGGGGATGACGACGAGTTGGCAGAAGCATTCCTCCGACAGGTGCTTGGCGGAATCGATGCGCTGATTGAGAACCATCTCCGCCTGCCATTCGATGACGACAACGAGGGCATTGTGGAGGTAAGGGCTCACCTTGCCCCGGGCGGGGGTGGCGAGATTCTCTCGTATAGCAAGAGACTGGCTGCACAACCAGCGCTAGATTTTCAGGTCGTGATTTCCCGCCGCGACTCTGCTGACGGGTTTATTCGGAAGTTTCGATGGCTCCTCCCCGAGCATCACCAAAGCCGTCTGCTCGTGGCTCTTTGCCGCTGGGCATCAGAGGAATACAGGAATGCCGGCAACGCCCTGCCCGCATTTGCTATTGGGCATTTGGATGAGCTGTTCTTGGCCCGTGATGAAGAATCCGTCAACTGGATTCTGGGCAGAGCGATGCAGAACAGAAGACGCGGCGTCGTAGACTTGCTGAGAACGAGTGGCATTGATAGGTCGGATACCAATCTCGGTCGCCTAGTGGATTTGTCGGGATGTCACCAAGCCTTCGTCGAGGAGGCTTGTGGATTCGGGTTCTTCTCAGCATTATCTTCGAAGTATGTACAACTGCGTCACGCCTACAGAGACGCTCTCGAGGCGTCTGTTAGGAGCAGCGCTGAGAGTGCATTGGGGCCGATTCTGATGAAGGCGTTTATGGTCGTTGCAGACGACGAAGCAGACCGGCCCGGATGGGCATGGAATGGCTACCTGCGGGGCGCCTTGATCACTCCCCTGCACCCGGCTCTGCTAGAGATGATCACGAACCAGGCAACCTTCTTGTTCGAAAGCTTCTGTCATTATGCGAGCGCAGGATTGCGGCAATTAGGTGGTAGGGCATTTACCGAAAAGCGTTGGGAAGGGATAGCCGAACTCGCCAACATACAAAGGCCCGTTCTCGCCATTCTTGCGGATCCTAGCCTTGTGCTGGACACGAATTGTAGAAATCACGGTTATTTGCATCTGCTTGGGCACGGCAGTGGCGAGTTGTCATCAATTGATTCACGAGTTCTGCTGCGGGATGAGGACGAAGACGAAGAAGAAGATATCACGGATACCGAGCTATTCGGCCAGACCCGATTCTCTCAGCTAATCGAGCGCCAGTTGCTGGAATATCGCAAGCTACACGATTTTGCTGACGATGGCATGAGTGTCGGGGTGTACTGTTGCGCCGATATGCAGCCGATCATCTCTGGAGTGGATTCGTACCTCGCTAGTATCATGAAGGAAAGACCCAATAGGCAGTATTCCCTGGCCCTGACGGTATTCTCCGATAGCAGATACGATTCAGCCTTCATACGCTGGATGAATGCGTGGAAGCGGCGTTGGCAAGAAGCGGAATCAAGTGGGCCCAAACAACACTACAGGAACTGCATGATATCGGTTGCCTATCGAGTAGTCTCGACTCAGAATAGATCACAGCAACTAGAGAGGTTGCTTCGGGACGTAGATCTTGACGTGATGTTCTTCCTAAACTTCATGGATTCCAGCATAAGCCGATTTGAACCTTTAGGTGATGACGATACCGACCAGTTTGATTATCGTAAGTTCCCAGTGCTAGAGAAGACCTGCTGCCGAGTACTTGGGGGAGGACTAGATGACAAGCGAGAGAGAATCCTCAGCAACGGCAGGTTTCAACTCGGGAAATGGCAAGCTGAGCTTACCGCGCGCGTACAGGATAGGCATCGCCAGGCTGATCGTACCCACGCCGTGATCAGCACTGCTGACTTCACACCTTGGCTGGATGTGATGAGGACCGCACATAAACGCAGCTCGTGGGTAGTATGTGTTGATCCAAGCATAGATGAGGAATTGCTCAGAAGACATGGTACGAACGATGGCAGCCGCCGGGAGATCATTGGATTTGGCTCGGGTGTGGGAGCCCACGGGGAACATAACTACACAGTCTCAACGGAGCAGTTTTCCTTGGCGGACATAGGACGCAAAGTCGGTCTACAGGCATCGCGCTTGCTTGGCCCACTTGAGCATGATACCGCAAATCGTGTTGCTGAGAGGTTGATCCGCGAGGCTGAGCACCTTGCCGGCCTCTCAATAGTCAAAGCCACCGGGCCATCGGAGTATGTCAGGGATTATATCGCATACTCCATGGTGAGGAAACTCCTGGGTAGAGACAAAGACGCCTTCTGCGACCAGATAGTCTCGCTTGATGGATTCTGGCATTGGTTTGATGACCCCGAAGAACGTAGGCGTCCCGACCTGTTGAGGATACGCGCGCGCATAGTTGATGGCGACTTCGACATCAAGGCGCAGGTCATCGAATGCAAGCTGGCGGCACAATCCGAGGGGTATTTGGAAGAGGCACGCCAGCAGCTCGAGAGCGGACTCAAGCAGCTTGTCGTTCGTTTTCGTCCCCGGGAAGAGTCAGGCCCCGCAGGATTGCGTGATAAGTTGCCTGATCAGCGTTTCTGGTGGATGCAACTCCATCGTCTGATCGCGGGTAAGGGCATAACTACGACGGCTCAGTACACGACAACGCTTAGGGCACTCGAACGCCTGAGCAATGGATATTTCGATATTGAATGGCAGGCGGCTGCAGTTGCATTCTGGACGGATTCGGACGCCGAAGTCATGGAATGCAGACCGCAATGGAGTTTCTCCCTAGATGGCCAGGAGATGGCCATGACTGTCTGTACTGCAGGTCGCCAGTTTGTCATTCAGTCATGCCTAGATGACTCTGCTAGGGAGCTGTTCTGCGGCGACTCCACCCTGAAGTATCAGTTTCCAAGAGAATTGTGGGAGAACAAGCCTATCCAAGACGCCGATTCGATGCAGCCGACGGAAGACGGTAGCCCGGGAGTCGGACTCGAGTCCTCGGATGGTGAGACTAAGCCAGCCGCAGGCAGCGTTTTCCCATCCGATACCCATCCTACCAGCGGCATACGTCGCGAACAAGAACATGGAATCCCAGACCGCATACTTCTTGGGAGTGCCACCGTGCGCGGCAAGAACATATACTGGGAGTTTGGCCATGGCGATCTGCCCAATAGACATATGATTGTTTTCGGGGCCTCTGGTTCCGGGAAGACGTATGCCATCCAGACCTTGTTGCTGGAGCTCGCAAAGGCGGGCCAGAACAGCCTCATCGTGGACTACACTAATGGATTCAGTACCGGGCAGTTGGAGCCCGTAATAGCCAGCAATCTCCGCCCAGTCCAACATGTCGTAAGGCAGGCGCCCATGCCAATTAACCCGTTCCGTCGCCAGTGCGACTATATTGACGATCAACCATTGCCGGAAGACCCAGCTGGCGTCGCTAGGCGAGTCGCTGACCTGTTTGGTGGGGTATACGAACTAGGTGATCAGCAGCGATCCATCTTGTACAGCGTCATACGAGACGGTGTTTCCGAAGAGGGCGACACGTTTGACCTGGCAAGCATGGTAGAGATGCTCGAGAACGCCATGCGCGAACCGGGACCTGTCGCGAACCCGGCGATGACCGTTCTGAGCAAGATTCGCCCCTTTGTGGACATGAATCCCTTCGGGCAAGAGGACGAGGAGAGCTGGGAAAGGATCTTCGCAGATGCCGATTCGCGATGCCACATAATCCAGTTGGCGGGTTTTCCGAGGGACAGCGCTCGCCTGATCACCGAATTCTCCCTATTCGACTTTTACTGGTACTACCGAGCTAACGGACACAAGGACCGCCCACGGGTGGTTGTGCTCGATGAGATTCAGAATCTTGATCACAAACTTGATAGCCCTCTAGGGCAGCTGTTGACGGAAGGCCGCAAATTCGGGGTATCACTCATTCTGGCGACGCAGACGATGAGTAATCTGTCAAAGGACCAGCGAGACCGCCTTTTTCAGGCAAGCCATAAGCTGTTCTTTAGGCCCGCTGACACGGAGGTAAGGTCCTTCGCACAGATTCTTTCAGATGCCACGAACCAGCCGCAAAGCGAATGGGTTGATAGGTTAGCATCGTTGAAGCGGGGCGAATGCTATTCGCTAGGTCACTCGCTGAACGAGCGGGTGCAGAAGCTGGAAGTCGGAGATGGATTCAGGATACGTGTTGAGCCGCTTGAGGCTAGACTCTAGGGGGCGGTCTTGTTGTTGCCAGTGACGTTTCACCAGACGTTCATACCTGAAAGACGATACATTGCAGCTCTTCTGGGTTATGCAGCACTGGGCCTACAGGGAACGCTTTCTGAGATTTCGGAGCACACTCGTATTCCGATGGGCAAGTCATCGGGTAAGGCTCTTGCTACACTCGATTATGCTCGCGGCATGGGGCTAGTGGAGCTTGCGGATACTCGCGAGCGGTCAATCAGAAGACCTGTACTGACTCCGTTCGGAAACGCGGTATTTGCTCATGACAGATTCATGGGCGAGCAGATAACTCAGTGGCTGGCCCATATGAACCTGTGCTGCCCTTGTAATGGTGCAGTCGCCTGGCATGAGGTATTCGCCAAGGGGCGAGCAGTTCTGGGCCACAGGTTCACCCTTGCGGAACTGGAAGCCTATCTTGCGGGAGTATTTGGGGAAGCCAGATCGAGGACGGGCCCACTGGTCCGCGCTTACTTAGAGAACGAGGCGTTGGCCAAGAGCGCGGTGCTGAATGTTGACGGTGATGTCGTAATCAGGCAGAAAGCCCCTTTGCTTGAAGAGTACGCGATACCCTATTCGGCCTATGTGCTCAGCTTAATGGATTGTCTTTTTCCCGGACAGAACCAGGTTACACTCATGGACTTCAACGCTAGAGCATTCTGGTTCAACACCTGCCTCTGGAGCCACTCAGATATTGAAGCTGCCTTTGCCATGATCGAACACACAGGTTATGTCTCCGTCGACCGGCAGATGCAGCCATGGATTATTGAGAGAAGAGCTAGTGCCAATGAAGTTTGGCCTCTCACATATTCCGAGATCGCATAGTAGGGAGGAGCAGGCATAATGCGGCTCACAGACGTCGTCAACTTCAGAAAGGATCTACTCTTTGAAGGAGCCGTTCAGCTAGGGTGGTTCGAGAACGACAGGCAATTAGCGGACAAGGTCGCAGAGCATTTTGTCTTCCACGGACCCAAGTATCATGGAATAGCGAGCGGAGACACGCGTGAGAGCTATAGCCTTGTCGACACAGCGACATTCGCGCTTGATGTAATGAAGAGGGTTAGCGGCCAGAATGGCGACGATCCTTTCACTATTGCTATAGCCGGCTACGGAACAGGCAAATCCCATCTGGCGTTGACACTCTCGTGTTTGCTGAGTGACCCGAAGAGCAGAGTAGCCGAGAAGATACTGGCCAACATTCGGATGGCTGATGCCGATATCGGAGCACAAGCACGCGATTTGATGAATGGTTCAGCACAACCCTTCCTTGTAGTGACCCTCAATGGCGCGCAAGATTTTGACCTGAGCGCTGAGATTATCCGGCAGGTGCTGGGAACCCTGACTAGGCTGGGGCTTGACACAACTGCACTTGATGATCTGCGCCCGCGCTTCAAGACAGCTATCAACTTCACCGAATCCTTCTTCGCGGCCATTTCGGATGATTTTGCCGCGGCATTCGGCTCACCATGCAGCTTGTCACGTATTCTCGATGATCTTGGGTGTCAAAACGAAGAGACGTTTCGAAAGGTAAGCGACGTATATGAGCGCAAGATGGGTTCGCCCATTCATGCTGCTGGCCAGGAATCACTTCACGACTTCATCAGGGTGGCCAAGAGCGTCTACTGTGGCCCTAACAGGCCTTTCGCAGGCATAGTCGTAATATTCGATGAATTTGGACGTTATCTCGAATTTTCGGTCCAAAAACCTCATATCGCTGGGTCGGGCGCGTTGCAGCAGTTATTTGAATGCGTTCAGGCAAATAGTGACGGAGTGTTTCTTCTGAGTTTCATACAGTATGAGCCGAAAGCATACATGTCTCGCGTGGGGGCAGAGCGACGTGACGAGTTGAACCGCTACGTGACTCGCTACGATGCCGTACGCAAGGTTCAACTATCAACGAATCTTGAGACTCTGATTGCCAACCTACTGGAGAAGAAGGACCAAGCAGCACTAGAGAAGCATCTGGCGCAGGTCAATTCGGACTCTTCATCTATTCAGCTACGACTCCAGCATTGGTTTCCCGACATGACAAGACACGCGCTCTGGACGGATGAAGCGAGATTCAGCAAGGTGATCTCCGAAGGTTGCTGGCCTCTTCATCCGGCATCTACCTGGACGTTGTACAGACTGACATCCATAGGCAAATCACTACAGCAACGCTCGGCACTCTCGCTATTGGCGGACGCATACCGACAATTCGGGGATCAGGATTTTGGCTTCGATGAGACCATAAGGCCAGTAGATCTATGCAGCGAGACGTTGATTAGCGAGTTTCATGTGTCGGAGAGATACGGCCAACAAGGGGCAAACGCCAGCGCATATAAGGACGTCACAGCGAAGTACGGGGATGTATTCTCCGAAAACGAACACTCAGTGATGAAAGCTGTACTGCTGTCATCGAAGATCGGCGTCAGGGTTGAATCGAAACGCGATTGTGTCGAGATGGTAGCTGTTCTTTGCGGTTTGGATCCGGGATCAGCGGAAACGGCGCTAGAGCTATTGGAGCGCGAATACGCAGTCTTGGAATGGAATGCTCTGCTCAACCAGTACGAGATTGTCACTGATGCCGTTCCGCGGAGCAAGTTCTTGGCTCAGTTGCGTTCGGAGGCGTCTAGCATAGATTCCGCCAAACGGGCTCGCATATTCGCACAGAAGTGCATTCAATGGGGAATCGTTGCGGACGTGTATCAGACTGATTTCGGCGCTGAGAGCCGCATATTCACCCGCGAATGGAACTACAAAGCATATGGTTCTGACATATCTATGCTAGATCAGCAGATTGGATTCGCGGTGAAGACCTGGCGCGAGGCCACGGGCGTTGACAAGGAGAAAGGCCATCTAATCTACTGCTATGTCGGTCCCGAGAGCAGCATAGAGCTCGTGAAACAGAAGACTGACAAAACCATGCGCTCAGTCATGTCAGATAACGGGCTAGACTGTGATGCGGGCCTTCCTCTAGCGGTGCTTTTCATCAACGATGCTGATGGTTCATTCGGAGAAAGAATCGCCGAGCGGTTCATTCTTGATAACCATCTCGATGATTCCGAGATGGAGAGATATCGCCCGACAATGCTCGACAGGAAGATTAGTCTGGAGCAGGAGATGGCCAATCAGCTAAGGCAGTTGGAGGGAGAGCGTAATCTAGCACTGGCCGTACCAGAGAGAGCGCCGAGCTCACGCCTATCAGACGTCCTGAATAGCCTCTTCAAAGTAGTCTATCCAAAGCGGGTGCCGTTTCCGTTCGATGGCTTCCATACTGCGAGGGGCAATGCTGCTAAGGACAGCGCAGATTTCACTCGAGCGTTGTTCATGGGTAACTTCGACCGGGAGTGGATGAGTAACACGAATCGCCAGCAACTTAATCGGGCCCATGAAGTCCTGGTAGATGCTTGGGGGCTCATTGCAGATGATGGCCGGCTGAAAAGATTCCCCTCTGGCGCGGAAGTGCTCAACGTCGTCGAGCTCTTTGAGAGGCGCCTACAGGGTGAGGACGACCACGGCGAAGCACCCATCAATCTAGGAGACGCAATGCGTCTGCTGTGCATGCCACCCTATGGATGCAACATTGCCTCGGCAGGGCTGTTACTAGCGTACTTCGTTGGCAGCCGCAAAGACAGGATTCAGCTTTTCAGGGATCAGGAGCCAGTCTCCACTGAGATATGGCTTCAAGATGCGATGCTAGGCAGTTTTCTGTCCATCCCGGTGCTCGATACCACGACTATCGTGCGAGTCTCGGAGGAGAGCATCTCAGAGTGGGAACTTCTGCTCGACCAATGGGAATCAGCTACCATACTTGTTGCTAAGAAGGATTTCCTGTGTAAATCGCACGAACTGCAGAAGAGAATACCTCTGCCGCCACAGCTGCATTATAGGCATAAGCTCTTGGAGAGTGAATCGCGCATGGCGGTTCAGCGCCTCAATGAATACGAGCATAACCTCAACGTTGCGTGGGATAGGATTCAGAAGGGCATCGAGCGCGACGATATTCCACAGCTTTCCTGGGCCGGAGCCGACCTAGTAGGTCTCTCCCGCGACATGACGCGCAACCGCGCTGAATGGACTCAAGAACAGCTGGATGAAGTGAAACGGGCCTGCGTTACCGCACGACGGGAAGTCCAAAGTAGATTCGCATCATGGTTACCATCGTTGTGGGTGAAGAGAATTGAGGATCTGGGGAAGTTCAAGCATGTGATGATCAACAATGTATGCAGCAGCTTGTCGGCGCTGTCATTGGACAGTGAAAGAGAGCAACTGGAAGCCCATGTGAATCGGATCGCAGCGAACATCGAACTAATTGCCGAGCTTCGCAGAACCGCACTGGACGTACAAAGGATGGTTACCACCAACGTTGTGACGAGTGCGACCAAAGTGTCGGTAGTGTATGACTGGATACAGCAGGCTGAGTCGTTGGATGAGCGCCTGAAGAAGGCGCAACAGATGTCGGATATCGATCAGAACGATGCGCTTTCTGCCTCTCGCGCACTCCGAGAGTACATCAGGTCATGCGAGAGAACCCTGGCTGCCCAAACCGAACGGATGAACATGGTATACCAGATTAGTCAACTGGATTCCCTGAGCGAAATCGGGTACTGGCGCAACGAGGTTGCCGACCTGATGCATGTGTACGAAGGATACGACAAGGATATTGATGATCTGAAAGCTGTGCAGAGACAGCTCAAGTTGATAGAGACTCACTACAGGCAGCTGGACGATGATTCCTTGGACAACTATACGTTCAGAGCATTGTGCGAGCAATGCAGGGATCAGAATGACTTGGCGTTTCGGGATGACGCTCCACCTTTGGATAATGCACACATTTACGAGTCCATGACTAGATCCATCACTTCAATGCGCGAGGCGAAGGCTGCCGCATGGATGAGTGCGAATGTACCCGCGATTGAGAACATCGAAAACGCTGACGCACACGCCACTGTGGCATACCGGTCAAGGCTGCGTGAGATGCCTCAACTGCTTTCTGAAGAGCAGCAAGGCAGGGTTCGTGAGACACTGAGAGCGTGTGAAATGCGTCTTGACGCTTTGGAGGTCGAGGGCGTACTCGCGCAATTCATGGCGCTGTCGCCCGCGAACAAGAAAGCTTTCCTGAACAGGATCGCTGAACATACAGAAGGCACTCCTCCGGGATTCCTTCTGCACTGTCATTCATGAAGATACGCAGCGTCTGTGAATGACAATCGAAAAGTTCATATGAATGAGGCCGTCAAGCCCCAGTGTGAATTTCGGCGGCGGCCGCGCCGATAACCCGGTTTACGTCGACGGTTGGCATGCTCATATCCGCGGGTTGGTTACCGCAACTAATACCACCGTCTGGAGCTGCCTCATACTGACCTCGCACATAGCGATTTGGAGCGATGTGCACAACTTTTCCGAGGGTTCTCCTTACCGGCATCCGGGTTTTCGGCCGCCTTCCACCGAAACCTTGCGGTCTTGGTTAGGTTCTTGTCACTGAATGATCAGTTCACGCTACGAGTCCCGCGCTGCCATTGCTTTCATGGCTAACCTGCTGGGCTATAGCCCATATGAATCCCAGAAGCTCTCGTGCGACGGCCATCAAGGCCACTGGACGGCTCTTGCCTCTTGAAAGGAGTCTCATGTATTTCCTGTGAAGCCGGCTCTGTGCCTTCCATGCTATGGCTTGGACATGTGGACTTAGGCCTTCCATTCGTTTCGCCATGCTGGCAGATACGCTGGGCTTGTACCTATACGACCACGCGCTTTCCGTAAGTATCCACCGCAAGCAGGGATTGCCCGTCTTCGTGATCGCGCCTCGCCATACCTTGTTGCCACTTGAGGATTCACGGGGCACCAAACCTGCGTAGCTCATCAACTGTTGTGGATGAGCAAATCGTGTGAAATCGCCGATCTCGGCCACAACCGTGGCGGCGGCAATTTCCTTGAAGCCGCGCAAGGCCTGCAGCGCCTGCATCATTGGCGCGTAGGAGCTGTGTGTCGCTATCTCATGGATCTCCTGTTCCAACCTGCGAATGGCCATTTCGGTTTCTTCCACAGCGATAATGTACTCTTGAAACGCCATTTGAGAAGCTCGATTCACGAATGTCAGGCTCCGGAGCCAGGTCCGATAGGGGTTTCCCCAGGGAGTCATCGTATCGGGCTTCACTATTCCATGCCGCATTAGGAACATACTAACGCGCTGTCTAGCCTGTGTGCGATCTTCCATTCGCGCCTTCCGAGCCCTCACCAGATCCCTCAGGGCTTCGTCGCCTTCGTCTGGAACCCACACAGAAACGAGGTCTCCTTTTCTCAATTTCTCAGCCAGCATCAGGGCATCTTTACGATCTGTCTTCACCCTGGGCCCCGGTACTCGCTCAATCTTGGACGGTGCGGCTACCACGCACTCGATGCCGAGAGTTTGGAGGAATCGTGACAGCCCATATCCCGTCACCCCTGCTTCATAACACACGCGCAATTCATGACTCTCTCCTAGTCGCCGAAGCTGCTTCCGAATGGCCTCCCGTGTGTTTGGGATCACGCCGCAGAACCTAGGAGAAGCGTCCTGGTCAGCGACTGCTACCGCGATTTTCTCCTTCGAGACGTCCAGACCAACACACTTTGTGATAGCATTCATGTTGCCGGCTCCCTTCGCATGTAGCTCTGCACCAAGGCAGGCAGTTACCTTGAGTGTAACCTACGCACTGCGACAACGGGGCCGGCCTCATTCATTATTACTGACCACCTTAAGAACCCATTCCTGTATGCTGATGGATGGACAGTTCATCGGCAACAGGAGGAAAGGAATTGCTTAAGATGGTCACTATTGAGTCTATCCGAAAGATGTACTTACGTGAAGGCAGG
>Ga0255345_1006580_pt1 | contig 11268 bp, 11 predicted proteins | sample wastewater_treat_6_FD_192415 | JGI IMG/M metagenome (GOLD analysis project Ga0255345, IMG submission 192415) | Wastewater microbial communities from Lulu Island WWTP, Vancouver, Canada - plant20 | ecosystem: Engineered > WWTP > Wastewater > Unclassified | place: Canada: Vancouver, British... | reverse complement strand
TGTCCGGGGTATGGGAATACAGCCGGACTCAGAGGAGGATGGGGATTGTTTTGGCAGAAATAATGAGCCGCTTGACTTGATATTTTGATGAAAAAATACCAGTCAGCCCCCGATAAATGCTTATTGCCGGATTATACAAAGGTCTCGAAAGACACTTTTTCACAAAAGCACGCTGTCCGGCCGCATGTCAAATCATCGAGGATTTTAAGCTATGAAGAATCTCGAGAATCTCAGACCGCAGAGCCAGTTGAAGATTCCCTATATTACAGCAGTATGGGAAAAAACTAATTCCCGGCAAGATGCATGGATTGTGCTCGTGATAAGCATGGTTGCGATCATGCCCGCATGGATGAATTACGATATTCTCGCGCGTGACGGCGCGCATCTCTATATCCCATTAGCAAAAATGATTATGAACGGTAAATTTCTAGAAGCTGTGTCTTCTCCGCTAAAGCCCCTTTTCCTGCCTCTTTATGAGCTGCTTATTTTTCTCATAGCAATAATAACCGGTTTCGGCCTAGAAACATCCGGAAGGCTTGTATCAGCTGTCAGCTTTCTGTTTGCTGCAGTGGCCATGTATAAGATAACAGATATCCTCTTCAAGGATCGGGCTGTATCTTTCTTCAGTGTTGTCATGCTCCTGGCAAATCGTGAGCTTATCAAGTGCTCGGTTGATTGTCTCAAAGAGAGCCTATTGGTCGCTCTGGTGCTCTGGGGCAATTATTTCATTCTCAAAGGAATATACTCCTCCGGGGCAAAATTCAGGTGTTTTCTTGCCGGATGCTTGTTCTTTGTTGCCGGGGGTCTGGTCAGGAGCACTGCTCTTATCTTTCTCATCACATGGGGGGTGATGTGGGTCTTTCATAAAAAGCAGGGGGTATTTTTTCGGCTGCTTGTTTTTCTGTTGCCCATAACGGCAGCTGTGGCTGCTTATTATCTGAACAACCAATATCATTGGGAGCTGCCTTTTTTCCGTAGAAGCTATGGACTGGGGAAATTGACTGATTTAAACCTTGATGCACTGGCCCTCATGAAATATTCCGCAAACATGATCAGGCAGTTCCTGGCTAAGTGGTACTACATAATAGCTGTTTTCGGTTTTTTAGGCGTATACTGGCTGAGAAAAGAGGCTTATACAAAATTATTTCTGTTGTTATTCATCATGTTCTTTGTTGTCTGTACGATAACCGGTTATTTTTTCATCGACAGATACATCATCGCTTCGGTAGTGGCCATATACCCCCTTGCCGCATATGCACTCGTCCGCTCTTTACGGTCCAAAAATACATATATGAAAATAATCTCTTGTATAACGATTGCCTTTTGCGTGTTTCTGTGGGCTCAAAAAGTTTTCACACCGCCCAGCCCCGACAAACTTGCCCGGAAAGAGGCCGGGTTGTGGATCCTGAGTCAGGTTGGACCGGAAAAACCTTTATTGACCAACAGGCCGCGCATAGGCTTCTATGCGGACACAACGCCATATGTGGTGTTGGAGTTTACAAGTCTCGAGAAAAAGGATCAGATCATAGCAAGGAAGATACCCTACTGGGAAAATGACACAGTTTTGATTTCAAAACTGAGGGACAAGGACGGGCTCACAATGGCCGTAGCGCTTGATCTGGGTATAGAGTCTCAGGAGGTAAAGCTGCTGGCGGAAGAGCTGTCAAGCTGGAAATTGAAGCCTGATAGGACATTCAGAAATATACAGGTATATCTGCCAGGATCTTGACTTCTCCGAAAACAAGATGATAGATGCTTCGTGTGGACGATAGCTCTTTAATGAATCTAGCCTTGGAACAGGCGAAAGATGCAGCCGTAAACGGCGAGATTCCTGTAGGCGCCGTGCTTGTTATCGGCGATGGTAGGATTTTTACGGGCCGCAATAAAGTCATTGCTGATTCAGATCCTACGGCGCATGCCGAAATCGTGGCCTTGCGCAAAGCCGCTCGGGAGGTAGGGAATTACCGGTTGCCCGGGTCAAGTCTGTATGTGACTCTTGAGCCGTGCATCATGTGTATGGGCGCCATCGTACAGGCAAGGGTCAATCGGCTGATCTATGGTGCAAAGGATTCCCGGTATGGCGCAGTGGAATCTATGGTGAGAATGCTTGATCTCCATCTGAACCACAAACCGGAAGTGCGCTCAGGAGTGTTGGGAGAGCAGGCAGGAGGACTTTTGACGGAATTTTTCAAGGAAATACGCAAAGGAGAGGTACCGAAGTGGTCATAACGGGGCCGACTCGAAATCGGCTGTCCCCCTAACCGGGGACCGTGGGTTCGAATCCCACCCTCTCCGCCACTACTTTTCCGCTATTACTTCCTTTCCTTTCCCGCCTTATCATCCACGATCCATTCGTACTCGGTGATCTCGATCTTTTTCTTGGCCTCGATCTTTTTCACCGGGACTTCCGTCCGAGTAATCCGATAGACCTTTCCCTCACCCCGGTAGTGCTCCAGTGCCTCTTCAAGGGTGGAGTATATCTCGATCTTTTTCGTGCCGAAGAGTGAATCCTTTATGATGGCAAATTCATCAGACAACCCTTGGGAAAACCAGAGCAGCACGAACAAAACGATCAGTGCGATCTTTTTCATCACATATCACCTTGTATCAAGTAGTTTGATATTCTAGCAGGTTCTGTCAAGCGCAGGAAGGAATAAATTTTCTGTTGCCAGGGCGGCTGCCCCCTATATCACCGTTTTCTCAGGGATTGCTTTGACGTTTACATTGACGGAACTTTATGTTAGTTCACCTTGAGCGATCTTTGATAACATTCCGCTGAGCTGCTGCGCGCTGCCGCAGCCTCGGAGGAATCATGCGGCAGTCTGGAGAGATGCCCGAGAGGCCGAAGGGGCGCGATTGGAAATCGCGTGTACCACCAAAAGTGGTACCGAGGGTTCGAATCCCTCTCTCTCCGCCAGGAAAAGGCCGTGCAAGGGGCCATGTCTCATGCAGTACAGCGCTGTGAACCCCGTCAGGCCCGGAAGGGAGCAGCGGTAAACGGTACGCTGTATGTGTATGTAAGGCATGGCCCCTTGTGCGGCCTTTTTTCTTGAATAATTCCTCACAGGATACTAGGATCAGGCCATGTATCAGGTGATCGCCCGAAAATTCAGACCCCAGACATTCGAAGACATTGTGGGCCAGGGGCATGTGACCAGTGTCATAAAAAACGCCATCGACCTCAAGCGCCTGCCACATGCCTTCATCTTCTCCGGCCCTCGGGGGGTGGGAAAGACCTCGGCTGCGAGGATCCTGGCCAAGGCGATCAACTGCGAAAAAGGCCCGTCAGGCACCCCCTGCAACGCCTGCAGGATATGCGAGGATATCACGGCGTCGCGTGCGGTGGATGTCTTCGAGATCGATGCCGCCTCCTACACCGGAGTGGACAACGTCCGGGATCTCATCGAAAACGCTCGCTATACGCCGAGCGTAGCGAGGTTCAAGACCTTCATCATCGACGAGGTCCACATGCTCTCCCGCAACGCCTTCAACGCCCTGCTCAAAACCCTGGAGGAGCCCCCCGAGCACGTCATCTTCATCATGGCCACCACCGAGCTTGCCAAGGTGCCTGTCACCGTCCTCTCGCGATGCCAGCGGTATGATTTCAGGCGTATCCCGGTTTCCGAGATCATCGCCCACCTTTCGTCCATCGCCTTACAGGAGCATATCTCCATCACTGAAGACGCCCTCATGATCATCGCGCTACAGGCGGACGGGAGCATGCGCGACGCCCAGGGCATGCTCGAGCACGTGGCCGCGGCCCAGAGCGGCGACGTTGATGCCCGGACCGTGGAGCGCATGCTCGGCCTGGTGGAGCGGACTACCATGCACGACCTTCTGACAGGCATTATCGGGCGGGACGTCTCTTCCGTGCTCGATGTGGTCGGCAGGGTCTACCAGTATGGGCACGATCTTCTCCAGCTCTACCGGTCTCTGATGGAGAGCTTCCGGAACATGATGGTGATCAAGGCCGGATATGCGAACATTTCTCTGCCTCAGGAGGAGAAGGAGTTCCTTCAGGAAATCGCCCATGGGGTCCCGTTCGAGGAGGTGCACCGGATGCTCAGCGTGCTGATCCATTCCGAGGAGGACGTAAAGTTCTCGAGTCTGCCCAAGGTGACGATAGAGACCGTTCTTCTGCGGATCATGTCTGCTCCGGATCTGGCGGATATTCAGCAGCTCATCCAGGCCGCAACTGCTAGGCCCGTCCCTGCGCCCGCCAGGCAGGCCGCGCAGGCGCCGGTCGCCCAGGAAAAATACCGGAAGCCGATCTCTGCACTCCCCCAGTCCTGGGATGGGTTCGTTTCCTATCTCAAAGACCACGACCCCCCCATGTACGCCATGCTTACGACGGCCAGCCGGACCGGAGAAAGCCAAGATGGCGTGGATCTGATGTGTGCAAACCAGTTCGTCGCAGAACAGATCAAAAAGGCCCTGCCCGAGATCCGGAAAAAGGCGCAGATATTTTTCAGGCGGGATATACAGATCCGTATCCTGCTGCAGGAAAGTCCGCAGCAGGCGGAGAGGAAGCCCAGGCCGTCCGAGATCCGCGCAAACGTCATGAAGTCTCCCGTGGTCAAAGAGATTCTCTCCGAGTTCAATGGTGTGGTCAAGGATGTCAAGTCCGGAGAATAAGACACTGACCGCCCTGGATGGAATAAGGGTGGGCCACTTCACCGATCTGGAGGGAGGCACCGGGGTCACGGTCATCCTCTTTGAGAGGCCCGCGATCGGAGCCGTTGATACGACAGGTATGGCCACATCCTCCCGGCAGATTGATTCCCTCGAGATGATGCATCCCGGATCAGCGGTCCATGCGGTGTGCCTTGCCGGCGGATCGGCCTTTGGCCTCGATGCCGCCACAGGCGTGGTCAGATACCTCGAAGAACAGGGCGTTGGGTTCGACCTGGTGGTGACGAAGCTGCCTATCGTTCCCACGGCCGTCATCTTCGACCTTTCATTTATGGACCCGTCCGCCAGGCCCGATCCCTCGATGGCATACCAGGCGTGCCTCAATGCGTCGTCGTCTCCGGTGGAGCAGGGATGCGTAGGAGCCGGCACAGGGGCGACATCAGGCAAGATCAGGGGAGTGGTCTCGGCCACCAAGGCAGGCCTTGGGTCGAGCATGGTTACGGGCACCAACGGTGCACGGATGGGCGCCTTGGTGGTGGCTAACCCCTTTGGAGACATTCTCGACGAACAGGGCGGGATCATTGCCGGGGCGCGGGAGGGATCAGGCTTTCTCAACTCCTTTGATGCGATTCGCAGAGGGGAGGTACGCACGAAGATGGGCGCACCGGGAAACACGACCCTGTGCGTGCTGGCGACTGATGCCCGCCTCGACAAAATATCGGCCATGCAGGTCGCCCGCATGGGAGGTAACGGCCTTGCCCGGCATATCGCACCGTACAATACGCCCTTTGACGGGGACATGGTATTCTGTTTTTCCGTCGGGGACAGAGACGTGCATCCGCTTCATTTAGGAGTCCTTGCCGCGCAGGCGGCCAGGGAGGCGCTGCTGAACGCTGTCCGCCATGCGCGCGCCCTGGGCGGGCTTCCGGCATCATCGGATCTGCTCGGGAAACCGGATTCCTTCTGATATCCGGTAATTCGAAAAGATCGCGGAGCCTCATTGAGGCCCGGTCTTCAAGGAGTTAAAACCGTTGACAAACCCATGAGAGTTGAGTAGAAAAATAATCCCGTGTGGCGGAGTAGCTCAGTAGGTTAGAGCATGCGGCTCATATCCGCAGAGTCGGGGGTTCAAGTCCCTCCTCCGCTACCACAACTTCCTTAATATTATTGTCTTTTTTACCATTTTTTGTCTCGAAAAGGGTGAGCAAACCCTGAGCAGGCAACATTGGCTATTCAGTTTCCCTTCGTTTCACATTCAAGTTGATAACCTTAGCCTTCTTGGTTTTTAGAATCTCTGTTACGACCTCAAAAGCATCACTGTTTTCAACTTGGCAATAACGCTCGAATGCCTTGTTCGTCAGCCCCGATGCCTTCAATGCCCTGTCCGCCCCCATGAGCTTCGCTGTCTCGGTCGCTGTGGTGTGCTTCGTTCCGGGATAGAGCGGTACACCCTTGAGTCCGATCTCATCACACGCTCTCAGCCACCACCTCCTTAGGTAGTGTTCTCCAAATATAATTCCTGTTTGAGTTGTTCCCCTAACTCTCCCGTGGTGTCGAAAGAATGGAGTCTCAGGGAGAGCCGGAAATTGCCTTTGCAGCTCTTCCCACATGACAATGTGATCTTCATGCAGTCTGATATATTTAAATTTATTTTTTCGCTTGGTCGGGTTATAGACGGTGAGCCACCCGTTTTCATCCAAACTTCCTTCCGTGACTCTTCTTAGATCATCCGGCCTCAGTGCTGTGTAAGTAGCCAACATGTCAATACCGAGCCATATCTTTGGGTTATCGCGGTAGGTCATTTCCTTGACCTTTCCAATTACCTTCTCCTGGATCTCCCAGGTAGTGATCTTGCGATAACTCAACTCATACTCGATCTCGGGGAACTGAGGAAACTCTGCCAAGGTTATTATATCTTCACGACGCAAACACCATTTCCAGAAGTCGTGAAGCTGGCTACAGTGGTTCGATCTAGTTTTATCTGAAATGGGCATACCGTTCTTCTGTTTCAACTGGAACAGATAATCGTCAATCATGCCCCCTGATATATCCTTGAGGTTCGTAGTGCCAAAATAATCTCTCGCGGTGTTGATGTAGTAGCATATTTTCCCGTAGCTTTTCAGGCTCTTCTTGCGCTCAAGGTATTTTGGGGCCAGGGACGCAAAGCTGTTCGGGCGAAGGCTTTTGTAGTCATCGGGATTAAATTTTCTTTTTCTCTGACTCGCCGTGCCTTTCTCATAGCGTAAGTAGTTCAATGACTGACAAGCAGACTCATAAGAATTGTGTCGCTGGTAGATATCTCCAGGAAATCGAACAATGAATTTGGTTGCCGCTTGATCAGGATGATCGGGGCAAAAGCATCCTCTCCGTTTTGGATTGTGCAGGAGATACTTTCCGCAGAGCGCACATTTTTGTCGTGTATATATACTCCCATCCATGCAAATAGCCTCCCCAACTAAGTTAGGAGGCATATTACACTTCGTATTTATTTTCGACAAGATCTTCATACCTAGTATATTCTACCGCAGTGAAAAATATTTGATTTTTCAGCAAAACCACCAATCGATAATGCCAGTGAGTTATTAAAATCGATGGTTTCGGGGAAAAATAAAAAATAAAAAAAATATTACTCCTGATAAACAAGTGGATCAGGAATGGCTGATTCAGAACACATCAAGCAATTCAATCCCCCCGAAGGGGGGCCTGCTGGTCGTCTTTTGACGAAGTAAAACCTTAGACAAAACAGGGTAATACAGAGAGGGCGAACAACAAAAAGCGTTATCGGATTTACTTAACAGTTCCCGATATACTTATGGATCAGGAGCGCCGCAAAAAAAAACCGATATGCCGAGCTCATGGGGATCATAATCCTTCCATCTCCCATAAGATGGCCTGCTGGGGGTTTTTCTGTGGAATCATGATTTAAAAATCGGCACAAAAAAAGCCCGCTCTTAACGAGCGGGCTTTTATCTATAATCTTCTTAATCACTTTGAGTTGGAGCCGAGATATTGGGCAACGGTCGAATCCCTGTCCAATCCATGGCCCATCTCCACCTTGATAATGCCACGGGCGGACTTGTCATAGTCTTTCCAACCTTCGCCCCTTGCTTCAATGGCTGCTCGCTCAAAGGCTTCCTTGCTCTCAAATTTCACTCGACATTTAAACCCTGTCAACCTTTCATACCGTGACTGAGCATAGGCATGCCTCGCCGAGTGAAATTTCTCGTTCTTCTTGTCAGCCCCGGCTTTTTCAAGGATCTTATAGCCTTCTTTCTCCCACTGACGATCTCGCATGCCGGGAGGTATCATGCTACCAGTCCCAGCCACGCTGCGAGCGTACTCAATGGCCTTCCATCCTTCGGGGCTTACCTCGGAGAGAACCCTCTCTTTTCCTCCCTTCGTTCCCGCTGCGACGTGAACCCGGCCATCAGGCAAAACATCTCTAGACGGAGAGAACTTCCTCGCTTCCTCGTGCCTGAGGCCCAGGTGACGACATAATCCAAGTTGTGCCGCCACCCTGTTTTCGTGGTTGTCGCTGGCCTTCAGCTTTTCCACGATGGATTTGTATTTCTCGTCAGGCATAGATTTATCGATGTTTAGGACGTACAGAATATTCTCTATGCTGAACGCGGAGTTATCCTTATGGATGCTGTTGTTGCCATATGCCACTGCCGTGGCTCTTACGCCTGATAAATACTCCTTGATTGTCTTCGCCGCCAAGCCACGGTCCTGCCAGGATTTGACAACAGCCCCAACGTGCTTATTCGTAACATTATCCCATTTCTTCACGCCAAGACCTTGATTTCTCAATTCCTTGACGAACTGATTGACCTCCTTGAGATGAGCTACCCTGGTTTTTGAAGAGCCGGGGTACCTCGTCCTGGTTGCCGCTCTCATTAGTGAATCTTTTGCTGGTTTGAATCTCATAAACGCACTCCTTTTTCTTTTATTTGCCGGGTGAGTATTGGCCCGGCAAAACCGCTCCCATCGGAGATAGAAGCGGTTTTGCCGGGCCAATAAAAGGGGTTGGTCAACGTGGGGTTGTCCGTTGACACTGATTTGGTGTTTCCATCAGCGTCCTCATTACGAGGAGATACGGAAGCTCACACCCTTATGGCTTCAGCTCAGATGAGCTGGTCAAAAGAATTAGGAGGGAATCCGAGGCAATTTGTTCCCATTTTTATGGATTGAATGGTTTAACTATTGATAAACACGCGATAAAATGATTCTTGGATAGCGCGTCTGTTTCCCCTTTATCTCTTACGAGATAAAAATCTAAACAGACGCGCTTATTTGAATTTGAATTGGATTGATCCTGGAATGATGATTTTCATCGTGCGCAACAAAAGATGTGTGCCAAGATAGAAATCTATTCCGGATACACTGATATCCTTTAGAACACTGAATGGCGTTTTCCTTAGCGGAAAACTTTTTGATTTTCTCGCATGTGCAGAAAGCCCATGCATGTTCTCTTGTCATCAGCCGATGGCAACAATAGTGCTCATCTCGACGATTGTCGATATACTTAAATGTTTGTAGAGGTTACCTGAAAACTTCTTTATCAGGTAACTACTTTGACCGCTCGGGGCGGCTCAATGACTGATTATATCAGTCAAGGATATGTTATGATCTGTATATAAGCATATTTTCACTATAATGTCAAGGGATTTTTGACATACCTAAACATTCTTGCGGTCAACGGCCAGATGGGTGAGGAACGATTCGATCTCGTGTTTGCCCATGCCCCTTGGATGGCGCATGTTGTGAAAACCCACATAATTCCTTATCCAGAAAAGGTAAGACCGCTCGGTACGCAGGGAATAGTGCTTTCTGCGGAGCACCCATCGGATCTGCGCAGAAAGCTTGGGCGCGCCCTGGTCGTTGGATCTTTTTTCCTCCATGCAACAAGCCTCAACAGCAATGTTCACGAAACAATAATTGCGCTATGCATTATAATATAATTGCACTATAATATAAAAGGCGTTCAAGGCAAATGGAAGGGGGAAAAGCATATTATGCTTTCAGAATATAGCCGCAAAAGTCCCCCCAGTATCATATTGGCTTGCAGGATCGCGGTATAGTGATTGTTGTGTGTACTCAGTAGAATGAAACATAAGCTTAAACATTTAAAGTCAAAGTGTGCTGCCTGTGAGCGGCCAGGCAGAGAGATGAATAAAGAACATGTATTTCCACGATGGCTTATCCTTCGGACAAATACACATAACACTGGAATAAGATGGGGTGAGCTAAAACGGCTACCAGCTTTGAAAGCGACAATTCCTCTATGCACTGAATGTAATAAAATTCTCGGCAAAGAATTAGAAGAACCAGTTTCTAAACTGTTTGATGAGATTGAATCCCATCAGGGGATCAGTGATCTAGATGCTGAACTTTTAATTCGGTGGTTATGGAAAACTGAAGGGCTGATCTGGATTGCATCAAATCCCAACGATAAATATACGACGGTTTACACTCTTAGAGAGAGAGTTCTAAGGCCAATTGATAATATAAGAGAGCATTTGGTTTTAGCGGTTTCTCTTATTGAAGGGCTTCATCCTAAGTCGGATGATCTTCCAATGGGAATAGACTCTGATCCTGAGCTTGATGCTATTTTTGTTTCAGGTGTTTTTTCCAAAATAGCAGTAATGGTTCTATTGGATACGTTCATACACCTTCTCCCTGAAGTATTCTCTTATTATCGTTTGGCCCCAAGAAAGGAACCGGTCTCGGATGCCAAATTATTTTATCCTCAAGTTGGTTTTAAAGATGATGTTGAGGCTGTTGGTGTAACGCTTTTAGCATCCAAGCTAATCGAAAAGGCACATGATGATTTCTGGAAGCAAGTTAAAATCTCAAATGACATAAAGTGGTAATTTGACACACAACAAGCAAATGCAGCGGACGGCTTACAGCCGCCGCTGATCCGCACGTTGTGCGTCATAGATTGTCATGATTGGAGGATGATCAATGGAGATCAGAGTTGTTAATCTTCAAGAGAAAGCCCAGTTAATCAAGGATCTACACCAGTATAGATTAATAGCTGAACTCAATAACTACCAACTGAAGTTAGTAAAGGCGAAAAGAGAATTCATATGGCATAGTCATCCTGAGACAGATGAATTGTTCTTCGTGGTTGAAGGGGAGATGAAACTGGCGTTTCGAGACCGTGTATTTGATCTTAAAGAAGGTGAACTCATTGTTGTTCCAAAAGGTGTTGAGCATAAGCCCATTTGTGAAACTGAATGCACTGTCATGTTAATAGAACCAAGAGATACTTTAAATACTGGAAATGCAGGCGGGCCGTTAACGGATACGAACCTGGAGTGGATATAATACCTGTTTCACAATTGCTTAAATTCAATGGCATGTGCCAAGAACCGCACAACAAGCGCATGCAGGCCGACGCGCTAACGCGCGCGGCTGATGCGCGGCGTTGGGCATAAAGATCGATGAATTACATAATCAAGGGAACAGAGATCAGATCAGAGAATTCAGCCAAGCCAATGAACTGTGGGGCTATAACCAAAAGTTGTGGATGAGGAGGAATAAGCGTACCTTTCGGTTGAAGTAATCGCCAGAAAACAAGCAACCGAGGGAGGTACGCTTATGAAGAAGAATAGTAATCCTGAAACCGGC
>Ga0255345_1006574_pt1 | contig 11277 bp, 10 predicted proteins | sample wastewater_treat_6_FD_192415 | JGI IMG/M metagenome (GOLD analysis project Ga0255345, IMG submission 192415) | Wastewater microbial communities from Lulu Island WWTP, Vancouver, Canada - plant20 | ecosystem: Engineered > WWTP > Wastewater > Unclassified | place: Canada: Vancouver, British... | reverse complement strand
CTTCATCCAGTCCTTCGTCTACAGACCGTCCGCAGACGAATCTAGCACAAGCGGGGAGTGAGGAAGCAACACGGCGGAAGGTAGCAAGAGAAACACGCCGCCTTCCGCCAAAGTCATTCGGAGGGCCGCCCCTCCTGCCGCCAAAGTCATTCCGGCCACCGCCTCTCTTGTCATCCCGAGCGAAGCGAGGGATCTTACTTTGTGCTGCCTCACACTTAGGTCCCTCCTCCCGATGGTCGTTCGGGACGACAGAAAGAGCGTTCGGGTTGACCTGGATTCACTTGTAATGCATGACTAGTTTCTCCTATTCGCCGCAAGCCCGTCGAGCTCCTCCGGGGCGATGCCGGTGTAGTCCAGTATCTTCTCGCGGGGCTCTCCGGCATCGAGCATCCGGGAGGCGACGGCAAGGGCCCTCCTACTCTCGCCTGCCTTCTCGCCTATCTCCTTGCCAATCTCCTTGCCAATCTCCTTGCCCCTCTCGATGGCCCTCTCCTCGACCACGCTTATCAGCATCGTCTTCCCCTCCTTGCTCATCTGTTCCCTGAATGCGTCGTACTCCATCCGCAGCTGCGGGTCCTTCGGATGAAGCAGCGCGTCCGTGAAGCGCAGCAGCGTCAGCTTCTCGTCGTGTTTCCATCCCCTGGAATCAAGCCTCGCTATCACGGTCTTCAGGTACTCCAGCTTGACCCTCTCGTCCCTGCCGCCCTCAAGAGCGCACTTGCCGGCCTGCAGCGCCCAGTCGAAGGGGTTGTCGCTCGCGTCCAGTTCGCTCGAGTCAAGCTCCCAAAGCTTCAACGACGGGTACTCGTACACCATTCTGTTGCGGTAGCTCTCCCTGCGATAGTGTGCCGCCTCGCCTGCGGGGCGTCTGGCCGTGATAAGCGCGAAGGAGACGACGTCCGCAACGTCCGTCCGCTTCTTGAGGTGGAGCGTCCGCAGTGAGGAGTGGTAGTGGAACATCCTCTCGGGGAGGTCTCCGCCGCCGGGACCCTGAATCTCGACGTGCAGGATCAGCCAGACGTCGCGCCCCGTCCTCGTGGGGACTCTGGCCAGGATGTCCGGCGTCTGCGCCGGTCCATCCATGTACACGACCAGCTCCTGAAGCTCCTTGTCGAGGAAGGTCACCTCCCTGGACTCGTCGAGGTCGTCGGCGAGTTCTGGTATGAACTTTTCAAGGGCGCGGTGGAAGAGCTGCTTTATGATCTCCTTCCAGTTTTCGTCGTTCTTTCTCTGTTCAGAGATGGTGTTCGGCCTCCTTTATGTTTCGACTGGTCGTCACGAACGAACGTTGGAAGGCGGCCAGGTAAATGCCGCCAAAGAATAGACATCGCTGTCGTCTGCATCTCTCGCGGGCGAGGTTGCACTACGCAGGATCCCTCGCTGCGCTCGGGATGACAGTGAAAGTCGTCCCGAGCGAGCGCAGCGACGAAGGGATCCTGCACCGGGGTGGCTCCTTGGCGGGGAGCCGCGGGTTCGAGGCGGCACTGCGCAGGATCCCTCGGCGATAAACCTGCCTCGGGATGACATAGTCCGAAAAGAGCAGCTTGTGCATCCATATTCGTCCCGCTACTGCATTATAGGCTCGGGGCTTGGGTTTTGCAAGGCGCGGCGAGCCGAAAGAGGAATCTTGTCGAGAGGGGAATACGGGCGATACTTTCGGAAGTTCTGATCAAGTGTGTTTTGCTCGTCACGAAGCCCGTTGATATCGGCTGTCTCCACAGACGACAGCGACTTGATCAGAGTTTTCTTTCGACTCACACCCCCTCCGCTATCAGGTCGCCGACTGTTGCCGTCCTGGCCTCGCCGCCGAACTCGAAGGGGAGCTCCTTCGGGGCGGACTGCGACAGGTAGGTCGTCAGCGCCTCGTCCACCCGCCTGGCGGCCTCCCGCTCGCCCAGGTGGTCGAGCATCATCGCGGCGGTCAGGATGGCGGCTATAGGGTTGGCGCGACCCGTGCCGGCTATGTCCGGGGCGGAGCCGTGGACTGGCTCGAACATCGACAGCCCGTCGCCTATGTCGGCCCCTGCGGCGGTGCCGAGGCCCCCGGCCAGCCCGGCGAGGAGGTCGCTCACTATGTCGCCGAACAGGTTCGGCGCGAGTATCACCCCGTACAGGTCGGGCGTGCGGGCCAGGTGGTAGCACATGGCGTCCGCGTTGACCGCTGTCACGGAGACGCCGTGGCGCTCCGCCTCGTCCGTCGCGACCTCCTCCCAGAAGCCGTATATCTGCGGCATGACGTTCGACTTGGTCGCGAGGGCGATCCTGTCCTCTCTTCGCTCCTTCGCGGCGCGGGCGGCACGCGCCGTCACGCGGCGGATCCCCGGCTCGGTGGCAACGCCCAGCTGAAACACCCCCTCCACGCCGCCTGTAAAGCCTCCTTCGAGCCTTCCTTCGACCGAGTACAGGCCACGCCGAGCGGCGAGGTCGAGCGACAGGCTGCCGCCCTGAGTCGCGCCACCTATCCCGATGTAGAAGTCCTCGGTGTTCTCGCGCACCACGAGAGTGTCCAGCCTGCCGCCGGAGGGAAGCCGCACCGGGAGGGGCACGTTCGGGTAGCTGCGCGCGGGGCGCAGGTTGGCGTACTGGTCGAAGTGAAACCGCACCCTCAGCAGTATGCCGCGCTCCAGCACTCCCGGCTTGACTCGCGGGTCGCCGACGGCGCCGAGCAGAAGCGCGTCCGCCCCTCCGATCTCGTCCAGCGCCGAGTCGGGCATCGTCTCGCCGGTGTTCAGCCAGTGCTCCGCGCCGAACGGGTAGTCCTCCCACGCGATGCTGAAGCCGTGCCTCGCGCCAGCGGCCTCCACCACCTTCGACGCCTCGCGGACCACCTCGGGCCCTATGCCGTCGCCGGGGATCCGCGCTATCCTGTAGCTTTTGACGCTCACGCCTGTCTCCTCCTCGCAAGCTCCTCCCGCACATAGGGGGCCAGACCCCCGCGCCTGACGAGCTCCTGCAGAAACGGCGGAAAGGGCGCGACCGGATATGTCCCGCCGCTCCGCCTGTTGACAATGACTCCAGCCGCCGGGTCGACCTCGATCTCGTCGCCCTCTCGCGCGGACGCTGCCGCCTCCGGGCACTCGAAGATCGGCAGGCCGGTGTTGATCGCGTTGCGGAAGAATATGCGCGCAAAGGACGAGGCTATCACGCACGAGCAACCAGCGCCCCGGATCGCGAGAGGCGCGTGCTCCCTGGACGACCCGCAGCCGAAGTTCTCCCCCGCGACGATGATGTCCCCCGGAGAGACCCTGGCGGCGAACTCCGGGTCCGCGTCCTCCATGCAGTACCGGCCCAGCACCGATTCATCCCCTGACACCAGACGCCGCGCCGGGATTATGAGATCCGTGTCCACGTCGTCGCCGAACACCCATGCCCTGCCCATCAATAGCTTTTCCATATCCCTATGCCTCCACGTCGCGCGGGTCCGTCAGCCTGCCCGCGATCGCGCTGGCGGCTGCGGTCAGAGGGCTTGCCAGTATGACCTCGCTCTTCGGGCTGCCCATGCGCCCGGTGAAGTTGCGGTTGCTGGTGGACACGCACCTCTCCCCCGCGGCCAGCACCCCCGTGTGACCGCCCAGGCAGGGGCCGCAGGTCGGGGTGCAGACCACAGCGCCCGCGTCGGTGAAGACGCGCAGGTAGCCGAGGTCCATGGCACGATTATATACCTCGTAGGACGCGGGGATCACTATGCACCTGACCCCGTCCGCGACGCGCCGCCCCTTCATGATCCGCGCCGCCGCAGCGATGTCCTCCAGTCTGCCGTTGGTGCAGGAGCCTATGAACACCTGGTCGATCCTCGGGGACCCGCACTCCCTCACCGGCCTGACGTTGTCGGGCGAGTGAGGCAGTGCGGCGACGGGCGACATCGCGCCGACGTCGAAGACCTCCGTGCGCAGGTAGGGCGCATCCTTGTCCGGCCATACCGGCTCGAACGGCCGTTTGGCGCGCGATTTCGCGTAGGAGAGTGCCGCGTCGTCCGGCGGAAAGAGCCCGGCCTTCGCGCCCGCCTCCACCGCCATGTTGGCGATGGTGAAGCGGTCGTCCACAGGCAGGGAGGCGAGCGCGTCGCCCGCGAACTCCAGCGCCATGTAGCGCGCCCCCTGCACGCCTATCCGCCCGAGCAGGGAGAGGATCATGTCCTTGCCCGTGATCCACTGGGGGCGCTCCCCCTCGAACCGAACCCTGATCGTCGGCGGCACCTTGAGCCAGGTCTCCCCGAGGGCCCAAGCGGCGGCAAGGTCGGTGCTTCCCATGCCGGTCGCGAACGCCCCCAGCGCCCCTCCCGTGCACGTGTGGCTGTCGGCGCCCACCACCACGTCGCCGGGGAGGATGTAGCCGGACTCGGGCAGGAATGCGTGCTCCACCCCCACGCGCCCGACCTCCCAGTAGAGCATCCCCTGCGACAGGGCGAACTCCCTGCCTCTTTTCGCCTGCTCCGCTGAGGCTATGTCCCTGTTCGGGGTGAAGTGGTCCGGCAGCACCGCGCACCTCTCCCGGTCGAACACGCGCTCGGCTCCCATCTCCGCGAAGGAGGCCGCCGCAGGGGGGGTTGTGATGTCGTTGGCGAACGCGAAGTCCACCCTGACCTTGCAAATCTCCCCCTCGCGCGCTTCGGATGCTGAATGCGACGCGATTATCGCGCTCGCCATTGTTCTTCCCATGTCGTAGAAATCGCTCCTTTGCAAGTAAGTGTCTTTGTTGCACTGTAGTCATACAGACGGATCTGTCGTCCCGACGAAGGAGGGACCTCGACGCCAAACAGTCTTTCTCCTCAGGAAGCATCACGTGCTTGCCGCACGAGGGGTCTTGGAGGTGAATCAAGTTTGGCTTTTGAGATCCTTCGGCTGCGCGCAGCCTCAGGATGACAGAGAAAAGGCGGGAACGTCCCAGGCTCTGCGGTTGCTTTACACCGCCTGTCTGGCTCCCTCGTCGCGGCCGGCGATGCGCGTCTGCGCGGCGAAGAGCCGGTTGATCCCGTCGATGTACGCCTTGATGCTCGCCTCGATGACGTCCGTGCTCGCCCCCCTGCCGTTCGCCCTCGCCCCTCCGATCGACAGGGTGACCCTCGCCTCGCCTATCGCGTCGGACGACTCGTTCACCGACCTTATCGAGTAGTGCTCCAGCTCCGGCCTCACGTCCAGTATTCGCTGAATCGCGCGGTAGGCGGCGTCCACCGGCCCGTTCCCGACCGCCGCGTCCGTGGCCTCGCGCCCTTCGTCGTCGAGCGTGACCGTCGCGCTCCCGTGGCCGCTCCCCACCTGCACCAGGAAGCTCTTCAGGCCGACCCGCCTCCCCTCCTCGACGGGCAGAATCTCGCTGGCTATCATCGCCTCGAGGTCGTCGGAGGTGACTATCTCCTTGCGGTCGCACAGGGACTTGAACATCGCCATCGCCTCGTTCAGCCTCTCGTCGTCCAGCGTGAAGCCCATCTCCTCCACGCGCTGCCTGAAGGCGTGCTTGCCGGAGTGCTTGCCGAGCACCAGGCGGCTGCCGGAGGCCCCCACGTCCTCCGGGTTCATGATCTCGTAGGTCTCCCTGTTGCACAGCACACCGTGCTGGTGGATGCCGGCCTCGTGGGCGAATGCGTTGGCCCCGACCACCGCCTTGTTCGGCGGGACCGGGAAGCCGGTCATTCGCGAAACCTGCGAGCTCACAGGGCAGAGGCGCGTCGTGTCCATCCCCGTGCGGCAGCCAAACCGATCGCCCCTGGTTCGCAGCGCCATGACGACCTCCTCCATGGAGGCGTTGCCGGCTCTCTCTCCGAGCCCGTTGACGGTGCACTCCACCTGCCTCGCCCCGGCCCTCACCGCCGCCAGTGAGTTGGCCACGGCCAGTCCGAGGTCGTTGTGGCAGTGAACCGACCAGATCACTCCCTCCGGGTCCCCCGCCGCCCCGATGATCGCGCGGACGAACTCTCCGAACTCCTCCGGGACGGAGTAGCCGACCGTGTCGGGTATGTTCAGCGTCGTCGCGCCGCACTCGATCGCGGTGCGGAACACCTCGCCCAGGAAGGCCGGGTCCGAGCGGCTTGCGTCCTCCGCCGAGAACTCCACGTCCTCGACCAGCCCGCGGGCGTGCGTCACCGCTCGGCGCACCTCCGCCAGCACCTGCTCAGGGGTCATCTTCAGCTTGTACTCCATGTGGATCGGGCTAGTCGCGATGAAGGTGTGTATGCGCGGCTTTTTCGCGCCCTTCACAGCCGCCGCGGCAGCCTGCACGTCCTCCCTCCTGGTGCGCGCCAGCCCTGCGATGATCGGGCCCTCCACCCTGTCGGCCACCAGCTTGACCGCCTCGAAGTCCCCCGGCGACGCCGCCGGAAAGCCCGCCTCTATGACGTCAACCTTCATCCTCGCGAGCTGCGCGGCTATCTGCAGCTTCTCCTCCGTGTTCAGGTTGATCCCGGGCGCCTGCTCCCCGTCCCTCAGAGTGGTGTCGAAAATGCGCACGTAATCCCTCATGTTTCCCCTCTCCTTTCGCTTTCTCCTGAAAAAAGGTACAAAAAAAAGAGGCCGGGACCCCATTGAAGAGGTTCCGGCCTCGGGTTGCCGATGCGCAGCTCAGCAGGCTGCCGGCGTCCCAGGCGGGAACCGGCGTCCGAGGAGCAGGCCGAAGGAGGCAGCGTTGTTAATGCTGAATACGGTCGCGAATATCATGGCTGTCCCCCTCCTCTCCCCGGCATCCGCCGAATTTCGAAGCATTATGAGCGCAATCTGCTGGAATGTCAATAGGCTGATCGAAGAAAGATAATGCGGAGCCAGTGTCATCCCGACGACCGACAGGGGGGAGGAAACCCGGACCGGGTTGGCGGAGCCAAGGTCATCCCGAACGAGCGAAGCGAGGAGGGATCCCGAACCGGGTTGGCTGAAATCGAGGTAAAATAGTCAAAATCGTTGTCCCTTCAAAATGCGGGCGGTTGCATATTTTGCGAGGTGATGCGGGATGAACCCGGAGAGGGTCGTTCGCGGCGCGGTGAGGCGCCTTGCGGACCTGCCGAACGTGGGTCCGGCCACGGAGAGGGACCTTTTGCTTCTCGGGATAGAGAGGCCGGAGGACCTCAGGGGTCTTTGCCCGTTCAAGATGTACGAGGAGCTGTGCGAGAGGACGGGGTGCCGGCACGACCCCTGCGTCATCGACGTGTTCATGTCCGTGACCGACTTCATGAACGGAGGCGCGCCGAGGCCGTGGTGGGATTACACGGAGGAGCGAAAGCGAAGGACCGCTCTATGAGGGGCGCACGGAGAGCTGGCAAAGACGGCTGACCACTGGACGACAAAAAGCCGCCCCTCGAATGGGGCGGCTTTGGCTTCCACTCTTGCTCGTTCTTCTACAGGCCGTACTTCTTCAGTATCTCGGCGTGGGTGCCGTCGGCCTTCATCTCGTCGAGCGTCTTCTGCATGGCCTGGATCAGCTCGTCGTCGACGTCCTTGTGGAAGGCGAAGGAGACGTCGCTCCTGCTGAGGTTCCAGATGGACTCGTAGTCGTCCGGGTTGAAGCCCATCTCCCCTACCAGGGTCTTCGCGCTGGTGATGCTGTAGATCCAGATGTCTATCCTGCCCTCGTTGAGCTTCTTGATGTTCTGGTCGTTCGAGGGGACTCGGTCGATATTCTTGATGCCGGCCTCCTTGGCCAGGTTGTCGCCCTGGTCGTCGCGGATGACGCCGGCCCTGAGGTCGACGAGGTCCGCCGCCGATGCGGCCTTCAGCCCCTTGCTCTTGAGCGCCACGGCGTCGAACGACAGCACGTGCACGGGGCCGACCCACTTGAACATGGGCAGGCGCTCTTCGGTTACGGTCATGGAGAACAGGCAGGTGTTGGGGGTCTTCTGAACCTCGTTGTAGCTCCTGGCCCAGGGCAGCACCTGGATGTCCTTCGCGGTCTTGGTCCCGCCCATCCTGTGGATGATCTCCACCAGCACGTCCACCGCCAGGCCGGTGGGAGTCCCGTCCTCTCCGGTCATGTTCAGCGGCGGGTAGTCCTCGGTCATGTACGTGATATCATCCACCGTCAGAGCCCACGCGCCCGTCGCGAAAAGACACAGAGTCGCTGCCAGCAAAACCTTCACGGACAACTTCATTGCACACTCCTCCTTTTTTATTCCTGCGATCCTCGCAGTGGCACCGCACTCGAACGCACGGTTTTTCACTTCGAAAAACCCCCCTGCATTCATGTGCAGAATATCATGGAGGGTTGAAAAGTCAAGTGATTCGCGGTCTGTTTCGAGTCCGATTTTTCCTCCGAGAGATCGTCGTACGTCGAAGGCTTGGGCCCCTCTCGGTCGACATTCCCCCTAGTCGACAGGCTCCCTGTTTGTCGGTTCGTTGGCTTCGCACGCCTGTCCCGGCTGGGCGGCATGGATAATTTGCGTATTATAGAGTATGATTAATGAATATAACATTTTTTTAGAAGGAGGGGTACCGATGCGAAGGAAATTCGTGTTGTGCCTGGCAATGGCGCTCCTGCTGGTCGCGAGCGCGGCGTTTGCGCAGGATGTTTTCGGCTGGGGGGAGCAGATTCGGGCCGCACCGGGTAGGGACGCCGAGCTCAAGGGCGACCCGCTGGTGGTTCCGAAGGGTTCGATGGCGACGGTCACGAAGGTGGAGTGCGACGGGAATGGTTTCTGGATTCAGGGTCCTCTGTCGGAGACCTTCATACCGGCTTCGAAGGCGGTGGGGCTCGTCCTGTCGCCGGGGGAGTACTACGTGTACCCGAACCTGAAGCCGAAGCAGGCGCGGGCATCGGTGACCGTCACAGCCGCCTGGTGAGAGCGCACCTCCGTCGCTGACTGTTTTCGGCAATTCGCATGAAAAAAAGAGGATAACCGAAAGACCAAGTGTAGGAAGAGTCTAAACCCTCGTGTTCACTCGAAAGCTGGATTAGCGTTGATTGTCCAGCCGAAGGGGGCAGTCCATTTGGCGGGAGTCGGTTTGCCTGAGAAAAGGGCCGCGAGGACGGGCGAGAGAAATGCATCCGCTTGAAATACGATTTCTTCGAATGAGTCAGGGATGCGATCATCTCCGAGTCTTCTTCGGAAAGCCTCCCACTGCGTCTGTTTGACGGAGATGAATGCATCGGTGAATGCATCGATCAACGGAGGAGGCGCTGTCCCCCTTCGACCGAGTGTCTGGCTAATGGCCTCGGCAAGGAGGATTCCATCGAAATCGAACTGCCGTGACAACAACCAGATATCGTAGAAATCCTTCATCCGACTGTTGATGGCACCTAGTTTGATTGCTGTCTCGATTTTCTCGGCGATGGCGCTCTCGCGACTGTAGCAAAGCAAGCTTGGCGCCGGGAAATCCAGCAGGGTCGGAAATATAGCCTTCTCGGCCCCGGGATATACCACGTCGCCAAAACCGACGTCGATCTGCATACGGATTTGCGCGGAGTCCAATTTGCACTGGAACCGAATCCTGATTCCCTCGTAATCCGCGTCCTCTGCGATACGTTCCGACTGTATGGAATCAGGATCGAAAACCAGGCCGTCCTCTTCAACGTCGACTTTCAATATGTCTTTGACTCTTGCGATAATATCGGCTTCCTGATTGCTCGTCATCCCAAGCATATCGATATCCATGGTCGGACGGGACTCGGGCGAGCCCCAAACCCTCAACATCAGGGCCCCCTTAAGGACGAACCGGTCGGCTTGAGATGATCTGGAAAGCCGGTAGAGAAACCGCTCCATTGCGTAGTATTGAAGCAACTCATTGAATGGACGCCGGTCGCTCCTGGAGCGATTTAAAAGACGTTGACGGACTGAGGCGGAGACATTCTTGAGATTGGTCATGCAATGACCTCCAGGTACGGTCGTATTACATTCCCGACGCGGCAAATCCTGGCGTATTCGGACAGCTTGGCGAGGTTGGCGTTCTTTCTTTTCTTATAGAGTCTCAGCGCCTCCAGAACCACGTCCATTCCGATTTTGTTGCGGAACTTGAAGCAGTCTGCCAGAGTTTTCTCCGGGCAGTAGATTTTTACAGGAACGCCGTCGATCGAATGCTCTTCGATGCCCGACTTATATGACTCGTTCGAGTATCTGTGGGCCAGCAAGGGAGGGTGTTCGAGCGCAGGGACCCGCGAGTTTCTCGGCACCGCAACGAAAACAGCGCGGGGGATCTGCGTCGTGATGTCATGGTAGGCCAGAGCGGAGACAAGGCAGATGACGGCGTTCGGAAAGCGAAGGCTGACCGTCGCTAGATCGGGATCGCCGATCGGAGGCAGATCGGCCAGGCGATAGACGCCTCTGCTGACCCGTTCGATTACACCTCGGTCATTGAGCGAATAGAGCATGTAACGGGTGATGCCTTGCTTGATGGCAACGCTCATCCGAAGCTGTCCGCCGTGCTTGCGGAAGATATTCTCGAGTCGTTCCTCAGTCGCCGGTTTCAGATAAAACGCCTCCACTTGTTGTTAAGTGGCAGCATTATGTCTGATCTCTGTTGAAAATGCAAGGCGGGATCCCTCGCCGCCTGGCAGGCTACCGGCGGTGGCATTGTCGTCCCGAACGAGCGAAGCGAGGAGGGACCTGGTTGGGGAGCTGGCACGGAGCTGGTACGGAATAGGATCCCTCCTCGCTACGCTCGCTCGAGATGACACAAGCAGGCGACCGAACGGGCGTATTTTCATTTCGTGTCGATCGCTTACCCTGAGGAGCGAAGCGACGAAGGGTCTCGATAGTGGCAGCAAGGCGAGATCCCTCGCGCTCGCTCGGGATGACATTATCGCTGTCCCGTAACAGGCGGCGGTTTCGCTATTGACAAATACGCAAATCACTCCTATTATTTAACGCCATATCGTCCATAGCGAAAAGGCGATGATCCGGACTGCCTCCTTCCACGAGGCGTCGCGACAGAGATGAGCGTCCACCGGCTGAGAGGCGCTCGCGCGGCGGGGAGGGGGGCCCAAAGGCCGGTGAGCCGGGGCGGAAAGGCGCGCTTGATGGCGGGCGCGTTTCGTAGTACGCTCACGGTCCGGGCCTCCGTCACAGGGCCCGAGCGGGGCGCGGTTTTTCGCGCCCAATCAGGGTGGTACCGCGAGTTCAGGCTCGTCCCTTTAGGGGGACGGGCCTTTTTTAATTGGAGAGCCAATAATACAACCGGGAGGTGCGGGAGATGTTCAGAGGTACTGGTACTGCGGTGATCACTCCGTTCAAGGGCGGGAGCGTGGACTACGAGAGCTTCGGGAGGTTCCTGAACTGGCAGATCGACGGGGGAGTGGACTTCCTGGTCGTCCTCGGGACCACCGGCGAGAGCCCGACAGTGACCGCCGAGGAGAGGCCGAGGA
>Ga0255345_1006557_pt1 | contig 11306 bp, 10 predicted proteins | sample wastewater_treat_6_FD_192415 | JGI IMG/M metagenome (GOLD analysis project Ga0255345, IMG submission 192415) | Wastewater microbial communities from Lulu Island WWTP, Vancouver, Canada - plant20 | ecosystem: Engineered > WWTP > Wastewater > Unclassified | place: Canada: Vancouver, British... | reverse complement strand
TCCGGTAGCTGACATCTACATAAGTAGAAATTATAGTAGTGGTCTAGACCCCTAAATTTGTTTTTGTGGTTTTTTGGGAAGTATATTCAAAAATATTAAAGAAAATGTTAAGGATAGTCATTATTTTTACCTTCTTTTTTCTCTAATAATCAGCCATAAATTTGAAAAACGCGAATTAAGACTGAGGTTTGCAATAACAACTGATACAGAAAACAGGATGAGTTTTTTAGATTATTATTAGCTCGCTCTCGTCATTTTTTGCATATCCCATTCTAACTACTTTGCAAGTCTTGGATAGTATAAAAATCATAACACTATCAGTTTGAGAAAACAATGGCTCAAATTTATTTATTATTTCCGTTGTGATATTTGCAAGTATTTTTTCACTATTATGAATTTCATATACAGAATATTGAATTCTGTATCCAAATTTCGAAATGTACTTCGAAAATCTAGTTCTTAATTTGTCATCAGAAATATCATAACTAATTAGAATCATGGCTATATGCTCATTTCGAAGAACGGGTAATCTTCAGCTTTAGAGCCCTTCATAAACTTACGGTAATAGCTCTGTACATAGCTAAAAATGTCTAATTTTCTCTGCAAAAGTGGTTCTAACAAGAAAGAAACATACTCTGAGTTCTTTTCCCATTTTAGAAGGTACCTTTTATTAACTATTACAAAATCTTTTTCATCGCACTGCTTTAAGTTTATTGCCTTTTTCACTTTATCATCAATTAATGGTCTCATGGGTTCCATCAGATCACAGACTAGAGATTTTCTCATGTAAAATTGTTTGTGCAATACCCCTTGGTACAGATCAAATCCGTATAGGCGCAGAAGAGCTTCTAACATGCTGAAAAGCAAAGTATATCCTATATCAAGAGTGCTATTTACATAATCTGATTTTATTCTAGGTTTTCTCCCGTTCCAATCTACATTATTAAAATGATTCTTAAAATATGCTCTCGCTGCAGAACCTTCAATTCCCAACATTCCATACAAGTCTCCATCGTAATCTTTAAGCGTAAGAATATATTTATCGAGCTCTTTGATTCCTTCTTTTACGGAGTCAGTTTTAGAACGCTGTTTATTCAAGAGATTTCTTTGATTATTGATTTTATTGACTATAAAATATTTCGCCAAATCAAGGTTATCAAATGAATACTGTTTCATTCTTAAGAGGGTGTTTCCTTCCATTTTGCTGCCGATAGCATCGTATATTCTGAAGCTGTGGGTCATCAATATTATTGGGAACCCGAATTTATTCGCTCTTTGTAATATTCCGGACGTCATGGTAAAGTGTCCAACTAAAAAAAGAGCAAATACTCTATAACATGTAGACTGATATTTCGTTTTACCGTCTTTATCTTTTACAACAAGGTTGTCATTAGAGAAGGATAACTTCTCTCCGCTGCTTAAAAAAACGAAAACAAGCTGTTTTTTTTCAAAGTCTTTTATGCTCATCATCTCTCGCACACGCCCTATCACATGCCGGTTCGTAAATACAATTGAGACACTTGCTTGTATTTGTTTGCATGAAGTTTTGCGGTACAAAATTCCTGATATCATTTACGACTTTTACAAATTTAAAGAACATTTCATTGTCTTCTTCCGGCAACGCAATGGGATATGTTTTGTTGTCATCCATGCTATATAATCTTATCTTTTTAACTTCATACCCCATCTCTTTTAACGCAAAATACTGAGCGTATAATTGAAAAATATAACCATCGTAAATCGTTATTATTTTCTTTTTTCGTTCCGTTAACAAATGTTCTCTCGTATCTAGAATGTCTATTTTTCCATAAATTTTGTAGCGATCAGAGTAAACTGATAAGCCTTGCAAAATGTCTTTTTTCGAAGAGTATCGACCACTGTCTATTGACTCATGCGCATTTGTACCGTCTATCTGAACGGTGGTTTGGAAAATAATTTTATCTATATCTTCATATAGATTGTGAAAATATATAGAGATTGGACAAAAAATGAAATCGTTTAAATTGGAGATGGGAATTAAGTCTTCCATTTTTTGTCTCTCCTCTTTTTAGTTATTATTACTTCCTAAATGGCGCTGTTTGGACAAATTTAAACCAGTCTTTACTGCTTATGGTCAGAAGCTTGTAATTTATCTCGCCATTTTCTTTTAGATTTTCGTCTATGCTATTAAGTAGATATAAACCCTTTAAAGCAATGTGGTAAGCTCCGTTTGCATCAGCATCCTTCGGCAGAGAGTCTCCTGCTTTTCTGCTATCGAAAAAAACTCCCTCTCGATTCTTAACCGGAGAAATTATGAAATCCTCTCCCGATGACGAGTCGCTGTTTCTAATCTGAGTAATGTTTCTAAAGGAATTAAAAATATCACTGCAACTTTTTTTATCCATTGACTCTATTGCTTTTAAGATATTTTGACCCCCTAAGTAGTTGACTTTCTCTTTTTCTAGGACTGCTTTTATGTCATTTGTTGGCGAGACTTTTTTACTCTCCCATTTTCCGCTTTTATTTTTGAGATTTATGATACGTTCGCCCATGCTGTAAACAGACCATTTTTTTATGTGCGATTCTTGATATGTTTTGAATTTATCGTAGTCAAAATCAAAGATAAAAGCATCATATTTTGGGTCATAACATATTGAATCAAATAGTTGTAAAAATTCCTTGCGCTTTTCCTGACTGGTAAATTCTGAGAAATTAAATAGATTAACAAATCCGGCCGTTGGATCTATCTTTGAAGTGTATGAGGCCGGAACATAGAAAAGGAAACCGCTTTGTTTGCCTAGTTTTTCAAAGCTTTTAAATTCCTCCGTAAGTTGCAATCCTTTGAGAACCCCGCCATTTTCATTTGAATCAAAATCTTTAAATGCAAGATAGTTGAGCTTTTCTATAAGCTGCTTTTCAAATTTTTGATAAACTTGCTTCTCAACTTTAAAGCGCCCTCTCTTGAAGCCAAAATTCAAGTCTTCCATAACAACTATTGCATTATTTTCTATCATCATGCATGAAATTTCATGCACTACCTGAGATAGATAGCCCTCTTTCATGTCTTTTATTTTTCCAATACTTTTCCAGCTCTTTCTGGCTTTATCGCGAGCTTTTTCCATCTGATCCAGTTTCCCGTGATAATTCATTTGATTTACGATATTAAAGCTTCTTTGCTCGATTATCTTGCCGTTTCTATCTATCAGCGTTAGGTAGATTAGATGTCTTTCCCCTCTATCAATACCGATAATTTTTATATCTGAATTATTTTTTAAAAATAAATTAACATCTTTATTGATTCTGGAAGAACCAAAAGACTTGAAATTTATTGTTAATGGAACATGAAAAGCGAATTTATCCTCAGTAAATCTTCTGTCTTTTACTATAGTGTAATCAAATTCTGTGAAAGTTATTCTTTCGTTATCAATCAATTCTTTTGCTTTTTCGCTCAATGATTCTTTTGTCTTTTTTCCATTGGCAAATTGAAGAAGCTCATTGTAGAGATCTTCATTAATGGGATTTCCATCAACATCTCTCTTGTTTAACCTTACGCTTCCTTTTTCGTGAGATTTGGGTTCTTTAATGCTTCTCTCTCTATAAAAAAGCTCCGCTTCTCCATTTAACTTAAAAACCACCTCTTTTAGGTTTTCTTCACTAAATACTTGTTGCCAATAAAGGGTGTGCATATTAGGTCTACCCTTACTATTTTCTGAAAAATCCTTATTCCATATCTTAAAAAGATATAGCTTGCCTTCTTTTACCCACTTATCAATCTTCTCAGATGATAGGTTTGTGAAAGTAATTTTATAGCCCTGCGTTTCAACTTCTCTATAAAAACCACTTATATCTTCGTAGGTTGAGGTGTCAGAAAAATTAAAATCAAATTGACACCAGTCGGGATGTTCGTTGATAGCCTTTTTGAAATAATCTATCAATTTGTGGCAAAACGCCTTGTTGAAATCCTTGCCTTTTTTGTGTAGCTCCTCATGATATCCCCTTAAGATACTTTCAGGCGGATTGAAATTTTCTATGCCTTTTTTTGAGAAGAAAACTTTTGGCAGCATTTTGTTTGGCCCGGGAAGGAGCTTGTAGTGCATCTTTTTATATCCGTCACTACTTCCATCTTCAGCAAGTTCATCAGAGTTTAACTTGTTCTTGGCGTTTATTATTCCTAAATAGAACATCCCATCTTTTAACAAAATGATTGCGGAGTTATTTTGCTCTTTATTCTTGTCCCAACCATCTGCCAAAGTTGGATTTTTGAAATTAAGCTTGTACTTCGAGGTTGTATAAGGCTTGCGCGTTATATAATTTCTGGCAGCGTTGTATATTGTAATTATTGGAGTGCAATTTTCATGTATAAAGAATATGTCTGAATAGAATTCTGTATCTATATCAGTTCTATCAATATCAATGAACGGTTTTATAAAGCGTACTAGCGATATAAGCGCATCCATTAGCTCTTTCACTATTGAAGATTGCTCTTCATTTCCAATTAAGTTCAAAACTGCATTCTCTTCTAAATGTTTATATCTTTTTATTGCCTCGCTTAATTGCTGTTTTAATGAAATAAATAATTTAAAATAATCACCTGTTCTTACAGCTCTTTTCTCTTCCGGCAGTGATTCTCTATAAAATTCAACTGCTTTGTCTATCTCGCTGAGTGAGAAGCTTGTTGACTTTAGATATGAGTCGATTTGTTTTTTGTTTTTTGCCACTAAAGATGATCCTATTTCATCTTCTTTTTGGGTCGAAAGTGATTTTGTAATAGCTTCCCAAGAGCCAAAAAGGGCTGTAGAGAGATTGGGTAATTCGGAATGAGAAACCCAAATTTTTTCTAACGAATAAGTTGCGACATTATCCACCGAAAAAAGAGTGTGAGCTTTCTTGAGGACTTCTTTTTCTTCTAATGATTTTAATAATTCTGATATTATTAACATCATTTCTTCGTCAGTCTCTACAGATTTAGGAATGACCGAAAAGGTCTCTCTATCACTTAGTATCTGTTTATAGAGTGGAAGCATTTTAGTCTGTTTTGCTTTTGTAAAATCGGGATTCTGCTGTTTAAATAGATTTGAAAACTGATTAATTCCTCTTTTTGTTTGTGTTCCGGCTTCTCCTGCAACTCCGCCTATAATTGTATTGTAGAAAACAATGCCTCTCTGCGTCAGAACCTTATTGTAGTAATCTATGCTAAATATTTCTTCAAGGCTCATTCCATTTAAATAATCAGCCAGTTCATTTTGCGTTTGCTGAATAATTGCGGGGGCGTTTTCTTTTATAAAATTAAACGTTTTGACATTGGAAAGGAATTTAGGAAAATTTTGGTCTACTACTCTGTAGGATATAGATGTTGATTTTTTTTCGTCAGAGTACATGTTTTTTCTGTTTTCGTGAAACCCAGTGAAGTACGTAGTAAACTTATTAAATGAACTTACGGCTTCAAGCTTATCTTTTTTCTCTTCTGCGGAGAGGCCGTCTTTTTCTTCTAATAATTCTGGCAGTAATTCGTCAAATAGCTCTTTTGAGAAAAGCTTCTTTTTGTTTTCATCTGGGTTGTTGTCAAAATAATCTATTAACTCTTTTCTTTTCTTATCTTGAATATCTTTTAGAATTTCTGCATCTTCGCTTGCTATAGCTTCAGCAAGTTCTCTCCAATTTATATTCACCTGAGATAAAGTCGAATCGATAAAACCTCTGTGATAATCATCAATAATCTTTTTGACAACTTCATAGTCTTTCTTCCTTTGATGATCTTCTTCTAATATCCCGTCTTTTTTGATATGCATAAGAGTTTCGCCTATAGGTTTTAGTTCAAATCTTAATGTTTTAGAAATGGGATACAATCCTGTAAAATCTTTGATGTGTTTCATTGACATAATTTTCTCTCCTCCCTAGGCTTGGTCGCTGCTAGAACTCACTTACATTAAAGTCAAGAATAATGAACAAAGTAATGTCGCCTTAAACAACAAAGTGTTGATTGTTTGGTTAGAAAATGGTCAGTATGTAAACATATAGTCATAACAAAACACATTTATGTCAAGTATTTTTCTGGTTTTTCCGATATATTCATTAACATTTTTAAAAATTTGTAAGCATTTTTAATTTTAATTACAATTCCTTAAAATAAACAGTCGCGTTTTGGGAGTAAGGAGTCTATGGATGTTTCTTTCGATAAACACTACAACAAAAAACAGGATGTTTTACTCGTGAAGTAAAACATCCTGTTTTTTTTGTTCTGCCCGGCCTGATATTATTGCGCAATATCAGTTAAGACAACTTTTGTATTTTATTTGGCAAAACCCTGTCTAGAATTCTTTATTTTCGTATATGCGAATACGAAGATGTCCGATAAATACGTATCTGCCATTTACCGTTGCACCACCGGCGCCGGTAGAAGCCCAATAGATATCGGGGTTTTCAGCTTGTGTCATTACGGGTATAGCATAGCCAAGCAAGGATGCAATCTCTTCTCCATAGTCTTGCCGAACGTGGTCAGCTGCAAGGTATATTCCTTGATTACTTGAATTTACATAGGTTGCACTTGCATGTGGAACCTCTATTCCGGTAAGACTAGAGCGTTGATAGCCGGGCGAATAGACCTCCTGACCGATTTGCGCAGCGACAAACTCCGCAAGATACTTATTCAAGTTGGAACCACTGCCTACTGGCAGTTTAGAAAGTTTCTCATCTACGGTTGGATCACTTATATCTTTTAATTTCATTACAAACTCTATGAGTCTCCCCATGTTGCCACTATACCGTCCATCCATCAAATCCAGAAAGACATTTATTTTTGCTTCTCTTAAATCTCCCTTAGCTTTTGCTTCTCTTGCCTTATCCGTGGCTTCAGAAAAATTGAAAATAAGCACGCCAACAATAGCTCCAATAATTAACATTACTATCAACATTTCAACAAGGGTGACGCCTTTTTTACTATTTTTTGTTTTTCTGTCTGTATTTATCCTCAAAATAATCACCCTCTCTAGACATATAGTTGCATTATACCTTTTTTGCTTTCATAAACCTAACAGGCAATATATAGGAGTTGGGTCTGTTCCTATTAAAAACAAAAACACGTTCTACCTCATTAAAGTTTCGCAAATATATTGCTTGATATTATAATTTATAACCAGATATAAAAAAACAACTATTCCAGTTATACTTATTTAAGCTCTATCTCTACAAGTGATATGGCATTGAGGGCTATTCTAGAAGACAGGCAATCGCGTTTTGAGGTGACGAGCCTATGGATGTTTCTTCCGGCAAACTTTATACGTTAAGCGAATTTGGCGGTTTTACTCGTGCGGTAAAATCTCCGAAGTATGTCGCTCTGCCCGAAAAAACCTTTGATTCTCTTGAGGCTTTCGTTGTTGCCAATGAGGAAGCGGAAACGGACAAGGGAGTTAAGCTGCTCCACCTTTCCAATAGACGTAAAGTCGGCAAGATAATAGCAGTTCGAAATTACGCCGGTTTTATAGCGATGAATGACGGAACTATCGTTGAAGTTCTCCCTAAGTTTTTTGATAAGAGTCTGGATGAGATAGAGAAAAAGAAACTTTTTCTTGAGATGTTGCAATCTTTAATCAACATTTCTGGCAAGGATTTTGTTTCTTTGAGATTGCATACTGCACGATTAAATTTGTTTGAGACTTTTATGAAGACTTTCCTGGATCAGGTTGAACTTCTCGCTAGGAGAAATATGAGGTCTACCGTCAAAGCGAGAGAAAGCATGGTAAAAACTCATCAGGAGGGCAATTCTGAAACAAAAAACAGAGAGAATTTGCTTGACGCTTCCGAGAAAGTCGACAACAAACCGGAAAATAGGTTGATTAAAAATACTCTGCGACATCTGCTTACTATTTCAAGCGACATGCATAACCGATTGGTAGCAACACGTCTTTTGTTTAATTTAGAAGACATCCCCTATTCAAAAGATATTAACGAGGATTTTTCAAAATGCTTTATCGACAAAAGAATGGACCATTACAGGTTCACCCTTTTTTTATGTCGAATGTTTTTGAAGGGGAATTGCTACACAAACTACGATGGAAGCGATGTCGCTTTTGCTCTTCTTTTACCCATGGATATTCTTTTCGAAAGCTATGTTTTTTCAAAGCTTCGGAACTCCAAAAGAGATGAACTCAAAATTACAACTCAGCTGCACAGCTATAATTTTTTTGATAGACCGTCCCATTCATTCGCTTCCAACTCCGTAATTAAAATTGAAACGGGCGAAGATGTGATTATTCTTATTGCAAAGTGGAAGGAACTTTCAGAAAAGTTAGAAAATTTTGGAATTACACAAACAGAGGTAGAACACTTACAGCCTATTGTCCGAGAACATACTGCGGAAAAAATATATCTTTTATTTCCACACACCGGGAGTTTGGAAAAAGAAAAACCAAAGATCGAACTGGGTGAAGGCATTAATGTTGAAGTTGTTTTTGTGGATGTTAATAAAGAGATAGAGGCGTTGGCTGAGCGGTTGCTAAGCGATAGCTAAGCAGTGGCTAAACGATTGTTATGAAGCAAGTGCGTTGGCAAGCAGTCGGCAAGCTATAGGCAAGCGGCGACTTTGTCGCTGGCAAGCGATTGTTTAACCACTTGGAGAAGAGCTCCTGTTAGTCGCGAGAAGTAGTTCCCGTTGGTCACTGAGAAGTACGACCTTCGGTCGTGAGAAGAATAGTAAGGGCGTACAGGTCAAAACATTTAAGGGAATAAAAATAAAAATCTATAGCGTTTGATAAAAGATTGTTTAAAAACTGAAGTGTTTAGGGGATGAACGTGTATGTGGGAGAAGATTGAGAAATGGTTTAAATATTTTCAGGTTGTCATACTGCGGATAGTTGTCCTTTTGGCTGTAGCCTTTCTTCTGATGATGGGAATTGATAACTATAACTGGAAACCGTTGACAGCGGCTTGCGTCATTTTAATTTTATTCATTTATGAAATGAGATTTCAGCGCTAGAGGAAGCGCTGGCAAACAGTCGCTAAGCTATGGCTAAGCTACTGCTTAGCAAAACGCACTTGCCTGCCTTACGAAACTATTTCCACCTCAGGGAAAGCTGTAGGATCGTCTCCGAAGCGGTTTCTATAGTGGTCACTGTCTAAAATCATGAGCCAGAGGTACCAGAATCCACCGACTAGAGGAATACAGTTTATTAGCAGCCACCAACCTCTGCGGTTCGTATCGTGCAATCTTCTGACACTTAGGGATATTGACGGAAGCAAAGCGAAGAGGTAGTAGAAACGCTGACAGGGACCCAACCCTCTTATTAGAGGGAAGCAGAAATAATATTTTTCAACAAAATATAATGCAACTCCGATAATGATATTGAATAGAAAGAACATCCAATATTCTTGTCGAGTAGATCTGCCACTGAATACACCGTATTTTTTGAATGCCATCAAGTACCATTTCATAACTTAGCCTCCCCTTTCCTGGTTCTATGTCTATTGTTTTTTGATTTATTTGCTATGGAAATATAAGAGTTATTCTGCTGTTTCCGGAATTTACTCTGTCGTTTCTTTTTGAGCCTCTGTCACAGGCGGTTCCCCAAAGCGGTTTACCCCTTCATCTCCTTCTCGTGATGCCAAGTAGACGTACCAAATATTTCCCAGTATAAGAATAAGGTTTACGAGCAGCCACCAACCGCTGCGATTTGTGTCGTGCAACCTTCTGACGGCAATTGTTGCTGAGGGAAGCATCGATACACTCAAGTAGCTCGTGGATATTATAAAGAGAATGATGGCGGGGATATATAGCCTAGTCAACATTGAATATTCGGGAACTCTGCCAGATAGTGTTATACGGATTATGGTCAGCACTGTGATAAGAAAGGGCAGCGTTATGGCGATTGAAATTAAGCCGTTGATAAAAATAAAACTTCTATACTCTTCACGACTGGCTCTACTTCTGACATCTCCAGCATTTCTGAAGGCTTTTAAATATAAACTCCACTTCATTTAAAACTTCCTCTTCAAGTTCGTATTGTGGTCGTCCTATTGAAAATTATTAAGTATTAATATGTGGACGCCGCTTAGAAGAGTATATATCATTTTCTTGATTTTTTTAGATTTTTTTTCTATAATAGATCGTTGAATAAATTTTCAGCTTCTTTCCCTTCAGGAAGCTCGCCTTTAGAAAATGATGCAACTATATTGCCGCCTCTTAGAAATATAAAATGGCTGCCAAGTTTTAGCGCTTGTCTGACACTGTGAGAGATCATGACTATGCAGTATTTATTTTTTAGGGAGAGCAGATGTTTTTCTATTACTTCCGACGCCCTTCTGTCCAGAGAAGCAGTCGGTTCGTCAAGAAGCAATATTTCCGGCTCAAGAGCGAGAATTCTCGCAAGGCACAATCTTTGCTGCTGCCCTCCGGAGAGTCGTCCGGCCGGAGTATCCAGTCTGTCTTTTACCTCGTCCCATAGTCCGGTGGTTTTGAGAACGGATTCCATTCTCTCTTCATTTTCTGTTTTTTTGGAACCCGGTATTAGGCTGAGTGGCAAAATTATATTCCTTCTGATGCTCATGGGAAGGGGGTTGGGAGTCTGAAAGACCATGCCCACTCTTCTTCTGAGCTCTGTCGGTTCCGGTGCGTCATCAGAGTATATGTCTCTGCTTCTGCCTCCGAGGAATAAATTTACGTTTCCTGAGCCTTCATAGCCCTCTATGATTTCGTTGAGTCGGTTTAATGATCTCAGGAACGTTGTTTTACCTGAACCGGAGCGTCCCAGTAGAACTGTAATCCCACATGATGGAAGCTCTGTGCTTATGTTGCTTATAGCTTTTCTTCCGTGAAAAGAAACGGACAAATCTTTTATTTTTGCGCAATATTGCATTATTTTGCTCCTTTCCAACGTTTTTCCATTGTACTTTGCAGTCTTGATGCTATAAAAAGCAGTCCGGCGGAAAGAATCAGAAGTATTACTGCAGCGCCGAATCCACGTAGTAGATCATCTCTGTCTATATATTGTGCCGATGTATAGTATATAAGAAACGGAATGGCTTCAAATTTCGCGGTAGGACCTGCCGGAAGTCCGGAGTTTACGACAACTCCGGTTAGCATAATGACAGCTGTGTCCTCTGCAGCTCTACCCATTGCAAGCATGATTCCGCCGAGTATTCCTTTTCCAGCAGCCGGTATGAGAATGTGACGAAGAAGCTGTGTTTCAGTAAAGCCCAGTGAAGCTCCTGTCATGAGAAGGGCTTCAGGCAAGCTTTCTATTGAAGAGCGTGTTGTTACAACAAGTGCGGGCATGACAAGAATTGCAAGACAAAAAGAGGCAAGAATTATGCATGTGGTCGCATTCGGAGCTATT